>Ga0209232_1001979_pt1 | contig 10587 bp, 12 predicted proteins | sample ETNvirenome_2_60_FD_184066 | JGI IMG/M metagenome (GOLD analysis project Ga0209232, IMG submission 184066) | Marine viral communities from the Pacific Ocean - ETNP_2_60 (SPAdes) (version 2) | ecosystem: Environmental > Aquatic > Marine > Oceanic | place: Pacific Ocean | collected 2013-06-22
CAATTGCTAAATTAGTAAAAAAACTTGGCTTAGATATTGATTTTTTTGAGACTATTTTAAAAGAGAATTCTAAGTACAAGATTACGGTATACGATGGAATGAGGAAATAATGAAAATTTTAATAACAGGAGCTTCTGGTTTTATTGGAGCTCATTTGTCAAAGCTTTGTGTTAATGAAAACAATGAAGTTCACTTGTGTGATAACAATAGTCGTGGCGAAAAAGATGAATTCATTGAGAATATACTTAAGAACAAAAAAGCTAGATTTATTAAAGCTGATTTAACACTAAAAAAAGATGTTGAGTTGTTGGATGATGATTATGATATTATATTTCACTTAGCAGCTATCAATGGAACAGAAAATTTTTATAAAATACCTTATACTGTTATGGAAGTTGCTATCAAAAGTACTTTCTTGCTTTTAGAAAAATTTAAAGACAAAGACACAAAGTTTGTTTTCTCATCTTCATCCGAGGTATATGCAGGGTCTATAAAAAATAATCCGTACTTAATACCGACTAGTGAGGATGTCCCTTGCACTATTGATGATGTAAGTAATGAAAGGTTTTCTTATGGAGGAAGCAAGCTTACTTGTGAGATAATGATTAATAGTTTTGCAAAACAATTTAAATTGGATTATCAAATTATAAGATATCACAACATATACGGCCCCAGAATGGGAACCAAGCACGTAGTACCACAGTTTATTGAAAGAGCTAGAAGAACACCAAAGGAGTTTGATATATTTGGAAGTGATCAAACAAGAGCTTTTTGTTATATAGATGATGCTGTGAAAGCAACATATGACCTTTCACTAGTAAAAGCACAAGGTATTTATCATATTGGAAACGATGAAGAAGAAATAAAAATATTTGAACTTGCAAAGTTAATAAATTTATGTTATAATAACGATGTTGTTTTTAAAATACATTCTGCACCTGAAGGTTGTGTTCAAAGAAGGTGTCCAAACTTAAGTAAATTAAAAAGTGTTATTGAATATAAACCAAAGACAGGTTTAAAAACAGGAATAAAAAAAACAGTAAAATGGTATGATTCTTGGTTTAGTAAAAACATTTCCAATAAGGAGTTATTATGAAAAAAAGATTGTGTGTTTTACAAGTGGCCCCTGAAGAGCCAACAGTAGAACATGTAGAGTTATTTGAAAATAAGGAACATTGTGATTTTTATTTTGTAACCCACGACAAAGAGCACCTTAAGGCTATAAAATATTGTCCCAATACAACTTGGGTTGACACTAGAAACATATTAGCTAATATGGTGCCCAAAAACTATGATTATTATGCGTTTGTTGATTATGACTATGTGTTTAGACCTCAAGGTTCTTTAAACGCCTTAGAACAGATCCTTGAAGATTTAAACGAATTCAAGCCTGCTGTTTTGACTTATTATCCTGGAAAAGGGTTAATTACACCATTTGCTGATGATTTTGAGTATTTTAATTCGCATGAACATTCTATTATTCCATTTACCCATTGTGGAATGAAAGTTATTCACCACTCTTTAATGCAGTGGTTTTTTCCGATGGTCACTAGATTTGGTGGCGGTGTTGATGCTTGTCATCTATTCAATATTTTAGAAATACCTTTTCTTAAGAATGTTGTTTGTAGTCATAAGATGTTGTATGATAACGGAGTCACAGATCTAAACACGCCACATAACCAAAACGGAGCATGGAGCAAGTATAGAATGGACGAAATGTGGAAATGGATTCAACCATCTTTTAAAAAGAATAGTCTTTTAAAAATATACGCCAGGAACGAAGCAGAACTTCAAGATTCACTTTTTGTAAAAAATGTATTTATTTCTCTTATAAAAAACAAATCAGTAAAACCGGAAAGATCAGAGACCCTTAATTTTCTAGACAAAGAAAAAATTTCAAAATTTTTTGATCTTACACATGAAAGGTTTTACGATTTAAACACTGAGCTTGAAAATAGATCCGAGACATTGTCTAAAGGAGACTTGAGTATTATAAACTCTTATTTGTCAAAAATTTCATTCAAAGATTTAGTAACCACAACAGATCCATGGGATAGTGTTATCACTTCTATTAATGAAGATAAAGACTTAAAATATAAAATTACCACCTCAGAATGTGTTGATTTATATCAAAAGCTAAACTCTAATTCATTGTTTAAAAACTCAAATAAAAAAGACAAAAGATTGAACGATTTTCTCAAAGATAAAAGAGTAGCTATTGTTGGCCCTGCTCCGTATCTAAAAGGACAAGGCAAAGGAGAGTTAATAGATTCTTACGATATAGTTGTTAGGATACAACACAATATTTTAAACACAGAAGATTATGGATCCAGAACGGATATAGTACAAAGCTGTCTCAATTCTAATTACGGACCACCGCTTATCAAATACCTGAAGACCTTATCAGACCAAAATAAACCAAAATTTGTTATATGTAATGATACTGTAAGTCACCAAAATATGGATGGATCTTGGGCTTATATAGATGATATATACAAAAAGACGTTTAAAGATTTGAATATTTCCTTTGTTGATTTAAAAAATAATGATAATACGTGGAATAGGTGGGCACTTTATTGGGAAGTATATGCAAAAAATCATATAGAAAAGTTTTCTAAAAATGAGTTTACTATGTATTCGGCCAATTTTAATTCAGGTTATGGTTCTTTAAATTTTCTTATGAGTTACGATTTAAAAGAGCTAGCTGTTTTTGGTTTAGATTTCTACAATACTGGAATACCACAAACTTGCGAACAAAAATACAATGAGGCTTATACAAAAGTATACGGAACAGATGGTCGACCCATGGGACCAGATAAAATGTTACATGACCAACTATCACAGATTATGCATTGCAAAAATGTACTAATAAAAGATAATAGATTTAAAATGGATCCTGAAGTTTTAGATAAAATAAACTCAGACTCTATGAATGAAAGAATACAACAATTTATAATGTTGCCAAAATTTAAAAAGGATACAAGATAATGACTAGAAAATCTGACTCAAATTTAAATAGAGTTTTAGAAGAAGATGGTGTTCCATTTTCTGAATTGGAAAAATATGAAAACTGCACAACAGTAAACCTCGAGGAACTGAGGGAAGACCTTGGGATGGGCTCTTGGGCTGTTCGGATCGCTTATAATGAGTTATTCGGAGGTGTTGTGATACAACAACAACCCGGTGAAGGTAATAGAAAACATTATCACCACGATGCAGATGAAAACTGGGTAATTTTAGATGGAGTTTGGGAGTGGTGGATTGAGGGCATCGGCACCAGAACAGTAACTAAGAATGATATAATTGTTGTTCCTTGTGGAGTATGGCACCAAATAACTTGTATTGGAGATAAACCCGGTGTTAGATACGCCATAACAAGACCAGATGTGGATCACGTTTATGAAAAGTAATTTAAATTTTGATTTTAAAGATAAGATAGTTTTAGTTTTTGGCGGTAGTAGAGGAATTGGAAAAGAGGTTTGCAAACAGTTTAAAAATTCTGGAGCTGATGTCTACTGTATTTCTCGAACTAATATTGATGTAAGAGGTGTTAAGCAAATTAACTGTGACATATCTCAAGAACAAGAAGTAAATCAAGTTTTTGAGAGGTTTAAAAGTATTGATTATGTTATAAATGTAGCTGGTACAAATTTGTGTGAAACAATTGAGAATATACCAACAAAAGAGTGGGATAGACTAATGGATATAAATTTAAAATCTTTTTTTATAATATGTAAAAAAAGCGTATCAATGATGAAAACACAAAAACATGGAAGAATAATTAATGTATCCTCCATAGCTGGTAGACACAAAAGTGTTGTTAGTGGAACACACTATACAAGCAGTAAGTATGGAATAATTGGATTAACTAAGCAACTAGCACATGAGGTTTCCAAGTACAATATATTAGTTAATTGCGTTTGCCCTAGTCAAACTAGAACAGAAATGCTAGAACAATCAATGACAAAAAAACAGATACAAGACTTAGAAAAGAGTATACCAATTGGTAGAATTTCTGAAACAATTGAGCAAGCACTTCCAATACTCTTTTTATGCTCTGATGCTTCTTCTTATATAACTGGATCGTGTATTGATATAAACGGAGGGCAATATTAATGCCTAGGAAAACAGATATAGCAGTTATGATAGCAGTCAGATCAGGATCAAAAAGGGTTCCAAGAAAAAATGTTAGATCTTTTTGCAACTCTTCGTTGTTAGAGATAAAAATAAAACAAGCTATTAGACTAAAAAACATTTCAAGAGTTATAGTAACTTCTGACGATGATGAGATGTTGAATATAGCAAAACACCTAGGAGCTTTTCCAATGAAAAGGGATCCTTACTATGCATCAGATTCTGTACCTATGGGTGATGTTTATGTACACCTTGCCTCTAGTATAAATAACAAAGATGTGTTGTGGACCCCTGTTACCAGCCCTCTTATAAAAGATGAAACTATCCAAGCCTGTATAGACTCTTATATCAAGTTCGATCAATATGATTCAGTGATCACTACAACTTCTATAAATGAGTACTTGTGGCTTGGTGACAAAGCAATTAATTATGATCCAAAAAATCACCCTAGATCCCAAGATTTACCCGATGTTTATGCACTTAATTTTGCTGCCAATATTCTGTCAAGAGAGCTTATGATAAAAAATAAAAACATCTTGGGAGATAATTTTTTTCCATATTTTTTAGATGATATAGAATCTGTTGATGTTGATACAGAGTTTGATTTTATGATGGCTGAGATGTTATACAAAAAAATGAGAGTAAAATGAAAAATATAAAAGTTTATATAGTAACTTACAGAAGAAAAGATGTGTTAAATAAAACACTAGATACACTGTTTAACAAAACAGACTTTAATCTAATACCAAATTCCGAAGTAAATATAATAAATAACCACACAGACTTTTACTTAGATAGTAAGTTTGAAGACAAAGTAAATGTAATACACAATAACGCAAGACCAGATTGGGATACAGGTAACTTAGCAAGAAACTGGAACCAAGCCTTGGTGCATGGTTTCAAAGATTTAAATAATCCAGATTGTAAAATTGTCACTACAATGCAAAATGACATTGTATTAAGTAGAAATTGGGCTACAAACCTTTTAAAAATGCATCAAAACAATACTTTTATAACAGGTCAACTTGGAGATAATATAATCAGCTACAGACCTGAAGCAATAAAAAAAATTGGTTTGTGGGATGAAAGGTTTATCACTCCAGCCAACAAAGAAGCTGATTACTACATTAGAGCCTTGATATTGAATAAGGACAAATCTATAATAAATGACAAGGTTCACGGAAGAGCGTGGAACAACAAAGAAGCTTTAGAACTAGACACTTCAGAATACCAAGGTGGTGAATCTACATGGAGAGCTGAGAAATCAAACAACAACTCAAAAGAAGGTTGGTTTCATACATCACAAATTTTTTATTGGAAATGGAAAGATACGTGGAAAAAACAACCATCATATAGTGGTTGGTTGACTAATTGGAGCAAAGAATTTATCGATAGCCCACCAACACTTCCAAAAGTTCCTAATTTTATTCAATATTATTATTTTGAAAAAGATATAGAGACTCTAAAACAGCAAAACTATGTTGGTTGGAGAGAGGGTGATTTTTGGCTAGATCTAGGAAAATGTAATGATATAGACACACATCCATTTAAAGAGGGAGAGAGGTTTAGAAATGATTAAATTAATAGTTTTTGATTTAGATGGCGTGTTAGTAGATGCAAGAGAGATTCACTACGAAGCTTTAAATGCAGCTTTGGCTGATATAGATCACAAGTATGTGATAGGAAGACAAGAACATCTCTCTATGTATGATGGGTTGTCGACTACAAAAAAATTAAATATGTTAACAGAGTTTAAGAACTTACCAGAAAAGTATCACGACACCATTTGGAGACTTAAGCAACAAAAAACTTTGGATATTATAGATTCTTTTCAAGTTGACACTAGAGTTTGCAATATTTTAAAAAAACTAAAAAACGAAGGGTACACAATTGCTTGTGCTACAAACTCAATAAGAAAAACGGCAAAGTTGCAATTATTAAGAAAAGGGTTTTTTGAGCATATTGACTTTTTGTATTCTAATCAAGATGTTAATAAACCAAAGCCTAGCGCTGAGATTTATATGAGATGTATGTTAAGAGCTGATGTAGATCCAAATGAAACAATTGTCGTAGAAGATTCACATCATGGAAGAAAAGCAGCTATCAACAGTGGAGCTCATTTATGTGCTGTAAAAAATAGCTCAGATGTGACTTATGATAAAATAAAAAATTTAATTACAACAATCAATAATAAACAAAATGTAAAGCCCAAGTGGCAAGGAGGTAAAATGAATGTTTTGATACCTATGGCTGGTGCTGGATCTAGATTTCAAAAAGCTGGATATACGTTTCCTAAGCCTTTAATAGAAGTCAATGGTAAACCAATGATACAACTGGTTGTAGAGAATCTTAATATAGACGCAAAGCATATCTTTGTAGTCCAAAAAGAGCACTATGACAAATACAATCTTAAACATTTGCTAAATTTAATTTCTCCTGGGTGTGAAATTGTACAAGTTGACGGAATGACAGAAGGAGCAGCTTGTACAACATTGTTAGCTAAAGAATTTATCAACAATGATGAGCCATTAATTTTTGCTAATTCTGATCAGTATCTTGATTGGGATAGCAATGAATTTATGTATTCTATGGAAGCAGATGGCATTGATGGTGGAATGTTAACATTTACTGCTACTCATCCAAAGTGGAGTTTTGCTAAACTAGATCACGATGGTTTGGTAACAGAAGTAGCTGAGAAAAAACCAATAAGTGATATAGCAACAGCTGGGATATATTACTGGAAACATGGAAAAGATTACGTTAAGTATGCCGAGCAAATGATAAGTAAAAACATAAGATTCAATAATGAATTTTATGTCTGCCCTGTTTTTAACCAAGCTATTGAAGACAATAAAAAAATAAAAACATTTCATTTTAATGGCATGTGGGGTATTGGAACACCTGAAGATTTGAGAACTTTTTTAGAGAGAGAAAAATGATATTAATATCACATAGAGGAAACATAAATGGTCGCATACCAAAAGATGAAAACAAGCCTGAATATATTCTAAGTGCAATAGAAAAAGGATATGACTGTGAAGTAGACGTGTGGTATGACGGAGAGCAGTGGTATTTTGGTCATGATGATCCGAGGTATGAGGTGGAGCTAGAATTTTTAAAAAATGACAAACTATGGTGTCATGCTAAAAATTTACTAGCTTTGCAACATTTATTAAAAAACAACATACACTGCTTTTGGCATCAAAAAGATGATTACACAATAACAAACATGGGGTTCATCTGGACATATCCCGGAAACAAATTAACAAAAAACTCAATATGTGTGATGCCAGAGATAAACAGTTCAAACTTTAACATCTCAAACTGTCTGGGAATTTGTTCAGATGAAATAAAAAAATTTAAGGAGTTGACAAATGAAGCTTAATGATTTAGAAATTGTATCTCAATCTCAAAAAATATATGATGGTTTTAATGATTTTATGTTAAGCCCAGACATAAAAGTGTTTGGAAAGATGTTAGCTAGAACCTTGTTGTTTCACAAAGTGAAGGATGTTCCTGGGGATATTATTGAGTTTGGCGTTTTTAAGGGTACTGGTTTGATGACTTTTTTAAAACTAAAAAGGTATTTTTGCCCCAACACTATGAAAAAAATTGTTGGGTTTGATTATTTTGAAACTGATAGTTTGTTGAACAGTCTTTCTTCGCAGGACAAACAGGCTATGTCAACTCTTTTTAATGAAAGAGGGTTTGCACATGAAGAATCGTTTAAAGAATATCTAAATCAATCTATTTTAAGCTTTGGGTTTGAGTCTCATGAATTTGATTTGGTCAAAGGCGACGCATCAGAAACGTCAAAAGAATATATTAAAACCAGACCAGGTTTAAAAATCTCTCTTTTGTACCTTGATTTGGATCTCGCAAAACCTACATACGACGTATTGTGTGCAATGTGGGATAAAGTTTCAAAAGGTGGCATCATAGTCTTTGATGAATATGCATATCAAAAATGGTCAGAATCCCAAGGGGTTGATCAATTTTTTCAAGATAAAAATGTAGAAATAATATCTTTAAATTATATGGCTCCAACTGCCTGTGTAATTAAAAAATAAAAAAGGAGAAAAAATGAATTTTAACTTTGGTTGTAGAACTGAAAATCAAGAAAAATACTATGGAAAATATGTAATACCACCCCAAATAAACAACAATGTTTGTATTGACATGGGGTGTAATGTTGGCTATTTTGTTATGGACAATTTTAAAAAGTTCAAACATATCTATGCTTTTGATGCAAGTTATCAAAACTTTGTTGTAACATTGAGAAAAACTTTATTTCAACAACTAAGAAATGATAGTGCGCACAATGTTGTTTGTTTTAATCTAGCATGTGCAAAGGAAAATGGAGAAATAATAAAAATTTACCGTAACGACTTAAATGGAAACTCCGTCAGCCCTATGACTGTTCCTGAAATGTTTGAAAAACAATATACTAACTGGGAAGAAAGATGGGAAACTTATCATAACGTATACAGTATAAGTTTAGAAGGCCTGTATGAGTTTTTTAATATTGACTTTATTGATTATTTAAAAATTGATGTAGAAGGAGCAGAGTATGATTTTTTACTAAATAAAGATTTGTCAAAAATTGGGTGTATCGGTATAGAAATGCACGGAACATTGGGCAAAGAGAAAAAGCAAGAAATGAAACAACATTTAAAAAAGTATTTTAACATATATCATATAGAGTATGACGATCCAAGCCCTGGTCATTCTGTGATCACATACTTAAATAAGAGGTTCTACTAAGATGTTTTTAACATGGCAACAAATTCCATCCCCATTGGTATCAGAAATTATGTGTCACAACTATGATGGAGTTGTCCTAGACGCTGAACATGGCTGTTATAATAACGAGACCCTGTATTCATGTATCCAAGTCATAAAAGCGCTAAAAAAGAAGTGTTTTGTTCGTTTAACAGAGGTTTCTAAGACAATGATAAGATACTGTTTAGACGCAGGTGTAGATGGGCTCATATTTTCAACAATAGAATATAAAGAGCAGTGTGAAAAAATACTTGACTATTGTTATTATTCTCCAAACGGCAAGAGAGGAATAGGACTGGTAAGGCAAAACTTTTGGGGTGAAAAAAGTCTCATACAAAAAAAACCAATCATAATACCTCAAATAGAGACAAAAACAGCAGTCGATAATTTGGAAGAAATATTAAAATTTAATTTTGACTATTACCTTATAGGGCCGTATGATTTATCTTTATCATTAAATGTTCCTGCTAAATTTGACAACGGTAAGTTTTTATGTTATATTAGTAAGATAATGGATCTTATTCCACAATCAAAAACAGCAGTTCATATACCGAACGATGTCGAAAATCAAATTGAAAAATATGAACAATGTGCTATTAAATGTTTAGGAATGGACACCATTGCAATATTAGAATATAATAAAAGGAGTATTAATAATGTTAAATTTTGAAAATATTGGAGAAAAGTTTGTAAAAGTGGTAAACTCACCCGAGTGGAAGGAGTTACAACAAAAATTTAATCGTTGCAATGATATATATGTTTTGGGTCATGGTGGTAACCTAGCCATAGCAGATCACGCTGCCGTGGATATTACCAGACTATCAAATGGAACAAAAAATGCTATGTGTCCAGGCAGTGCTATTGTTGCTACATCTTTGATCAACGATACCAGTTTTGATCAATGGATGGTAAACTGGTTAAGACAAAGAACATCAACAAGAACAAAAACACAAATGAAAAAATCGTTAGTATTTGGAGTCTCATCATCAGGAAATTCCATGGATATCCTAAAAGCTTTACAATGGGCTAAAGACAACGGCATGGAAATAGCAATGATATCCTCTAAAGATATAAAGATGCAGATAAAAGGCTTGACTAAAGTTCTATTAGGAGCTGAATATTACCACACTGCTGAAGTACTAACACTTTTATTAACATATGAATTAACTCATGGATCTGGTAATGTTTGTCCACCAATAGGAAAAAATGATCCAAGCGCACTTGAAAAATTAAACTGGAAGGGTCCAAAAATTAGAGAACATAGTTATCCTGATGAAAAAATAAATATTGGAATTGACTTTGATGGTGTCATACACAAGTGTTCTAAAGGGTATTATGATGGAACCATATACGACGACCCAGTTGATGGAGCTTTTAAAGCTTTAGAAAGAATATCCTCTAAGTACACTATAATCCTGTATACTGCAAAAGCAAAACCTGATCGTGGGCTTGTGAACGGTAAAACAGGAACAGAATTAGTTTGGGAATGGTTAGAAAAACACAACATGTCACAGTTTGTTGCCAAAGTAACATCAGAGAAGCCTAGAGCTGTCTGCTACATTGATGATAAAGGAGTAGAGTTCAGTGATTGGGATTCTTGTTTTGCAAACCTTCAAGATAGAGGAATCTTATGAAGATATTAGTAACTGGACACAGAGGATATATTGGTAG
>Ga0209232_1001980_pt1 | contig 10585 bp, 7 predicted proteins | sample ETNvirenome_2_60_FD_184066 | JGI IMG/M metagenome (GOLD analysis project Ga0209232, IMG submission 184066) | Marine viral communities from the Pacific Ocean - ETNP_2_60 (SPAdes) (version 2) | ecosystem: Environmental > Aquatic > Marine > Oceanic | place: Pacific Ocean | collected 2013-06-22
AGCTTTATCTGCATTAGATACTGGTATAGATAAAGCAACTGCAACAAGACCAGATTTCTTAAAAACAGGTACAGCAGCATTAGAAGATGCATTAGCAACTAAATTTGATGTGTCCATGGCTGACCCATTTATTAATCAATATAACAAATTTGTTATTGATGAAATAAATAAACAAGCTGCATTGTCTGGTAAAAAAATTGATGACGCTGCAACAAAAGTAGGAGCTTTTGGTGGGGATAGAGAAGCAGTAGCTAAAAGTTTATTAGAAGAAGCAAGACTATCTGCAATAGGTAAATCATCAAAAGATATATTTGATCAAGCATTAAAAACAGGGCTTGGTGTGTTTGGCCAGGAAGAAAGCGAAAAACTTAAATCTGCGCAACTTGCACCATACTTTACGTCTGCTGGTTCTAAAGCTGACGTTGATGCTGCAAAAACTTTACTTGCAGGTGCTCAAGTAGGAGGTGGATTAGCAAACTTAGCATCAAAACTAGGTATGTCAGATATACAAGCTTTACTAGGAGCTGGTACTTTAGAACAAAAAGTTGCACAGGATTTTGCTAATATCAACTTTACAAATCAATTAGCTGCACAACAACAGCCATTACAACTATTTGGATTTTTGTCTGATGCCATTGCAGGTCTTCCATCTAATCAAGGCACACAAATTCAGACAACGTATGGTTCAACAACATCTCCATTACAAGACATAATTGGTACAGGTGCAACCATTTTAGGTGGCAGTAATATTTTTGGTAGCAAAGATGGTGGCAGCATGATGGAGAAAGGCATAATGAGTTTGAATCATGGCAGAAGTTAATAAAAATTCTTTACTCAGCGATTTCTTTCAAGACATCAATACAATACAAAGTTTTGTAGGCGATTTTGCACCACGAGATAAATACAATAACATTCAACAAAATTATACTAACTACAGTGTTGAAGAATTACAAAATGCTATTAAAGCATTAGACACAGATCTAGCTAATTTTGATCAAGCTGGAAGTTTATCTCAACAATTAAAAAACCAATACTACGCATTATCAGGGCAAATGTTTGAGAAAGATGGTGGTGTTAATGAACAAACATATCCTAATTTAATTGATGCAAGCACTACTTCCGTAGCATCTGATTTTGCAAAAGTTGATACAACAAATATTTTACAAGGTAACACAGACATTAATAAGTATTATACTGGCGATGAATACAGTCAAAATGTTTATAATGAAGAAGTTGCTGATAAAGAAACAACGATAAGTAAACAAGAATTCGATGAAAAATATACAAATGCACCTTTTAAAATGCCCTCTGCTATTCAAGAAAAGATTGATGAAGCAAACATTGTTAATCAAAGAGATGATCAAATAAAAATTATAGCTGAAAAGGGTTTTGATGATTTAAAAGCGGCGGAGGGTCAGTTGACTGCAGAACAGAAAAAACAAAGAGTTGCTAGTCTTACAGAGGAACTTAAAGCTGCAATTGGTTTTGATGAAAAAGTAGATCCTAATTTATTATTGATGAAGTTTGGTGTTGATGTGTTAAATGCAAGGAGTGATAAAAGAAAACCTTTGCCAAGAATGCTTGATATTTTTGCACAAGCATTAGCTCCAACAACTGAATTTTTAATTGCACAAAAAGCACAGAAACAAAATGATTTAAAAGAGTTAGGTCTTACTGCATTTAGTTTAGTAAAAGAAGAAGATGATGATAGAAAAAGAATGTTTGAGCCAACAGATAATCTTACATCTATACAAACATTACAATACAACGAAGATGGTAAATTGACTGGGGAACTAGAATTTTTTAAAAACACTATGACAAATGCAGAGGCAAATTTTTATTCTAATATTAAGTATCCAGAAAAAATAGGTGGTGTACCAACACCAGAGTATTTAGTAGGTAAACCGATATTCACAGTAACAGCTCCAGGATTAGCTACCGACAGACCTGCAACAAGTGGATTATTAGGAAGTAATGACTCTGCAGTTAGTGAGATGTTAGAACAAGCAAACTTTCTTGAACAAGGTATTCAAGGAGAATTAACAATTCTTGATATTGGTAGATTAAATGAACAAGCAGGTAAAAAAATATTTGGTCCAAATTATAACATATCTCTATTTACTTCTACAGCGACAGGCGTGTTAAGTGATTTATCTAACTATGCAAAAAATTATTTAGGATTTGAGATTGATACAAGTAAATTTACGGATGACATGACGGTTTTAGATAAAGAAGTAGAGGCTGCTAAACAGTTAGGTATAAATGTAAGTCCAGAAGCGTTACTTGATGATGTGAATTCATCTTATAAAACAACTATTGATGAAATCAATGCTAGCAGCATGGCTCAAGAGGATAAAAATGAAGCAATATCTCAGTTAGCTGGTTTTTACAGTGAATTTCAAAATGATGTTCTTACAAAAAATTTAAATTTATTAAAAATCATTGAAGCTCAAAGAACCTTTTCTTTTGCAAGATACTTACAAGGATCTAACAGACTTTTAAAAGACGTTATCGCAGACTCTAGAAGTGTAGTAAAAGTTGGAGGTTCTTTTAACTATCACGACAAAGTTATGGATAGAGCTGAAGGTATGTTAAACTTTTACATAAGAAACTACAATGATATGATAAGACCTTTTTATAATGATGAAGATTTTGAAAAATACAAAAAAACTTTAGTTGTTGATAAAAAAACAGGTAGATACACAGTTGTGGGTGGTGTTTATCAAAAAGAACAAGTTAGTGATGCATTTGGTAGTTATGAGGCTGGTAAAATAAATAATATGAGCACCATGGATATGATTGAAGATAAAATGGGTGACGGATTTTTACAGGAGTACGGTATATTGCCATGATGTTACAAATAGCAGAATTAGCACAAATAAGACAACAACGTCTTAAAGAAACAAATCAAGAGATGCCTAAGGCACAAGATGGTTTACCTACTTTCTTACCGCCTGGAAGTCAATTGCCTGAGTTCTTTGGTTTTAAACAAGCTGCTGAAAAAGCAACTGGCACTACAAGGTATGATCCTGAAAAACACAAAATGACTCCAGAAAAATTTAGACAAGGCGTAGCTGAAATAACAAAAAAAGGTATTGCAGATGGTAGATCTCAAGCTGATATCATGGCTACAATAGACAGTTTTCAAGGTTTGGCTGGTTATACAGACCAAGAGCTCAACCCTAAATTAATACGAGGCGATGAAATAAAAAACGAACAATATGGTGGTGAGATGGTTAATCCATTCCCAGCACTAAAATTAATTATGGGTTTAGGTGGTTCACTTGGCGGTACTTTCGGCGGAGCAGTTGCAGGTGCAAGGCTTGGTTTATTTGGTGGTCCAGCTGGTGCAGTAGCGGGATCTGTCATTGGTGGCACATTAGGATACCTGTCTAGCTTAGTAGGTTATGAAAAATTACTAGACAATCTTAATGAAAAGAAAATGTTATATACACCTACGTACAATGAAATAGGTGAGTTTTTAGGATTTGAACAAGGCATAGAGAGACCTGATCAAGAAAAATTAAAAAATTATTTAATGAGAGAAGCTAAAATAGATTTAGCATTTGGAACAACATTTGGATTTTTTAGACCAGCAGTAAATATGTTACGCCCACTAGGAAGATTTGCTATGGGTGTCATGGGTAAAGAGGTAGAAGAAGCAAAAAGAATAAAAGAATTAACTGGTATGACACCATCAATATTAGATGCTAGTAGATTTGAACCTGTTAGATCTGTTGCTAATGCTTTAGGTAGAATACCTTTTTATGGTGCAGGTGTTGGTAGAGCTTTTAAAGAAACACAAGCTTCATTTATCGACTCAGCTAAAAACATTTTTATGGACGGGCCTACATTTAATTTAGCTGATCTAGGTGTTAATCTTGGACAAGTAAGAGATAAAATAACTAGAAACATAGTTGGTGATGTAAATCAAAAGTACACAGACTTTTTTAATGCAATCGGTAATAAACAGATAATAGATTTATCTGACACAATTAATATAGCTAAACAACAAAAAGCTTTTATTGATGAAGTAGCATTAGGTAATCCAAATATTTTAAATAGTGAAATGTATGGTTCATTAACTAACATAGCTAATCTAGGTAGCAACATGATCACAGGTGCTACTTGGAAAGTACAAAGATCTTTACTTAATGATCAAGTTTATAAATATGGTATTAAACCTAAGACAGGTGACATACCAGAACTAAGAGATTCATTGTTTGAAGTATCTAAATCTATGGAAAAATCTTTAGGTAAGTTTGCAGCAGGTGCGCCTAACGGTGCAGAAATCAAGGGATTATTAAACAAAGCAGATCAAGCTTACTCAGATATGGTTACATTATTTGGCACTCCATCTGCTAAAGCATTAGGTGCTGATTCAAAATTTGCTTTCCAAGCTCTTATAAAACAACCTGGCAATGTAGAATCTGACAGGTTGTTTTCTACAGTCTTTAGAGATTTCAAAAGTCCTGAAGCTGTAAAAGCGATGAGAAGACTAATGGGTGATGAAATGTTTGGTAAAGGTGTCAAAGCAAAACTATTAAGTGCGTTTGAAGATAGCTTTACAGTTACAAAAGGTGACAAACCTGGATTGCTAGATTTTGAATTAAGCGCGTTTGACAATTTTGATAACTTAACGTTCAACGCTACAAAATTTAAAAACTTACTAGGTCTTGATGAGATAGGTAAAAGTTTACAAGTAAAAGGTAGCGCTCTTGATGAAGCTTTAAACATAGCAGGTAGATCAATAAAATTACCAGATTCAAAAACATTATTAGGTTTTGCAAATGCAGCAGAAACTTTCTTTAATGGTAAAAACTTAAACATGTCACAATTCTTAGCAAGAAGAACAATGTTAGGTGGTGTAAGAGCTTTTACTACATCTGTTTTACCAGTAGCTGCAGGATATGCGATGGCTGGGGCGTCAGGTGGTGTCGGATTAACTTTGCTGGGTATCCTTGCTGCTAGAAAAATTGGTTACTTATTAGCGTCACCAATGGCTCTTGATGCAACAACAAAAGCAATGAAAGCAGCAGCTAAAGAAGCTACAAACCCTTTGAAAGTCCCATCACTTGTTCCTTCTCTTACAGGTATTAAAACAGTAAAAGGTGCATTACCTATTAGTGAAAGATATGCTTTAGAAGCTATTGAAACTTTATACAAACAATTTCCTGAGTTGCCAGGTGAACTAGATAATGAATTTAACGCAATACAAAGAAGAGTGTCTGATAATGAGCCAACAGCTCAAGAATTCTATTTAAAATCACAACAAAGTTTAGACGACATTGGTACTATGGATGCCGTAGATCAATATCTTAAACAAAGATATGATAACAAAGGTTTAGTAAGACCTGACATATTTGGATCTAAAGACCAACCGGCGCCCGCGAACATAGATCCGTCGGCCGTTGAACCAGCTCAACAAGAAGAAACGCCTGTGCTACCAGAACCAATAACTACAGAGGCAACGCCTACTAGAGGTATAGATCAAAACTCAAGATTAGCTTTATTAGATGATGATCCACTTGGTAAAGCAATAGCAGCAAGAGGTACAAGCTAATGCCACACGGAGGATATCACGGCACACAAATAATAGGTGGTAAAATTACTCAACTAGGTGATGAGTTTAAAGATAGTCAAGGTAATATAAAACCACAATTTAATGTTACAGGAGATAAAGACTCTGGATTTAACGTGAGCATGGCTAACGAAACATTTAATCCAAGATCTAGAGAGGCGATGTATGCTAGCCCTGATGATATTTTACAAAACATAATAGATAGAAAAGATGTTTTAAAATTACAACCATCTCCAGACAGACCTGGAATGAATTTGTATCAAGACACCATACAAGACTTTAGAACAAGCAGTCCTACTAACATGGCTGCATATGGACAACGTTTTCCATTAACACAATTTATGATGGAAGGTCCTAAAGCCATAGCTCAAAACACTTTATTAGGTAACATTTTTTCAGCAATGGGCGGTGCAAAAAATAAGGTTGGTGAATTTGCAAGCGGTTTGTTTCCCCAAGGTTTTATGCCTGGCTTAGGTGCTGAGGTTGATAGATTTACAACTCAACTTGCTGAAGCTCCAGGAAATTTTAAAAAAGATGTAGCTAAAATGTTTGGAATGACAGATGATGAACCAACTAAAGCTAATCTACGTGACGACTTTGGTATTAAGAAAAACACTGCAGAAGATATTGTAGAGGGTTCTTTGTTTACTGAAGATAATTACAGACAAATGTTTGGCGAACCTATGATAGATTTAGCAGGTGGTGAGGGTCCTCAACCATTAGGAAAAGTTAGTGAAACTAAATTACCAGCAAAGTCTCAGTTTGAACCTGGCACTTTAGAATTCATACAAGAGCAAGGCAGAAAAAATGTTGAAGCATTTCCAGACGTTTTAGGGACAGATAAATTTGGGCAAGCCGTTTTAAAAAAACTAGGAATACAATAATGTTGACAACAAGAGATTGGATATGGGTAATTGTTATAGCAGCTGGTATAGCTAGCACTTATGGCATGCTCGCGAACCGTGTAACGGCATTAGAATCACAAATAAAAGATTTAGATATGTTGCGCATAGATGCACGACTAGCTGTAATAGAGGAACAAGTAATACAAATAAATAGAAAATTAGACTAGATATCTTTTCTTACATCCTCAATACATTGAACTTTAAATGTAAAGTACTTGTTCATGTCAAACTTCATAAACTTTCTGCCCATATCTTGACACACTTTAAGATCTTCAAACTTTTCTTGGTAGACCATCTGATTGCCAGTGTATACCCATGCACTGCCATTAAAACCCCACAAGCTTACCACCAATAAATAAATCTTAATCATTCTTGTAAAAGTAGCACTTTCCATTTTCATTTACCATGAGTAATTTTACACCCATTTTCTTTTGTGTATCAGATAGAATTCTTTTTATTTTATAACCTGCAAATCTACCTGTTTTCCTAGTGCTTTCGCTTTTGACATCTATTTTTATTATGTTGCCATCCATATCCATTGCAATCAAGTCGCAAGGACCAAGGCCACTTACATTACTATAAACGTAGTATTCGTGTTTAGTAAGCCACTCTATTGCTCTCCAATGATTTAAAAAACCTTTTTTATGTTTTGCATCAATCACTTGCTTCTCCCCAGTTACGCCCTTCATTAACGTCTACTTTACTAGGAACGTTGAGCTTAACCGAGGATTGCATGATTTCTATAATCTTTGCCTTTTGTTTCTCATCCTCAACAGAAAAATCCAACTCATCATGGATTTGTATCAAAGGGAGTAATCCTTCAGATGCTAAATCTACCATTGATTTTTTGGTTTGATCTGCAGCTGACCCTTGAATTAATCTGTTGAGGGCTCGAAACGTACCCGCACGTTGAATTTTATGAAGTCCAGTGCCATATTCTCTCTCTGCATCTTCTTTAGGTAAGGGTCTAAAGACACCCCACTCCGTAGGAACCCAAAGATTAAAACGACACTTTCTACCCATTAGTGTGCGAATAAATCCGTTCTTCTCTGCTTTCTGTGTGGCTATATCAATTAGGGCCTTAATAAAAGGAACTCTACTATGATATTTATTAAACAATTGCTTTGCATCGTTTAAGTCCATATTGAGCTCACCAGCTAGCTTTTTAATACCCATGCCATAAGATAAACCTAGATTAATAGTTTTTGCACTCTTTCTATCAATGTCGGCCATATCAGCAATCTGCTGATGAAAGTCTGTACTCGGGTCTTTGTATGCCTCCACAACATCTCTTACACCAGGTAACTCTTGTTTGTTTCTTCTTACATCATAAGCAAAATGAGTCATGATCCTAGGCTCTTGTTGTGAATAATCAAAGGTACCCCATGTCTGACCTTCTTCAGGCAAAAATAACGTCCTAATAATATTCTTAACTTCTTTATTTCTTGCAGGCATCTGTTGTAAGTTTGGATTTTGCATGGATATTCTGCCTGATACTGTGCCACCCATGTCATTGCGCAATTGGTTAATGGAAGCATGTATTCTTCCATTATGTGCGTGTTTCTTAATTGTCTCTACGAATGTAGTTCTAGCTTTATTAATCTCTCTAAGTTGTACTACATTCTTTGCTAGACCAGATTCATGATTAGATAAAAAATCTTTGTCAAATTTAGGTGCTTTAGATTTTTCTGTTCTGTCATATTTAATGCCTTTTGCATCAAATGCTTTTGCTATCGATCTTGCATTAAAAGGATCTATGGCTACACCTGTGTCTTTTAATATTGCGTCCAATATTTTTTTCTCTCTTTTAATTAAATCTTTTTCTGTGATGTCTGCTTTCTCTAAATCTACTCTTACGCCTTTTTGTATCATCTTAAATATTGTAGGGAACAATGACATCTCTAAATCGTAAACTGTCATCATTTCTTCGTCTTTTATTAATTGTAAAAATTTGTTATATAGTTTTAATGTTAATACAGCGTCTTGTTCAGCGTATGGTCCAACGTTCATGGCTGGCATCTTGTACATTTCTGCTTTTGCATCGGCAGCATATTCAATCGCGGCTTTATAGAGACCTGATTCGCTTTTCTTATCATCTAAATAATCTTTGGATAAGTTATTAAGACTGTAGCTAAGTCTGTTTTCATCTACTAGTGCGCCCATAATCATGGTATCTACCATTTGCCCGTGTACCGTTAACCCCATGCGAGACAACCAACCCACATCATAAGAAGCATTGTGAAAAACTTTTATTGAATTATTATTTAATATCTTTTTTAAATTACGTTTTAAAACTTTCTCATCGAAGTTTGGTCCAATATTATGTTTGATAGGAAAGTAACCTTTCCAACCCTCTATAGCCAAAGCAACGCCAATAACTTTGCCATCATTTCTTGTCCAGCCGGGCCCTAAACTTTTTATGTTAGGATCATGTGTTTCTAAATCTATTGAAATTATATCAGAGTCAAAAACTGCATCAGGAATGTTTTCTGGTAACAGCCACTCTTTTTCATCTAATGCCATTATGCGTATAATTCCTTAAATGCATATTCATGGTTTTGTTTTACAATATACAAATTTTGTTTTGCCCTGGTCATGCCAGTATAAAAAACTTTTCTTACTTCATTTATATTTTCTTTTAAACCTCTTTTACCTGCAGGAGATAAATCAGAAAACATAATCACATTATCCGCTTCACCACCTTTTACTGCATAGATAGTATTAACAACTATGTTAGGTTCTTCATTTAAGTTAGTTCCATTATTAAAAACTTTTTCAATATAAACAACGTCTGGATTGTCAAGATTGTCTAGTGCTTCATGCCATTTCCAATCTACCTCCGCAAGTAAACCTAACTCTTTTACATCATTAAAATTATATTTTTTATCTATATCAATGCTATCTACTTTTTTCTTTGCACCTATTTTTAAACTTGCATTAGGTTTATTTTTATTTCTACTTTTCATAAAATTAAATAAATTTTTTATTGAGTCGGCGTACACTTGATCACCTTTTTGTAACTTTTTCCAAGTGTTAATCGCATAGATTACTTCCTCTCTAATTGATAGGTCACCTCCTCTTTTATAGAACAAACCACGCTTTCGCAACTCTCGGGTTACATCATTAAGCATATAGCTGCATGTTGCTAAAAAATAATATGATCCAGGTAATTCATAATTAATAAATTTCTCATTCTCCAAATAGATTATTTTACCTCCATCTTTTACCGCTCTCCAATCCTTTTGTTCTCTTAAGTGTTTTGGTATTCTTTCTATAAGTTTTCTAGACTTTTCTGCTATGTTTCTAGGCACCCTGTAAGACTTATCTAGCACTCTAGATTTACCCTCTAAGTTCTTGAAATATAATGCTTCTGCTCCTGCCCACTCATAAATTTCTTGATCATCATCTCCTGCAACATAAACTCTATCTGCTTTTGCTGTAAATTTTTTCACGAGCGCCCATTGTAGTTTTGTTAGATCTTGCGCTTCATCAACAATTATTACTTTTAGTTTTGGTACATCTACATCTTCATCAACAATAAATTCAATGCTGCCAGTATAGTCATAAACATCTAATTGTTTTTTATGTTCAATTAATAAATCACTAACCTTTTCTAACATTAGGTAACCACCTTCTGGTATTCTATTTCTTTGACTAAACTCTTTTATACTTAATCTTTGCTGTCGAGCTTTGTTAATTAATGATATATATTTGTTTGATGCTATCTCTCCTCCCATTTCAGATTGTGTCTTATCAACTTTTATATCTGTATCACCAGACACTCTGTGTTGTTTCATTAAGTTTGCAAACTCAAACCAATGTTTAGTTGTCATCTTGTTCTTAGGTTGGAAGCCTCCAACTTTCCAAGCTATACTATGCAAGGTGCTAAAGTATGGAAATTTTTTAGAATCGACTTTCAAAAGCTTACTAGCCCTTGTTACCGCCTCGATTCTGGCTTTCTTTGTAAAAGTCAAAAAAGCAATGTCATCAGGTGTACAGTTTTCTTTCAATTCTTTTTCAACAATATCCAAAAGAGTTTTTGTTTTACCCGTTCCTGGCGGTCCAAATATTTTATAAACTTCAGTCATGTTAAAAAGGT
>Ga0209232_1001981_pt1 | contig 10580 bp, 13 predicted proteins | sample ETNvirenome_2_60_FD_184066 | JGI IMG/M metagenome (GOLD analysis project Ga0209232, IMG submission 184066) | Marine viral communities from the Pacific Ocean - ETNP_2_60 (SPAdes) (version 2) | ecosystem: Environmental > Aquatic > Marine > Oceanic | place: Pacific Ocean | collected 2013-06-22
CTTGTTTATCATAACTTGATTTTTTTACACATTTACCATTCTTTTTTTCAAATCCCTCTTGACAAGGTTTTTTTAATTTATGTTGTTCACAAGGCATATACCACACTTTATCTTCTAATTCGTGCTCGTGTGATCCCTCACATCCCATATCCTGTGCAACTTCTTCTGCTTTTTCTTTTGAGGAATAAGCAAGTCTATCTGCAATAATAGCATAGTCATTATCTAACACTTGGTCAAAATCGTATGACTGTTTTTTTGATAGTTTTTCAAATATTATATTTTTATCTATCATTTTATTTCAAAACTTTTGTTAAGGATTTTCTTTGTTGTTCATATCCATTTATTGCTTTTTGTAATTCTGTAATTTGTGGTATTTTTACACCTAAATCTTTAGCAGCTTCAGATATGTTTTCTAATTTCTTTTTTGCTATCTTATTTACAGCATCTACTCTAGTTAGTTCTTTAACTCCTTGACTTATAGTTTCTTTTGCTTCAGTAGCTAAAATCATTAAATCTTCTGTGCTTTTGTTAAGCTCATAAGTATATTCTTCTAATACTGCAACTGAAGATTTTAACTCTACTTTTTCTCCTTTTACAATACTTGTGATCTGACTAAGTAATAAGTCTGCTTTTTCTTCTTCACTAAGTCCAGTAGTATTATCTTGTGGTCTTTCCATTTTATCTGCAAAGTAACCCTCTATTGAGAATCCTTTTACTTTTCCTGTTTTTACATACTCATTCCACACATCATCATTGTTTACTTTAACAGCACCCATCCAAGTACCAACTGGTACATCTAAACCATACTTTCTTGACTTGTCAAACTTAGTATCTTCTACTATCCAACTTTCTACTAGAGTAAGCCCACTTAATTCGTGCTTATGTTCTAGCGTTGAGTTGTTTTGATTGCCATTTTTAAGGTATAATTGTGATGCTTTCTCTACTGTGTCTTTAGAAAAATATATATAATATTCATCTTTTCCTGATTTTCTGTAAATAGGTTTATTAGGAATAAGTAATGCACCCATTAATATCTTTTTTTCTTTATTAACTTCTGCAAGTTTTATCTCATCAGACTTTAATGCTAAAAAATTTTCTTCTATTGCAGGGTTTTCTACTATTGAGATTGCTTCTATGCCCATCATACTCTGAGCTTCATCTAAAATAAGTTCTACGATTCTCATATTTCTATAACGATTTTTTAGTTAAATTTTGTATTTATATTGCTGCACCATCAACAATATTTCTTTCCAGTCCTTGTGCAGTTGTAACATCATTAGAAACCACAAATGCCTGTATAGGTTGTTGTGATTGATCTCCTATTGCACTTGCTAGTTGATTTAAGCCACTATCTCCTACTGATGCTATGTCAGGCATAACTGGAGATGGTGTCGCAGGTACAGCAGGTGTTACATCTCCACCAGTTCCACCCTTTGCAAAACTAGGTGCTGCTGGTTCTTTACTGCTTGTTATTGATTTTACATTAGCAATACCTGCTGCAACTACTGCTGCTGCTGCAATAAAGTTAAAAGGTGGTGGACTAGCTGATAACGCTTTGTTAGCACCTGAAAATGTATCTCTAATTGCTTGAACTACTGCTATTGCTTTTCCAAATTTACTGTTTTTACCAACTATTGATGCTAAATTACCTAAAGCACCTGTAATTGCTTCTTGTTTTGCTACTGCTAAATCCTTTTCTATCTTTTCTTGTTCGTTTGCATTAGCTTGTTGATAGTCTAATAACTCATTGTTTGCATCAATATATGCTTGTGTTCCTTTTTGGTATGAATCTCTTTTTGCAGTTAGTCTTTCTTCTTCTATTTCTTTTTCTAATTCTAAGTCATCTAACATTTGTTGCATACGAGCCATATCATTCTCCATCATTTCAGCATTAAATGCTCTTTGCTCTGCTTGTCTTGCTGCTGTTGCTTCATCATTACTTGCATCAAGTTCCATTTTTTCTTTTAACAAAGCAATTCTGTTTGATTCTTGCTCTGACATAAAACCAGTAATCTGTGCTTCTACTGCTTTTAATTCGTTTTTAGCTTCTTGTAATGCTATGTTATCTTCATCTAGTCCTGTTAGTTTAAATTGTGCTTCTGCTGCTGCTAAAATTGCTTGTGCATTTTCTAGCATAGCTTCTTTTTGACTTGTAAGTGTAGCTTTTAAGTCATCATTTGCTTTTATTCTTTCATCAATACTTTTTAAATCATTGTCTCGTATTTGTCTTTGCTGTTCTGCTTGTATATCGTATTGTTCTATTAAACCTTGATTTGCTACTCTTGCTAATTCTGCATCTTTTCTTAGTTGTTTATTGGCTTTTGCTGTTTCTGTCGCAGCTTTTATATTTTCAGAGCTTAGTGCTTCTGTTGTTACTTTTGCTATATTGCTAACTTCCGAAATAGCTTCTCCAAAATCATTAACAATATCTTTTCCTGCATTAAGAGCTTCTGTGCCTATTTCAATTACATCTTCTTTTACTTCATTAAGCCCTGCTTTTAGTTCTGCAATTCTTTCAGGATCATTTCCACCTAACCACGATTGTTCCCAAGCTAATTGAGCACCTAAAATTGCTGCTTTTATAGCGTTAAAAGTTAATTTAATAGGTGTTAATGCTATTGTGAGTAGATTAGACATTATTCTACCTAGTGCATCAAAGTTTTCTGAGCTACTAAATATAGCATCAGCTACCTGATTAAATATAATTGTTGCTGTTTCAGTTGCAGTTGTAAGAGTGTCCATAACTGCTTGGTTACCTTTGATTGCTTCTGATATAAATTCAAATGCTTTTTGTAGTATAAATAAAACACCTGCAAATTTAGCAAGTCCACCTATTGTAGAACCTACTTTTTTTACACCAGTTGCAGCACCTTTTGCTGCTTTACCAATTTTAGAAACACCTTTTTCAGTCTTACTATTAGCTTCTTCTACTTTTTTTTGCAGGTCAGCTACTTGATCTTGTAATTTCTTTATATTTTTTTCAGCTTCTTTTGCTTGTAACTCAAAATCAACTACTACTTTTTGTGGCATTTCTGTTTTGTTTTATTTGTTTTATCATTTCTTTAAAACTTTCAGCAAGTTTATATTTACCCTGAGCTATCCTAATATTCTCAGTCTCTCCATTTGTTATTTGTAATAGATCAATAATATTTTTTATCATACCTCATTTAATAATTCTAAACTACTTTTTCCTGTTATTAGGTTTGTAGTTATGCTGTTAATTTTATATGTATAATTATTTAACGAAATTTTATCGTTCAATTTTAAATTATAAAAGATTTTTAATGGTAGATATGCTTCTACTTTAGTTAAACGCTTATTATTATTAAACACGCTTTGTATATAAGTTTTGTAGTTTCTTTCAAATAATGTGTCTGTAAATGCACTTGCATTTGAATTTTCTGAATTGTATTCATTAATTTCTGCATTAAAGTTTATGTTTATTTTACTTGTGGATGGATTGGTACTTAAACTATTTGATGGTATAATATAGTCATTTACAGATGCAATAGTTCCACTATCATTTCTTAAAGAAATATTATCTCCATTATTAATTTCAATAGCATAAAATATTACTGGCATACCAATATAAGATTGTTTATTGTCATCTACTGACCAACCCCATTGTATGTCTGTATCAGCACTACCTGTTAAATTAATTAATCTTTGATATTGCAAATGCTCAAAACTTACATTAACCTTATATTGATTTTGTGGTGCATCAAAAGAATCTAAATCAGAATAATCTAAAGAAGCCCATTTTCTGTTGTTTAATTGTTCATATTGTTTTGCTAAAAATGTACCTAAACCAGTATAAGAAAAATCTATTTCTTTAAAAGGTAATGCAACATCTACTGTGCTTTTTGTTGAATCTACATAATCATCTATGTTATGTGTTATAGAAGAAGCTGCATAAAAATCATCTAACTTTTGTATTACAATAGTGCCTGATTCATTTACAAATGCAGTTAAATTAAACATCTTAAATATATTAGTTAAAAAATCTATAATTTTTATTTTAGGTATTTGTGCCGATATATTAAAAGGAATAGTTGTACTTGTTGTAAAGGTATTTGAATTTTTAAAACCTATTGTAAAACCTGAACTTCCACTTGCTTGTTCATCATCATCATCAGTTACAGTAACGCTAAATTCCCAAGATATATTGTTTTGTGTAAATGAAGCACCACCAATAGAAGCAATTTCTATTGAGTATGATCCTGTTGGTACTGTTATATTGCTAAACATTGTTTGTAAACCAGTTACATTACTTAATTCAGCATAAGTACTACCATTTCTCAAAACTCTTACACTATAAGTTGCACCTGTTGTTTCGTTAATAGTTAATTCGTTAGAATCTAAATTATGTGTACTTGGCATAGGTTGGTAAACTAAAGTATTACCTGATGCACTAAAATATCCACTTGAACCACTTACGATACCCATAGGTGTAGCAGTTACAAAAACTAAACTAAGTTGTGTCTCTGCTTCTACATTCCCTTTTTTTCTATGTAACCACATCCACAAATTATAAAACTCTGTAACAGATGTATTATTAAAAAAATCATTACTAAATGTTATCTCACTATATTGTGCTTCTATTTGGTCAATAATATATTGTAATCGTATAGCGTATTTGAGTTCTTTCCAAAAAACACCATTAGCATTATAAGAGCTATTTGAATTATAATACAAATTACCTAATTGTGCATTTGATTGTGCACTATCATATATTAATTGTTGGGTGTGTGTAATTAATGGAACACATAAATTGTTGTTTGTTAAAGTTGCTTCTATTTTTGCTTTTACATTTGTATATGTATAATCTGTATCTAAACCACCTAAACCACTTAAATTACCTAATTCATCATCTCCTAAAACATCTTTTAAATTTACAGTATTACCAAAAAATGTAATTCTATATGTGTGTGCAATATTGTTTTTTAAATCTACTCCCTCTAATTTTATAAAACCATCTTTAAATGGAATATTATTTAATTCTATTTTTGCTTTTCGTTTTTTTCTGCCATCAAAAGTTCCTGAAATATTAAACCTTTGATAATGTCTAAATAATTTGTTGTTAGTTTTTGAAGCAGGTAAACTAAATGTTTGTGTAAACTCTGTAAAAATTTTAGCTATGTCTTTTACATTTTGTATTGTTTGTGTAATAGATACGCTTTCATCATTAAATAAATCTACCCTAACATATATTGGTGTTAAGTCTTGATCTATATTTTGGTTTATGTATAGTTGTAATTTTTGCATTATCTAACATTATTAATATAATCAAATGCTTCTTCAAAGTCTATTGTGTATTCTATTAATCTGTCATTTAATTGTGTCTTTCTAGTAAAAGAACTTGTTACTACTTTTACTGGTATTGTTTTTTCTGCCTGTGCATAGTTTTGTTTACGAATCCACACATACTCTGACAGTAATAATTCTTCAAACCACTCGTTTGTAAATTCAGGGTAATATCCTGAGCTTAATCTTATTTTACCTTTACCTTGTTTGTTGTATGTTTTTATGTTGTGTTGTGTTGTGTCTATTGTTGCTGTATTGCTAGTTGCAAAAGTTACTAAACTTTTTTGATAATTTTCTGATGTTGTGTTTAATGTATCTACTGTTTTTGTTTGAAACCACAATTCTTGTATAGCACCCCACTTGTTTAAAAACAAAACTTTTATAGGTGTGTATTTGCTACACTCTAATCTTTCTATTGCTATTGTTTGACTTCTTAATGTAACGCTTGTTTCTGCTGCATCAAAATCATTATATTGTACAGCACCATTTGTGTCAAGATATGGAAAAGAACCCTCATAACCAACAGGTGCATATACCTTATAACTATCTACCCCTCTATAATTTGGAGAAACTAAAAATACTTGTGAACTATGTATTGTAGGGTTTACCCCATCTGTAAATATACCATAACCATCTATACCTGTGTGTGCAACTGTATCTGTGCTACCTATTTGTGTACCACCTGCATTTGCTTGTGGGTAAAATTTTATAGACCTAGAAATTGCAATAGTATTTGCAGGATGTTGTTCATCTGTTGCAACTGTTATATCTAAATAGTCTCTACACAATTCTGATATTTCAAATTCTACATTCGACCCTGCTGTACAAGATTTTATTATTGTATATCGTAATGTGCCACCTATTGACAATTCTAACTTAGCAGATACAGCGTTTGTAGGTGCTAGTTTTACCTCGTATCTTGGACTTCTTAATTTTATTATACTCATTTTTCAGTTCCTAATATTATACCTTTTTCTACATCTAGTGCAAATGCTTTTTGAAAAGCATCAAAATATTTTTCTTGACCTTTGTTAAATGGTTTAGAAAAAAATTGTGTAGCTCTTAGACCTGATAGATATATACTTCTTTTAATTAAATATTGCATAGATTGTTGTGTAATAAATCTACCAGTCTTTCTGTCTCTACCTTTTATGTTTTTTCTTTTTACCCATTTTTCTATTGCTTTTGACAAGCCACCTTTTTTGCCTGATCCTGTGCCAAATCTATAAATACTTGTCGGTGCTTTTTGTATGCCACTCCATAAAGAACCCTTAGGTAATTTATTTGGGTTTGCACCTTTGACACCCTCATCTACAAACTCTCCGTAATCTTCCATAAAAAACTGTACAAGCAAAGCACCTTTTTCTACTTCAGTTTTGTAAGATAATGACTTATAAAGTTTGCCTGTATCGTTTCTATTAGGGTATTTTCTATTACCCCTATCTCTACTAAGGTTACTTCTTGATTGCTGTATAACATAATCAGCAAATCTTTTTAACTCTTTTTGACTTTCTTCAAACATTATAGCTGCCAGTTTAAACCTGCTTTTAGATATAATAAATCTTTATCCCAAAATTTAGTTTTTTCATATTCTGTAAATATTCCAAATTTCTTTGTAATGTTCCATCCAAACATAACTCCGTAATTGTAATCTATCCAGTCATTTTTTCCTAAAAATCTTTCATAACTAAAATCTTCATTACCTCTGATATGTTTGTGTATAGGGTAAACATTACCCCAACTATGTAACCACCATTTACCACCATTTCCGTAATGGTAAAAATCTAGTCCTACAACTCCTGACAATGTGCCTAAAGTTCCTATTGCATCAAGTTGTGTTTTGTTGTAATGGTTTACAATATCTTCGTAATCATTTTTTCTAAAATCTAGGTCTGTGTCTGCTACTCTTTCTCCGTTTTCATCAAGCCAGTACCAGTCTATGTCATCAGGTTGCCCATCAAAATCATAATCTATATAGTAACCTACATCTTGAAAACCATACTCGTAAGCTAAATCCCACCAGTTTACATCATCAGGTGCAAGGTATTCTGCAATAGGAGAATAGCCATAAGGTTTGTGTGTTCTTACAACTGACCCTATACTGAAATTAAATTTCTTAATAGGTAATCTAAATCTAAAGTCAGCAGCTTTATAATCTAAATTAATTAGACCATTTTGTTGCATTTCAATTTTTGCACTCCAGTATTTTGCTAGGTATCTTACAAAATATCTTTGACTTGTAAACTCTCTACCTCTTTGTTTTCCTTTTGTATATTGAAATAAATATTCTAGCCCTTTTATTGATCCTGAGTTAGATTGTAAACTAGAGTTTTGCTCTGTGCCATCATAAAACTTTTTAGCTTTATTTTCGTAGTCAAATCTTGCAACTCTACGCCATCCAAAACTTAATAAATAGTCATTAGATTTTTCAGGTGTTATATCTACTACTTCTCCCTCTTGTGTTACAAAATATCTATCAGGTGTAAATAGAGGACTGCTCTCTGTGTATGATGTGTACAAAGTAGAATACTTAAAAACATCCTTAAAAAATTGTCCTTGTATGTTTAGTGATATTAATAAAAATAATATAGTTAGTAATTGTTTCATATTAAAATTTGTTTTCTATTAGTTTGTCTATGTTTTTACTTATAAGCTCAATACAGTTTTCAGGTAATTTTAGGTCTATGCCACTTTCTACTCTTATTATTTCTTTGCCATTATGATACAAAATAACAGTAGGTAAATATTTTATATCTTCTTCTTTAAATAAAACAGCTCTTTCTTCCATTGTAAAATAGTACACATTGTAAACCTCAAAGGGTGTCAGCTTTACTTCTGAATCTTTTACGAAACCTGCTGAAAATTGTACTACACTTATATCATTTTTAAACTTCTGACCGAATACTGTATTGCTAAGAAGCAATATAAAAATTAAAATTCTCATCTGTTTTTGCTTATTTGATATAACCTTTCATCTATTTTTTGTAAGTTTTCTTTAATTTCGTTTATGTCTCCTGAGAGTACATCTTGCTTTTCCTCTAATCTTTGTACTGTTGATCTTACTAACTCATCTTTATATTGAAATTCAATAGGGTTTACAGAGTTGTCTTTTAAGTCTGCAACATCTTCTGAGTTTTGTGCAACTGATGATGACAAAGTAAAATATGTCGTTGCTAGAGATATTGTAAAAAATATTATTACTGAAATAGTTTTGAGGTCAAGCGTTAGTTTTGAATTTTCTGAAACTTCCATTTTAGCATATAGTTATATCGTTATTAATTATTATGTCCATATTAGCTGACCACCCTACTAATTCGTTTTCAAACCTATCAAAAAAAGGTTCGCAAACTGGGTCTCCATCTAACTGGTATTTGTTTGTGTATAGTGTTCCTCTTTTTAAGACTTGCACTACTTTATTGATTACACTTAATTGTGTATTAAGTATATCTTGCTCGTTAGTGTTTCCAGTAAATATGTCTATTGTTTCTTGCTTTTGCATATTGACAATATCCATAGTAAGCAGGGTAATATTAAATCTTAAAACCTGTTCTTCTATTGTTACACTATTAATAATAATATGACCTAAAGGAAATATATCTTGCTTTCTAAGATTGATTTGTGTGATGTCTCCAGTAGTTACTGTATTGATGTTTCTATCATCTAACAACTGGTCTTTAATCGTGTCAGTTACTTGGTAAAACCCTCTTACTCCCTGATTACTCATTTATTAAAACTTTTTTTTATTCTTTTATTTTCTAGTTCTTGCTTTTCTTTCATATAAGTCAGGGTGTACAAACATTGATGTAAGTCTAACTTAGTGATATTTTCAAATCTTTCAACACGCCCTTGAGAGAGTGCATATATTGATTGAAACCATCCATATTTTCTTGAAAAGTTAGAAACGCTGTCAAGTCCACCTTGCTCTCCTTTTCCAAATAACTCGCCATAGTCTTTGACAAGTCTCTCCCTAAACGAAACAAAAAAAAAATTGAACCCATAACAGCAGACATTGGCATTTCTAATAGCTCATCTTTTCTGTCTAGGTCATAATCTTCAATTAAGTATTTGTCTTGTATCTTATCTTTTACTGGTCTATATAGCACATTCATAGCGAGGTGCATATTATCCCAGTTAGATATATGTGTGTCTAAGTCAATATATTCTCCAAAACTTATATTATTAAGATCAGGAATAAAACCATACTCTTTGCTGTTTAAATAAAAGCTGTGCATAAGTGGTGGTTTCTTTTCAAACATATCATTAATAATTTTAGCTACTCTTTCTGCATCAGACATTTTCATTTGTCTTACAGCTTTAGCATCTAAATTGCAAAAAATCTCTATCATTTTGCATTGTACAAAATATGGATCATCATTTTGCTCTTGTAACTTGTGAAACTTTTGATATTGACCTAAAGTGATTTCGCTTAAATCATTAGGAACACTTAACTTCTTTTTCATAACTATATAACGAATTTAATTTACGATTTTTAATAAATAAAAAAGTGAGCTAAACACACACCAAACCACTTGGAAAATGTGTATGTCTGCTCACTACCAAACTACTCAAATTAACTAACTAAACTGACTTATGAAAAATTCTAAGTGGTTTCTTGTAGTTTCTTTAAGTTAATAAATTTTTCTTTTATTCTACGATACTTTAATATTGTTTTATTTTTGTCCTCTCTATAATCACTTATAGCTACCTTGTGCTGTGCCAAATCTTCTTGTACTCTAATTACATAAAATGCAATATCTGTAAGTGCCTTAGACAATGCCTGTATTTCTTTATTATTAGGTCTTGCCTTACTCCACTTTAGAGCTAACTCAGTTACAAGGTTCATATTAGTATAATATTTAAGATCGTGTAAGTTCTGTATTTTATCCATTAGTGTATATTAGTTAAAATGCTTTTAGCTTCAAATATCTTGTTTTCAATTTCCTTAAATTTTTTAGGATCAGAAGTATAATATAAAGCTAATTCTAATTTTTTAATTTCTGACCTTAAGTCATCTGCTTGTGTTCTCATTTAGCTAAGATAATCATTCTTAGGTTATAAACAAATTATTTAATAACTATTTTTATTGGATTGCATATTTCCCAAAGTTAGGTCTGGATAATATAGAATAAGTTGCATACCTACATGGATCAATAATATGGTTATGTAAATCCTCTGCAATGTTTATGAGCTTTCCTGATTTATCTTCTTTCCATTTGTAGTTTCTAAACTCCTGGATAGCATTATTGGATTTGCTAGTTATGTGAATCTTATATCTT
>Ga0209232_1001982_pt1 | contig 10579 bp, 9 predicted proteins | sample ETNvirenome_2_60_FD_184066 | JGI IMG/M metagenome (GOLD analysis project Ga0209232, IMG submission 184066) | Marine viral communities from the Pacific Ocean - ETNP_2_60 (SPAdes) (version 2) | ecosystem: Environmental > Aquatic > Marine > Oceanic | place: Pacific Ocean | collected 2013-06-22
CCAAATGCGAGACGGTGACCAGAAGTTGCCATCACGCAGTTATTTGCAGCCTGATCAGTCAAGGTGAATTTGGACGTGCTACCGATGTTAATAATCGCGCTGTCCGAAAGCAGATCGAGGTCGTCACCGATAACGGCGCTCTTAGCAACACTCAAACCACCGTCAGTCTGTAAAGAACCGTCAGTTGTTGAAGTAGCTTCCGTAGTGTCATCAGTTTTAAGAATACCACTGTATGTTCCCGTTGTACCGACCACTGCGGCGAAAGAACCAGCGGCGACACTTGATGCACCGATAACTGTTCCGTCAATGTTGCCCGAGTTAACATCAACATTTGTCATAGCCTGGCTAGCAAAGTTGATCGCACCGGCTGCTTCGAACGCACCAATCTTTGTGGCTGTCAAGGTATCACCGGAGAAAGTGAGGTCACTGTCATCCGAAAGAACACCATTGGCACCAGCAAAAACGACGCGGGTTGCAGTAAGGCCATCAGCTGTAAGCGTTGCAGCACGGAAATCGTGTGCTCCAATGTCCAAGTTACCAGCAGCAGTTAACGAGCTAATGTTGTCAACAGTACCACCATTGATATCGATGGTAGTTACGCTACCCATATCGGCAACAGTACGACCAGCGTTGGTCCAGTTCTTACCCATTGAATCAATGTAAAGATCCTTGAACGAACGAGTCGAGTTACCGATGTCATAAGTACTACCGAACATTGGATCGACAGTACCGACGAGGCCGATACCAGCAAGCGAACCACTGATCACGAGCTTGTTAGAAGCTGCTTCGTCGTACTTAATAGCAGAATCGTGTTGAGTACCGAAGTAAACCGGCTTGTCATCGACAAACAAAGCGCCAATAGAAGCTGTAAGTTGTCCAGTGACCGTTGTTACGTCTGCAGCTGCGTCACCGAGTGTAACAGCACCGTTAAACGTAGCCCCACCGTCAACTTCGAATGTACCGACGTTGGTGATGTTCTGAGCGTTAGCATTCAGAGCCGCGCCAAGCTGATCAATGTAGCCGGAGTCAACATGGAGTTCAGCCCATTGAAGCGCTGAAGAACCAAGGTCACGAGCACTATCCGTAGAAGGAACGAGGTCCGAGTCGAAACGACCAGTAGCAGTAATGGTGTCGGATGTGGCATCACCGAGATCAACGTTTCCGTTTGCATCAAGAGTCGTGAAGCTACCAGCGGCGCGAGTCGTGCCACCGATTACTGTGTTATCAATCGTACCGGCGTTGATGTCGGCTGTATCAGCGACCAAAGAGTCGATGTTAGCAGTTCCATCAAGGTAAAGGTCTTTCCACTGAAGCGTAGAAGTTCCGAGGCTGTAGAGGTCATCTAAGCCAGGGACGAGCGAGCCGCTCATTTTGACACCGTTGGCTGATCCACTGATCACGAAAACGTCAGCAACAGCTTCGTCGTACCAAGCCATAGCATCTTCGTCGTTGCCGAAGTAAAGTGGCTTGTTGTCTTTGACCAACATTCCCGCAGAGGCGGTTAAGCGGCCTGTGGCAGTGGTTATATCACCTACTGCGTCTCCAAGAGTGACAGCTCCGTTGAATGTGCAAGCACCGTCAACATCGAGGTTGTTGATGTTTGCGACATTTTGACTATTGGCATCGAGTGCTTGGCCAAGAGTGTCAGCGTGAAGCTGCTGAATATGAGCTTGTGCAAAACGAGTAGAACCGTTACCCAAGTCAATAGTATTGTCAGCGTTTGGTAGAATGTCAGCAGAACCGACAAGGTTACCACGAGTCATTTTGCGAATGTTACCACCCGCGCCGTCATCAATCATGACGAGGTCGGCGTCTGCAACAGCAGTGGTAGCCACTAGTTCGGTCATATTGACCTTCATCGTGAGCTTGTCTGTTGCACCGGCAGTTGTTTCAATACCGAGGCCACCTACGAAAGTGGCGGTATTAGTGTTGGAGATAGTCTGGGCGGACCCGCTATCACCAGCTAGGTTCCAGGAACCACCAAGCGAGTCAAGACTTCGCTTAGATCCTGTGGCGTTGACAAAATAAATCATCGTATTATTGCCAGATCCCGACGCATAAAGTCGGCAAGCAGAAGCGGACGCAGCTGGTTCAGCAGTCGTAGCCATCGCCTCTAATTGGATATACTGTCCGTAAGTGGACAAACCTGTATCATCAAATGGTGCAGCCATAATATTTTCCCCCTATAATTGTTATTATGGTGAACGAGTACCAAGTCTCATTCGACCTAAATAGGGGACGCAACGCGAAAAGGAGGCTTTTATTTGACTATTAAACTTTTTAGACTCTCAATTTCTTTCTGCTGGTGTTCCAATATTTCTTGCTGATTTTTCACACATTGCAAAAGGAACGATGTCATCTTAGCGTAATCTAAGGAAGATGCAGTTTGACCGTCGTACCCAATCATCTCAGGCAAAACCGTCTCGACCTCTTCCACAATAAATCCCATATCTTTTTTTCCACTACCCCTCCATTCAAACGTCACGCCGCGTAGACTGTCGAGCTTCTCAAGAGGTTCTTGAATGGTTTCGATGTTTGTTTTGAAGCGAGCAGAACTGTAGGTGAGATAAGCGGTGGCTTTAATCATTCCACTGTTGTCGGAGGTTTCATTAGGGAGAGTGATTCCGTGTGTGATTGAAGCCCCTTTGACATTTACCCCTAAAGACCCAGTGAACTCAGCCGACCCCGTGATGCTCAAATTTGTCGAACCGCTCAAGATTTTACTTGCTGCGGTGCCGTTGACACTCAAAGTAGAACTGGCAAAAGTCAAATTTGCAGATGCCGCAAACGCACCATTGTTATTGTATTGAAGCTGCGCAGTCGAGCCAGCAGCCGGTGTGTCAGGTAGCTGAGATATTTGAACCCTTTTCACGTTGTTGGAGTCATTGGTATCTGCCAAAAGAATCTGATCGTCTGCGGCAATCGTGACGCCGGAACCATCGGTGGTGGATGCAATATCTACACGCAAAGTGACGGTAGAGTCTGAGCCGCCTCCTGCCAGGCCATTGGCTGCGGTCACTGTAGAGATTCCACTCCCGGCGGCGGCAGAATTTTGACGAATTATCTTGTCTAGCCGTGTCTTGCTATAATTTCCAATACTGCTTTTGCGTTTTGCCATTAGTCTTTTATTTGCGTAGCAGCATAGAAAACGCCCAGCGAGAGCAAGCAGCCCGCAACAATCCCTCCGATGAACCACCAATGCGAATAGCTGTTGGGGTTTTTCTTAACTAGTTCCTGCAGGCGGCTTATCTCCTCATTTTTTATTTTTAAAAGAGAGTCGTGCGTGCCTTTTAGGCCATCGTATCGCACCTGGAGGTTGCCTAACTTGAGTTGAAACTCCGAACTTAAAAGGCTTTTCTGGAGTTTCAGTTCTAACTCAAATCTTTTCTGGGCGAATTCCGCATCCAGTTTTAATTTTGTTGCTGCTCGAATATCAAACAAAATACCAGCATAGGGAGTCTTCTGGCCTTGCCCCACAACTGTTATGCGACCACTCATAGCCAGGGAGTCATCAGGGTCTTGTTGTCCTGCATAGACAACTGCAGGGACATATACAAGCAACACGCTTAAGAGTATTGCCAATGTCTTCACAAGTGTTTTATTTCTCTCTACCATAATCGTCCTCTACTCTAACAACGTCAGATAATTCAGGCGTGGACACCTCGACCAATTTTACATCCGCAGAGCCAGCGCCGAAGCGATGCACCACTGTAGGCTTGATTCTGTAGGATTCCCCTGGCTGCATCGTGAGCTTGTCATAATTTACTTCGAGATTCAGTGTCCCCTCAAGAACGTAAATGGTTTCGTCTTTCACTTCATGATATTGCAAAGATAGCCTGTGTCCTGCATTGATATGTAATATCTTTCCAACATATTTAGTGTTTCGTGCCCAGATGGCTTCAAAACCCCAAGGCTTGTAAACAATTTCACCCGTCATATTCTACTCCAAACATTTCACTCAACTCCTTAGCTAGCTCTTCGGGAGAGCCTTTATACTTTTTAACCATATTGTCTAGTTTGTCTTTTTTCTCTCGTTCCATATTCTCAAGATCCACCTTGTGTTCTTGTGTAAGTTTTTTCATTGTTTCCACGTAAGTCTCATATAGTTCGTCTCGCTTTTTGATTTCTGCTTCGTGATTCTCGTTTAGGGTTCGAATCTGATCTTCGTAACTCTTCTTGTTAATTTCAAGCATCTTGATCAAATTTTTATTATGAGAGAAGCCCATAAGACCAACGATAGCTCCCACCAGAGCCAAAACAAAAAGCACCGGAACATACCAGTGCTTTTTGATCCAGACCCAGATTTTCTTTAAGGTCAGCATACAACTAACTCCCGTGCTTCCAGCGGGCGGCGAGGTCAACGAGTGCCTCGGAGCCAATGTACATCACAGTCACAGCAACCCAATCCTCTGATTCAATATGATTATAGGCAGACAATACTGTCGCTGTAATCCATGCAAGAAACTTGCGGCTAATAACTTTTTCTGTCATCCTGTCTAAAAGTGATTTAATCTTTTCCATTTTATTTCTCCTTTGGAATAATCGAATTAATTTTCTGAAACGGCGCGACCTTTAAGCTGTTCCCAATCCTTTTCTGGTCTGACTTCCAGGTTCTTTTTCCACACCGCAGATAAAATAGTTGGGTCTAAATCAAAAGACCTAAAAAAAGCGATCAGTGCGTTAACGTCCTTGGGAAAGCAAGACCCTCCAAATCCCGACTTTCCGTCAGGACCGGGAGTGGCCAGGTGCGTTTTTCCTATCCGATTGTCATATAGAACATATTCTAACACCTTGTCGTAATCAATGTTAAGTTTATCGCACAATTGTTTCATTTCACTGGCGAAGCCTACCTTCATTGCAAGAAACACGTTCGTATAATACTTGACTAGCTCTGCAGTTGATGCCTCGGTTTTGATAAGGGCTGTGCTTGGGAAAGCTCGCTTGTACACTGCGCGGACGCGATTCGATGCATCTTTTGGGCCGCCGATGATGATCCTGTTCTGATTCTTAAAATCATCATTTGAGTTTGCTTCAGTTAAGAACTCTGGATTGAAAACTACCTGCAGGTCTTGCCGAGCGGCATTTAACCGATCAGTTGTGCCAGGAAGCACAGTGGACTTGATCACTGCTACGTGGCCAGAAGATCTATCTTTCATTTCTTGAATCACTGATTCGATGATCGACAGATCACAAGAGCCGTCTTTTCGCATTGGAGTAGGTAGACAAACAAAGATTATTTTTGCCTTCTCCATTAGTTCTTCAAGGCTTTCGCACGTCGAATCTTGAAACTTATCGTAGGTTTCCAAAGAGAAGAACTCTTTTAGACCTTCACGAACCGCAGTTCCTACAAAACCCTGACCAATGATCCCAACTGTTTCCATCATCCCTCCGTGATCTTGGCGTAGCCATCTTCCTTATCGATAATGATTTGCTTGTCAACAATGTCTTTGAGTGTGTCCAGGTGAGAAATAAGCAAAACAGTCTTAAATTGTGTCTTGATCATCTCCAGGATTCTGACAAAACCTTCCATATTCTCAGCGTCCAAGGCAGTGCCAGGTTCATCTAGTACGAAAATGTCTCCTTTGGGAAGCGTAGAGACTCGCAACAAGGCTAGTCGGATAGCCATTGCAGCAATTGTTTTTTCTGCGCCAGACCCCAATTCTACAGGGCGAGGGTCATAGCCAGGATGCTTGATAAGAATGTCTAGTTTGTCGCCTTCGTTGACAAACATAATCTCGAAATCCACAATGCTTGTGAGAATCTTGGAAACTTCTTCGTTGATGATGGGAAGACGCTTCTTGATGATATCATAAGAAATGCCATTGGCATTCATACAGGTCAAAAACAAATCATAAGCAGAGTATTGTTTCTCCATCTGCTGGAAATATTCTTGGTCATTTTCAACCTGCGCGAGTCTTTGCTCCAAGGAGCCGTTCTCTTTGTACAACTCAAGAACTTCTTCTTTACAAGCAGCGTGTGCTTCCTTAAAACCTACAACGTCTGCCTCTAGAGTTGAACGCTCTTGAGATAATTGCTCCAAGTTCTCAATCGCATCTCGATTTGCATCGTACTCTTCCTTCTTGGCTTCAAGCTCTTTGATTCTGTGTTCGGATTTAAGAATCTCTGTCTTGTTCTTCTCAATCGTCAGGCGTGAGTCGTTAATCGTTGCTCGGATCACAGATTGCTTAGAGAGTACTTTACTGTATTTATCTAAATACTCTTCTACCCTTGAAGGCTCAAGGCCATCAACATTCCCTTCAAGCTTGGTGCGGGAAATCCTTAAATCAGATAATGCAGTTTTTGTCTTGTTTTTCTCTTCTATTGCTGAGTAGGCGTCTTTGATAAACTTGCAGTGTGAGAACTCCGAGCCACAAGGGACTTCATTCAGAAGTGCGCCTTTCTTTGTCTGGTTCTTGAATTTTAGTTCGTAGACACCGATTTCGTTTTCCAAAGTCGTGATGTCTTCTTGCCATTGGTCAATCTTTGTCTTCTTTTCCTTCAACTCATCCAAGTCAAAAGATTCAATAAAGTCATTGATTTTATTAAGCATCTTGGTGTTTTGTGACGCCCCGGCATTAAGATCTTTATTTTGCTTTTGGAGGTCATCAAGAGAAGTTCGACCTTCCTTAAGAAGGTTGTTGATTTTCTTAACATCAATCACCTCTGTTGGAATTGAAGAAATAAGCGTGTCCAGCTCTGCTTTCCTTTCAATCATACGGTCAATTTCGCATTGAAGATCTTGGCATTTTCGATCACGATTCATGATCTTGGTTTCAATGCGGGCAAGCTCGGTACGTGCCTCTTTGGATTCCTTTTCAAACTCCCTTCCTCTCAGTCGCTTCACAATAACTCGAAGATCAGACGCATCATCTTTTGCCTTCTTGTATTTCTTTTCAAAGATCTCAAGATCCAAAAACTTAGCCAAGATCTCTTTTCTTTTGGTAGAGCCCTCGTTGATGTATGTCAAAGATCCAAGCTGTGAAGCCATAGATGTCAGCAAGAAATCATCCAGGTTGCCAAAAAGTTTGCGAATGTTCTTGTCTGTTTGGGCTCGGGTTTCGCCATCCATAATCTCTTCACTGCCCAGGGCATTGTCAGTTTTGACAAAAGAAACTTCCGTTCGAGCTTCTGTTGTCAAGTTGCCTTTAGACTTGCGTTCGTATTTGGTACTGGTTCTTCCAATAGTGTACGTGCTGTTCCCAATCTCAATCTCCACGCAACCTGTGCCTTCTTCCTTATTCTGATTGATTACGTTTAGATTCTTTCTTTCGTTCTTAGAAGTAGAGTTGTAAATGGTGTAGAGCAAACTATCAATGACGCTTGATTTCCCTGAGAAGTTCTTGCCCAGGACACCAATGACACCCTCTAACTGACTGAAATCGATATAGTTTCCCTCTCCATAATTAAAGAGGTTGTTCCATTCGAACCGCCGTAGGGACCAGTTAATGTTCCGCGTAACTTCTTCTTCGTCTTCAACTTGCTTATTATATTTACGATTCAGTTCAAATATTTGTTCAAGCGTGTTGCTGTCGACCTGATACTCTTGTAAATACTCATCCATCAGTTCTTCTTGAACTGCGATATCTCGCAGATCTTCCTCGACCATTCCATTGATTATCTCTTCCGAACTCCCCCTTGCTCCAGTAGCCCGGCTTAGATAGGTAACCGATTCTGGCTTAAAGCGAGTCTTGACAATATCAATACTGCGGCGGATAACGTCCAGCGGTAGAGCGTTGGAAGATACAACGCGAAGTCGGGCTCCTGCGGCTATCTTTAAGTTAGACGGAACCTTTCCTCTTGCTGTAAGGTTGACGGTGACGAAGGGTCGAGGGTTTTCCAGCTTGTGATGCTTGACGGTAAAATCGTCCTTACCTTTGATGTTCCACAGCAAAAAACCCTTATCGTTCGTTTCGCCAAAGTTCTGCTGGACAAGACTACCTGGATATCTTATCTTCCCGTTCTTGTCCAAAAATTGATTTGTCTTGTGTATATCTCCCAAAAGAGCGTAGTCATACTGCTTGAGGGTCGACATATCGATGTCACCGCGATTAAGAGTATAGCCAGTATCCGTAACGACCCCAGTGACTGATCCGTGATACAGGGCGATACTTATCTTGGATGGGTCGGAAGGAGGAGTCCACTGGTCTGGGTCTAAGATAGACAAGACATTTAAAGTATGTCCATTACCCAAATCCACTTCAGCACTGTATTTGTGCAAGTGAAGGTTGGGATGATTCAATGCCTCCACGATAGGAGTAACCGCATCAATCTTGGATAGATTGCGCAAGTTAAGGTCGTGATTCCCCAAAATCACATGATAAGGCGCGATGTCTGCGAGCCTCTCAAATAGACGAGCAGTAACGTGAAAATAAGAAGGACTCACGTTCAATTTGGTGTGCGCAGTGTCACCCGTATTGATGATGATGTCAGGCTTAAGTTTTTTAAGCTTCTTGTATAATTGTTCGAAGACTCTCTCATACTCGTTGTGGTAACGATAATTTCGTATGTGAACGTCACTAATGTGTGCTATCTTCAAAGATGCCTCCATACGCATTCTTTAAAAGAACATAAGAACAAATTACTCGAAGGTCAAGAGTTTTTAATCGAGAGGGGTGATCATTTGCAGCAAAGCGTCTCTTAGGCTTTGTGCTGCGGTGGTGACCTGTTCTGGCAACTCTTCCAACGGCAATTCTTCAAGAATCCGAGATGCTTGTTCGATGTTAACAAACCAAGTATCGTTGTTCGCTTCAGGGTCGGCTGGGTCGGTAATGCCTGCGTAGTTTCTATCACCAGTGTCGAAAGCATTGCTAAGTCGAATGTCAGATGTGGCCATCTCCTCTTCTAGGTCCAGACGGTCACCTTGCATGGAGTTGTAGACCGATTCTAAATAGTCTGAAGCCTTTGTGACTTTGGCCTCCATCCATTCTTCAAGGGCCATTCCAGAAGCAAGCATTTGAAGAATTCTTTCTGAGTTTTCAAGTGTTTGCAGCATTTGGGCTTTGGGCATATCATTCTGATCGTGGCCGCAGCCTTCTGTCAAAGTCTTTTCTTTCAACCGGAAATAATCTTGGTTTTCTTGGATCAACATCACGCGAAGAAGTTCTTCACCAATAACTCGCCTTAATTGTTTTCGAGACATTTTCATTTTTTATTCTCCAATTCTGAATCTTCAGGAATGTTTGCTCCTGCTTTTATGGCAGCCAGCATCTCCAAGGATGCTTCGGAACTGAATCCCAGAGACGCGAGAAAGTCTAGAGGTCTCTCGTAACCAGACTTTTTTGCCACCACTTCAAGTTCGTCAGATAAATCGACCATCTTTTTGTGGTGACCAGAGTCGTCAGGTTTTCCTCCAGGGCCGGTGGGTTGGATAAAATCTGCTCCGCCGTATTCATCCTTAGAGGGGATCCACTCGTCACTTAGGCCATCTGGCCAAGGAAGATCCATATCATCAACGCCAGAAACTTCTGTAATCGTCTTTTGAATCTCTTCGATGATGATCTCCTTTAAGGAAAGTTTTTGTTTTGTGATCTTCACTAACAATGTCTGCCTGCGATAAATGCAGTAGCGAGGGCAAGCCACCACCAGTGACGAGCGCCGCCGACCACCATTTGGGCGATCCATAATTTACAACTTTGTTTAAGAGCTTTCATAACATATCTCCTTAAAAATAGTACAATAAATAGTTGCAAGGCACAGTAAACACTGAAATAAAGTCAGATTGCCATAATGGCTTTTACGAGCATTTCCATCCCCTGTTCGATGGGTGTGGCTTCAGTCTTTCTTTTGTGGAACTCTTCCTTGCTCATCTCGCCAACATCGCTATAAGGAGAAATGTCTACCTTATACACTTCGACGCCATAATTTAAAAACTTCTTTATGATCCTGTCTTCTTTTTCCCAAGCGTCAGGATCCAGCGCCATATAAACCGGCGTGTCCTTTTTGACGATTTCTTGGAATAGTCGTGATGATTCTTTAAGTGTCGACCCGAGCAAAGGAACAGAATTTGGGCCTGAAATGATTGCATCGAAGATTCCCTCCACTAAGACTAAATCGGAATCAAAATCTAAATAGAGGAAATTAAAAATTATGTCCTTACTCGCTGGAGGGTTCATATATTTTTTCCAATCTCCGTCGTATGAGCGAGCAACAAAATAATTGCAATAACCATCATATCCAAAAGAGGGAACAATAATTCGGCCTGCGTATTCCCCTTCAGGACAATATCCCAGCTTCCAATAGATTGCATCCTTCTTTGTTATGCCGCGCTTCTTCAGGTATAGTTGTGCGTTGCGTGAAGAGATAGGTGGCTTCGCGCTGGTCAAGGAGCGAAACTCGTCGGGAAGCTTTATTCGCTGCTCTGTGTCATCTTTAGTATCTTCCTCAAAGATGTCAGCGGAAAGCGTGCCAATCTCGCGCTCCTCGGTAAGCTGCGACCATTCATAAAGATTGGTATGGTTTCCGTGCTTTCGCACAAGGCGGCGTATCGAGGTTCCCGTGTAGTCGCAGATCCAACACTTAAACACGTTCTTCGCCAGATTGACGGACAGTTTTTTCTTGTGATGATCGCAAGAAGGGCAAT
>Ga0209232_1001984_pt1 | contig 10570 bp, 20 predicted proteins | sample ETNvirenome_2_60_FD_184066 | JGI IMG/M metagenome (GOLD analysis project Ga0209232, IMG submission 184066) | Marine viral communities from the Pacific Ocean - ETNP_2_60 (SPAdes) (version 2) | ecosystem: Environmental > Aquatic > Marine > Oceanic | place: Pacific Ocean | collected 2013-06-22
CGCCAACCGGCAACGGATTCGGCTCAGCCTTCACCTCGGACACGCTGTCCCGATGTGCTGGCAAAGCACGCAGTGACGCAGACACCTCATTCGTCGATGGTCGTCGAGCACGAACACGCAAGGCAACCATCTCAGCCGAGGACAAAGCATGGATGCGTGCCAACATCGGCAACGACTGGTTCGGTGCAAACGGCAAGACCGACCCTGTACGCAAGCAAGCCAGCCTTGCCGCCCTTGCGGCACACAAGGCCGGTACCCCAGCACCAGCCGCACAGGTCAAGCAAGTCGCTGACACCACAGACATACCAGCGCACCTGCAAGCCCTCGTCGAAGACATGAGGGCACGAGGCAAGACGGAAGCCGAAGTACAGGCAGTCGTCAGTGCACTCGCTTGAGTCGGCACGCTGACACGGCACACCACCACCTACGCTGAGGCGTAGGAGTTCCGCCCCTCACTTGGCTTCGGCCTTGTGAGGGGCCACCACCCCACGAGCAGGGGGTCCGTTATCACGAAACGGACCTCCGCCGTGAATGGGAAACCCCCAAGGAGAGATATGCATGAAAAAGCGCACAAGACCCCTGAGCCAGCACCTGCCAAGCACAACCAACGGAGTACTACGCAAGGCCGACGCCCTGCAAGTACGCAAGGTGGCCCCGACCACCCCAACCCCGTTTGCCAAGCAACAACCGACCCTGAACACCCAGTGGACCTTCCGTGTGAACAAGGACATCGTAGTGGACAACTGCAAGATGCCTTCCAACATGGACGCATGGGCAATGATTCTCGCATCGGTACCAGACGAACCCGTGACAGAGGTGAGCGAGTGACCATCCCTTGCATCATCCTTGACGACAACGGACGCATGACCCACTCGTTCCAGAGCGAAGAAGCGATGGCCGAGTGGCTTGCACACGAGGCTATGCCTGCCGTCGTTCACTTGACTGCACGCTCCGGCTGGAAGAGCGAAGGCGTGGACTACACGATGAAGACCTTCATGATTGAGGTGGTTGAATGAGGGGCAACGGCATCATGAGCATCGCTCAAATCGTCACCCGCTCAGCATTGCAAGCGGAACTACGACGCCACCGCATGATGGCTTCCGTCATCACCCACCAACTCGCAACCATGCCAGACGACATCCCACAGGAGGAAGAGTGATGGACCCACTTGAACGACACGCACTGTTCAGCCTCGTCGACCACATGCAAACCATTGTGGACAGACTTGACACCATGCTTGCACTCTGCGCATACCTCAAGGACCACTTCGACGAAGAGGAATGACGCTCACAAAGAACACCAGCAGGGGTGAGTACCTGCCACCGCACGGGGTGAATACCGTGCACCAACATGGATGTGTTGTCAGAATGAGGGTTTGCAACCGAACGCTGACACACCCAAGTACGATTGGCCATCGTCAAGTGTTGCCGCCGTATCAGGAAGCGGGCACATCCGCCTTTCTCACAGGTGTACAAATTGTACACCTATCCTGTTCCCTACTCCGGTACTGCCGGAGCGCCAGCCACAACCAGACTACCCCACCCACTCGTCGTCGTTGTGGCTCATTCCCCTAAGTCTGATGTACGCATATTATAGGGGGTCGAATCAATGGCTTTCATGACAGCCTCGCAGTCATGCTTTTCTCACCTCTTGCGGTGTATGCATTGCAACAGTATGTGTTTCTGGACACAGACCTTTGCGGTGTTAGACCTTCTTAGATATATATGTATTAAATCTCTATGTATGTAAGGGGAATACTGCACAACTCTCCCAGACCTATACTGTTGCATTGCATACACTGCAACAGTTGCAAACAGTGGCACTGAGAGCCCGCCCTAAGTGGCTCTTTAAAAGCACAGGAGGAACCGACATGAAACCAAGACGAAACCACAAGCACCGAAACCACACACCGCACCGACGGATGAGCCCCGAGGCCTTCCGAAGTTCGGGAGCCAAATGCCTTGACCGAGGTGAGCACCGATGGAAAGTGCTCAAGGTCAGCGGCTGGACACACATCGAAGCGGACTTTGTCTGCGCAGACTGCAACACCAAGACGACGCTACGGGACAAGGTGAAAGCATGAGTGAGTCACTACCAACCATGCAATTCTCAAGGATGCTTTACACACCTGCTGGAGCCAACCCTTTCCACCATGACTCATACAGCATGGGTACGCAGATTGGGGAGTTCATCACAATCATGCACACCAACTATGCCAAGGACCGTTTCTACATTCACGACAAGAGAACAGGGGAACGAATCGTGGTGCACCTGACTGAGTTAGGTGCATACCAATGCCGGAACCCACACACATTCGTCACCGTGCCTCCGATTGGAGAGCCGGTGACCCATGAAGGAGATGAATGACATGACAACGATGATTTACATACGCAGAACAAGCAACCACTACGGTGAAGTAAGAGGTACCAAGCGTCTGGTCTTCAACGATGCGAAAGCGATGGGTCGGCAAATCGAGTGGGTGCTGAACGAAGTGCGTCTGGACAGAGGCACCCCCGAAGAGTGGAACGACAGTGGTGAAGAATACGATGTCGAGCCTACTTATGCTGAGGGTTGCCAACTCAATGAACTGATGACCCGTCACATGAAGCCACTGGTTGAGGCTTATCCATATTGTGGTAAGGACGCCAAGACGGAAGGGCCATTGGGTTATGTCCGAGGAACCAGACCTTCGATGCCCTACGCTCCCACTGCGGAAGGCGGTGGGTTCCAAGAGGTATCATGGTTCAGCACCGAGTTCGGTGGCACGCAACAGAAGGAGGCGCAACAAATGTACGAAAGAAACCTTGCCAAGTACGACGAGGCCATCGAGTACATGAAAAGCAACCGACCTGACCGTGCGCTGGTATGGAAGTACACTGACTGTGGCCCCGATGGTGCTGGTCATCAACACACGATTCACATCATTCCCTACCTTTGTGCTGACACATACATGAACGCTGACAAATTCAACGGAGTCAACCAAACGATGGGTGAGATTCTGGCACAGGAAGCGGAGGAGGAGCACAAACAGTGGCTTGCCTACACCAAGACTGATGCCTACAAGGAAGAGGTCGAGGCCAATGCACAGGCAGAGGCTGACCTTCGGACAGCAATGGGCGAGGGTGGGTACACTTCCTACTCTCGTGATGACAACGGAAGAATAACAATGTGGAGATGAATAACATGTGCGACCAATGCCCAAAGAAAGAAATATACAAGCGAGCCCTGATATGGGTGAACATCGAAGAGAAGTTCCAGCAGTACGCCGCTTACTGCAAAGAGTGCTGGACCTACGAACTTGACGAGGTGTTTGCATGACCATGGCAGTAAGATACTTCCGTGTGACATTCCATCACCAAGACTTCACCGTCACAACCTGTGTCAACAACCTTACGACCGTAGGAGGTGTACCCACCGACATGCATTCCATTGATGAGAACACAGATGTGACAACAGCCCATAACTTCGCCGTCATTGCTTATGTAGCAAGCGCCAATTTGACTGACACCCTACCCTTCGTTGGTCAAAGGGCTGACAGGGGTTATGGACTGGTTCATCAAGCAAAAAACATCACCATTGATGAAATCAAAAGCGATGGTGAGGACTGGTTCACTGCGGAAGTGATTGAATGAACGAAGAACAGAAGAAAGCATGGCAGACATACATGGAGTGGCGGTACAGCACCACTTCTCCACAAACAAACGAACCAAACACAAACAAGGAGGAACAACAATGAACATAAACGAAATGGAAAAGACACGCAAGATGAAATGGCGAAAGCCGCATGCGCACGAAGAACTGATGCTCAGTGCAATCATCATCGGTAAAAGACACAGCAACAAAAGCCAGAAGCAACAGTGGGATGAATACTCACTGCATGAGATGGAACAGATGTTGGTGACAGCAGAGTCACTCGTTGGCTATACTATCACGAAGAAGCGTGGCAGTTATTACGACCGTGAACAGCCAAGCCTCTATCGTATTGCCGTGAAGAAGGGCATTGCATACGATGACCACGACTATCGCCAGCCATATCGTGGTGTCGCCGCAACCTACAAGGACAACCAGTTCACAATCACACACAAGTATGGTTGGAAATCATACACCAACTACATCACCGAACTCAAGGAGTACATCGACAACCGCAAAGCAAACGGTGAGGGCAGTGTCAAGCAAGCAAAACTGCTCAGACTGGAAGCGCACATGAAGCATTCACTTGACGAATGGATTAAGCGCCGCCGCCTCACTGGGGAGAAGGTCAACATCTACCACATCACCAAGACGATTTACAAGGAAATCACCAACCGTTCTCTTGGCAAAAGTTCCAGCACGGCTGGGCCTTGGTCCTTCGACCTCGGTGAGTACACAAGGTATCTCAAGCGTACACAGGAACCGAACGCTCGTGGGTACACCGACGAGGTCACACACTTGGAACCCACTGTGTCCCATTCTTCGGATGGTTGCGTCAACTCGGATGACTACCGTGCACACTTGCTTGAGCAATGTTGGCTTGCGTGCATCAGTTATCTCAACTGGGAAGACCGTGACAACGCCAAACAAAACCGTGCTGAGTTGCGTGACTTCATCCGTTCACAAGTGCCCAAGTTCAAACCGCACCACGACTTGCTTTTACAAGCATCGATACTCTGGTGCCAAGCATGGAAGGGCCTGATTGGATTCATGGACGACCACTCTTGGGGTGAAGAAGAATGAGCGAAGACGAAATGATTGAAGAAGCAATGCTACGAGCACTACTGAAACCTGTGTACCATATCCTTGACTTTGATGTGGACTACTACCTCATGGAAGTAAGGGAAGAGGAGTCGCAACGAGCGTTAATGGGGGAAAGTGAATGACACAAGAACAAACGACAAAGCCAGAAGCAAGAACATACCCGTACGAACACCTGATGATGGATGAGTACAGCGGTGGAATGATATGCATCTTCAAGAACCCTGACCACCATCCGAGTGAACACTACTTGGGTCAAGGTCACTACCGCAACTGGAAAACGGAAGGGTACGGATATGAAGCATTCGCAAAGATGATTCTGTTCGGACAAATCGAAGTCGTCGATGTGCCACAGCAAATCTGGTTATATGAGATAGACAAGATGCAGACTTGGCAGAAGATTCAACGACTGGTGAGTGACTTCCAACAGAAGGGATTCACTGTTGACAAGTGTCCCCACTGTGGCTCAGAGAATGTTGAGCACGATGGAGATGGCTGGGCTGATGGTTGCGAAGCAGACTGGGCGTCGTGGCAATCGTGGTCAGTTCAGTGCTTGGACTGTGATGATTTCAATCACAGTGGTAAGTATGTGACCTCATCCGGTGGGCGTTGGTGATTCAAATGTTTAACACCATACACGGACAATTCCAATGGGTACTTCGTACCCTTGACGAAGACGGCTGTATCACCGTCGTGCTACACGAAACAGATGCAACAACAAACGGAAGTGAACAACATGATTGATGTGAAAGAACTGACAGACAGCGATGGCAAATTGAAAGACGGGTATCATCTGAACCCTGACTTCACGACAGACGAATACGAAGAGGAGCCTTGGGATTTGTACAACACAGAAGATTGCCTGAAAGAATTGAGAAGGCTACAACGAACGAAAGGGCGCAAGCATATCAACATCTTGCTGGGATTCGGTGACCACATGCGTGATTGGGTCGAGGTAAGTTGGAAATTGTTGTACGACATGGTTCGTGACCGCCAGCAACGCTATGCTAACTGCGAGTACAATCAACTGTGGTACCTCAAGAATTCATACCGTACTCACATCAGCGTGTGGCCCACCTATCTTCGTGACAGCAACAAGACAGTGGACAACCGATGGGGCGAGCAAGAGGAGGAATGAACATGCTACGAGTAGGAATAACAGAAGAAGCAAGAAAGAAAGCAGGCATAACAGAATCAGACCGTGAGATGTTGAACTCATTCCCGATGGGCATCACTGCGATGGCCGCAGGGATTGGACACATCTCAGTTGACCCAGCAGAGGAACGCTGGGGTCAGACCATCACAGTTGACATGGCTGTTGACAGGTTCACCATTGTGCTCCGCTTGCACGGTGACATGTTCACCACAGAGGAAGCCAACCAACGGATGCAAGCCATGCTTACATCAAAGGAGTTCGTGACCAAGATGGCTGAGGCTGAGTGGACATGCAATGTCAACAACGAGCCAGACGAAGAGTTCCGCTTCAAGATGCAGAAGCGTTTTTGGAACGACATGGTATCTGACCACAAGTTGAGCACGCTCAGGTCAGACTACACCTCATACGAGGAGGAGCAGAGCCGTACTCAATCAGTGCGCCATTTGATTTGGGCCATCATTGAAGGAATTGAGGGTGATGCGTTTGCGTCTTCGGACATCATTGACACATGGGCGAACTACTTTGGGTACAGGGAACCACTGTACAATGGCCTGTACTTACACTGGAACGAGGACACCTACGAGTTCTCACTGGAAGACAAACCACAAGAGGAGGAATGAAACATGAACATACCAACGAAAATAAAAACATGGCAAGAGATGACGCCAGAGGAACAAGCAGAAGACCACAAGAAACCGTACAACCACTGGACTGTGCGGCGGATGCTGGAAGCGAATGAACGAACGACCACTGACAGACAGGGATGGGGCATGACTGTTGCTGACCTTGTTCAGCAGTTGGTTGCCTACCCACCGCACACCGAAGTTCTCATCCGTGACCGCATCGGCTGGAGTGGAGTAAGCAACTACGAGATTGAGATTAAAGAGGCACTCATCCTCGCTGACCAATCCGATGACTATGATGCCCAGCGGAAGGAACTCCTTGCTGGCGAAGTCAGAGGCAAGCGAGTGGTTGCTTTGGTCAAGAGTGGCTACGAAGCAGAAACCGTGGACCCATACGACGCAAAAGAATACCAAGAGGAGGAATGAACATGCCAACATACGACATACGAGTACAGATTAACTTGGAAGCCGACGACATGGAATTTGACAGCGAGGCTGACGCAGAAGCGTACGGTTGGAAGATGGGTTTGGATATGATGATGGAACATTTCAGTTCCGTTGAAGACATTGAGGTCACAGAACACTATGAAGAGGAGGAATGAACATGAACGAACAAGTACAAGAAACACTACGAAGCATGAACGAAGAACAACGGGATGGTCTGATTGGCTGGCTCAAGGAAGGCAACGGGCACAGCGTGGCTGGTATCGAGAGGTACACTGACCTCGGACTACCGAGAGAATGGCTGGACACAATGGTCACCCGCAAGTGGTCTTCGTTCGTACAGATACCAAAGGGCATCACAAAGATAGCAGAGGACGCCATCACTCATCAACCAATTGGTTGGCACGCTAAGCACGAGCGGTGGGTCATGCTACTCACTCCTCTGAATCAGGAGGCTGGCTATCTTGACAACAACTATCGGACATTTACCACAGACCGAACACGAAGCGTTTGTTGTGGACTGAATGACTACGAGGCATGGGATGGTGACGAGTACGACATTGAATGCAACAAAGAACTCATCAAGGCCATCAAGTTCCAGCACGACATTCACCCTGACGCTGAGTATTGGAGTCATCGTATGTTGACAGAAGAGGATGCCTCTAACTGTGGCTACCATGATGGGCCTGCTTTGGAAATGGTATTCGGGTTAGCATACCTTGCTCCTAATGTTCAGAAGCGATACTTCAAAGACACTGCTGTCGAGTACATTGAAACAGAAATCGAACAACCTTCTCGCTACCTCATCAAGTACGATGGCACCAAGCGAGTGGAGCACATTAGCATTGGTAAGTATGCCACATTCCACCGCAACGCACAAAAGCCAATACTCACATACGACGAAGCAGTCAAGCAGGTTGAGAAAAAGATGGAGGAAGTTCCCAACCTTGCATGGGTTGGTGGCAGTGATGTGGAGTGGAAAGTCGACGGCGAGTTCCGTCCAGTGGATGACATTGCCATTGACTTGGTCAAGGAAAGTGCAGATGAGATTGAAGACTATGCTAAAGGCGTCAGTCGCATGAAAGCAAAGTGCCCAGCACTTGATACATTCGTACAGTTCAACGAAGACTACACCAAGTATGGCATTGACACAGATGCCGCACCTGCTGGCTGGGTGATTGAAGACCTTCACCCATTGAACTACACAGGTGTCCTTTGGAATCACCACTACATGATGCCTTGGGTCGATGGCATTGGCAACAGCACAGTCATCAGAGCACTGGGCGATGCCATTGGTGCAGACATGTCTGGCAACAGCATGATTGGTCGTGGCTTCTCGGCACAGTACAACGCTAAATGCGTTATGAAACAACTCGATGCATCCGAGTGGTGCACCGTACAAACAGGAGATGAAGAAGAATGAAGCGATGCTGGGAATGCTCCAAAGAGTGGGACTACATTGACGAAAAGAAACCAAGTCTATTCTGCCAAACATGCAGAGGCATTGACACAAAGGAGATGAAACAATGACTACGACACAAGAAACAAAGACGCAACAAGAACGAGTGGCACTTGGTTGCCTCGGATGCTACAACGAAGGAGTGCTTGCATTCAAGTGGTTGACCGGCGACCAACTCAAGACCATGCTGGAATTGGAAGAGGATGAATCCATCCCTATCGCCCAGCATGTGTGCAAGTCAGACGACCCGACGCACGAGGAGTGGCACATCCAAGACTACGACGGTGACATCAGCCGCCTCAGATTGGGCGAGAACCCTGACCTTAACAACTTGGTTCAGCACTTGGAGCATCTTGAGTTCCACCCTGAGTACATCCCTGCTTGGCTCCTTGTGGATGACTCGTGTGGTATGGCTGACCCTGAACCTAAAGATGTGATTAAGGTCATGGAAAGCATGGAGATAATTGACCGATTCAACTTGGCTGACTGGGCGCAACAGTTGTGCGAGGACATCGGCTACCTTGACAACAAGCCCATCAATCAATACAACGATTGGCATCCTAACATGTACATTGATTGGGAGCGAGTAGCGCCGGACATGCTCATGGACTACACCTACATCGAGTACGGTGAATACTACTACGGAAGGAGGGACTGACATGGCTTACTATGTGGGCGACCCTTGCTACATCATTGATGATGATGACTGGAGTGAGTTCTGTCAACTGACCTTCGACAAGGAAAACCAACGACCCGATGAGAATCACATTGACTCCGTCATCCAATGGCGTGGTCAAGAGTTGACCATTTGGTCGAACGGTGGCGATGGCTACTGGTCGTGGAAGGACAGTGGAATCAGTGCTGACAACGGAGCGACTGGCTTTGGTGTCGACGCAGGGATTTACTGTGTGATTGACCTTGACTTCCTACATGTGTCACAGCATGCTCTTGCAGAGAAGAACGGGATGGTCTTTGAAGATGAGCCAGAGTTCTGGACTGAACGAGGTACCATCTATCTGAATGGGGAACCCGATGACTTCGATGGAGATGAACGACTCGGGGGGTGGTGACATGAACGACAGGGACTTTACTTACGAACGAACTTGGCAAGAGATATTCGATATGCTTGACAAGGCTGAACGATTACAAAACAAACACCTTGTGGCTATGCAAGACTGTCCAAAGGACAAGCGTGTGTTTCACATGAGGAACTACAAGGCGCTGGAGGGCGTCGTGAAGTCCCTCCGATGGTGTCTGGGTGACACCACAATACCACACCCACTTGAATGAACGAGGATGAAAAATATGATACGAAAAACAATGAAGAAATGGATTGCTAACGCAGTACGAGAATACATGAGCGAAGATGAAGACATGGCCGAGGCCATCGCAATGGAACTGAGTACAACGGATGGCTTTGAAGAGTTGCTTGCACAACAATTTGAGGTGAGTGATATTGCCGACAACATTGATGCGGAAGACATTGCAGTGTGCTTTAATTACGAAGACATTGCCAGCAACATAGACATCAGTGCGCACGAGATTGCACAAGAGTTGGACACGGATGACATCGCAACAGAAATCAAACGCAACTTGGACTACTATGACATAGTGAGCAACATCGACATGGGAGAAGTTGCAAGAGAACTTGACATTGATGAGTTGTCTGGCCACTTGAATTACACCGATGTTGCTGAGAACATTGACATGGACGACCTCAGTGTAAGAGTCTATGACATGCTGGAAACGAGTGTGATTGCTGACCACTTTGATGTGGGTGACATCGTTGACGCCATCATGGTAAGGGAACTCGACGCCATCAAGTCTGAACTGATGGCCAAGGTCGACGCACTTGTCAACGCAATCGAACTGGCAATGGTTATCCACACGGAGGAATGAGAATGATTGACACAGACAAATACGAAGGACACTTAGCGCATTTGGAATATGAACTATGGGCATTTACGGATTTCATGAACATCAATGCTACTCACGAAGAAAGGTGTGCTACTGATGCACTACTGAATGACGCACCACTTCTCTTAGCAGAAGTCAAGTGGTTGCGTGAGCAACTTGCGAAAGCAAACAAGTATGTGCATACCATTTGTCAGCACAGCGATTCAATGCTGATGGACTACGAGGACTACATGAAAGGAG
>Ga0209232_1001985_pt1 | contig 10569 bp, 9 predicted proteins | sample ETNvirenome_2_60_FD_184066 | JGI IMG/M metagenome (GOLD analysis project Ga0209232, IMG submission 184066) | Marine viral communities from the Pacific Ocean - ETNP_2_60 (SPAdes) (version 2) | ecosystem: Environmental > Aquatic > Marine > Oceanic | place: Pacific Ocean | collected 2013-06-22
TTGTAAATAATATTACAAAAGAAGTAGATGGTATATTTCCTTCGGCACAATCTATGTTTGATAAATCTGTAAGAAGTGAAAAAGATAAATTTTACAAAGGACTAAATTCTATATTGTTTGAAGGAGATGTTAAAAAAGCAATAGATCCTAAAAAAATAGATGACCTACTAGATAGAATGAAACAAAGTAAAGTAGGTGAAGAGTCAAGACAGATGTTGGTGGGCGGTATAAATAATGCAAGAACAGAGTTTTCTAAATTAATAGGTATACTAGATGAAAATTTATCTGGAGTTAAATTAACAAAAGCACAAGATGAATTATCTACTTTATTAAAGGATAGATTAAACGGTTGGGTTGGTTCTACATATAGAATATTTGAAGATCAAGGTAGAGGATTGTTTAAGTTATTTAAAAGATATACTCCAACAGACGAAGCTTATGAAGGAGCGGTAGGATTTTTTAAACAACAAGGTTTAACACAACAAACAGCTAAACAAGAAGTAGACAGAATATTGGCTGAAGTATCAAAAATAAAAAAACCTAAAGCATTAGATTTAAATAACTATATTAAAAAAACTGTAGAAGGTAGACCTGCAGGAGAGTTTATACAAAAAATGATTGATGATACAGGTGTGCCACCAGCAGCGATAAGAGAATTATTAGGAGAAATATCTGACCCAAGATATTCTATATTTAATGCAATGACTAATTTATCTTCAGTTGCACGTACAGCAAATTATTTAAAAGACATATCTACAAAAAATCTAGAAGTGCAACAAGCAGGTAAAAGAGGATTCTTTTGGGGATCAAAAGAAGCAGCAGAACAAGCAGTTCAATCTTCTAAAACAGGAATTAGAATTGTTGATATAGACAGTGTTATAAAAGATTTACCAGGAAGTGGTAAATTTGTTAATCCATTAGCAGAAACAAGATTTACTACAGAAGAAATAGCAGAAGCTATTAGAAATATAAATAACATAGGTGGTGGATTACAGGGTTTTGTAAGGGGTGAAGGTAAAGAAGGAGCAGAAGCTGCTGTAAGTTGGGTATATAGAAACCTATTATTATTTCCAAAAGGAGTATCACAATTAGCAAAAACAGTTTTATCTGTACCTACACACTTACGTAATTTCATAAGTGCGTTTGGTTTTGCTGGTGCAAATGGTAATTTATTTGAACCTGCATTTTATACTAAAGCATTTAAAGAAGGATTGGATGTATCTGGATTATTAAAAGCAGGACCAACAAGTGCAAAGTTTCAAGAAGCATATAGAGAATTACTGGAATTAGGAGTTGTAAACTCACAAGTTCAAATAGGAGATCTTAAAAACCTTTTAAGAGACATTAGATTTGGTGAGCAGATTGCAAATACTGATACAATACTTAGACCTTTTATGTCTAAGTTAAGAAAAGTAGGTGAGTTTGCACAAGGAAAATATGTTGCAGAAGATGATACATTTAAAATTGCAAGTTGGGTTGTTGAAAGAGAAAAATTATCAAGAGCGTATGCTAAACAAGGATTAAAAGAAGGTGATGAAGTATTAAATGTTTTTACTGGACAAAAAGAAATATTAGATGAAAAATTTTTAAAAAGACAAGCAGCAGATATTGTGAAAAACACTGTACCTAATTATGAGTTTGTAGGTTCTGCAGTTAGAACTTCTAGACTTTTACCAATAGGTAATTTCATGTCTTTCCCTTCAGAGATGATTAGAACTACAACTAATATTGCAGAGCTTGGTGTAAAACAAATGAAACACTCTAGACCTACTGTAGGTTCTAATATTTTACCTTATGTAATTGATAGAGCGACAGGTCAATTAGTTAAGAATGACAATCCTTTTTATGGTGATGGTTTTAAAAGATTAGCAGGTCTTGCTACCTTTACAACAGTTATACCTGCAACTTTAACTGAAGGTGCAAAAGCAATGTACGATGTATCACAAGAAGAACTAGATGCACTAAGAAGATTTGTTCCAGACTGGTCTAAAAATTCTACATTAATACCTATTAAAGATGAAGATGGTGAACTAAGATACATAGATTTTAGTCATAGTAATGCATACGATGTAATCGCAAGACCATTAAGAACTTTACTAAATAATATTCAAGATGGAGATATGAATGATCAAACTTTATTATCTAGTTTTGTAAATGGAGTCAATGAAGCTGGTGCTGAAATAATGAATCCGTTCATTGGTGAATCTATTTGGACAGAAGCTGCAGGTGATTTAACTGTTAGGGGTGGACGAACTAAAGATGGTAGATTATTATATACTGATCAAACATCTGCAGGAGATAAAGCTGCAATTAGATTTTTACATTTAGGTGAAGCTCTTGCACCTTCTTACAGACAGTTTCAAAGATTAGGACAAGCTGCTTTTGGTACGCCTACAAAAAGAGGAGACGTTTTAGAAATAGGACCAGAGCTTGCAGGGTTTATGGGCTTTAGACCAATTAAAGTAGATCCTTTAAAATCCATGGGATTTAAAATTGCTCAATATCAAACAGGTATTAGAAATGCTAGAAGAGAATTTACAGGAGGTTATTTTGGATTATTAAAAGGAGGTCCAATAAAACCAAATGATGTGATAAATAGATTTTATAAATCTAACAAAGCTAGATTTGACGTACAACAAAACATGTATAATGACATAAGCGCTGCACAAATTTTAGGAGTTAGTAGAGGAATATTAGGTAGAGAATTTAAAGACAGACAAATATCAGATAAAGCTTATCGTAGTTTGCAAATAGGAAGATTTGATCCATACTTTCCATCAGAAGATATTGAAGCTAGATTTAGAGAAATTGCAAGAGACTTAGGTGATCCAGATGTTTATAGATCAGTAAGACCAACACTAAGAAATATGTTTAATGATTTTAGAAGAATACCTTTAGGTTCATCATGGACTTTAGATGTAAATGATTACTTAGAAGAAGAAATACAAACTCCACCATTGGCTTTACAACCAATGCCAGCATCAAACGTTGTACAAACGTCAGCTATTCCAGGATCAAATAATAATCTGATGGCGTCAGGATTGACACCAGTAGAGAATGCTTTATTATCAGAAGAAGAGAAAATGATACGATTAAGACAGAGAGGATTAGCGTAATGTACAGTTTGGGTGGAATGATAGACGTGATCTATCGGGATATTATAGCGGGGGCTATAAAATAATGGCTAGCAAATCACAAGACGCAATGCAAAGAATAGAGTCGCATGAAAAACTTTGTCGTATCATGCAGAAACAGACCTATGAAAGAATGCAACAAATGCAAGGTCAGATAACTAGAATTGAAAGAATACTACTTGTATCTATGGGTGCAGTTATGACAGGTATGGGTGGTGTAATTTTAGTTCTTTTACAAAAACTTTAGATCCATTCTTTTAAATCTTCACCTAAAATTTCATTAGCAATATTTATTTTATTACGTAAAGCTTTTACAATCCTATCATCAATAGTATTTTCAGCAATGATATCAATGTATGTCATAGGTTTTGTTTGTCCGATACGATCAATACGTGCTTCTGATTGTTGTCTCTTTTCTAAATCATAACCATTTGAAAAATAAATCATTGTACTAGCAGCAGTCAGTGTGATACCATAGCCGCCCGTATGTGTAGTTCCTACAAAAAATCTACACTTGTCATCATTCTGAAACTTCTTTATATTAATTGACCTTTGATCTTGGCTAGTTTCACCAAAATAATCTACAACAGAATCCTCACCATATTTATTTTTTATCTCTTCAATAATTCTTTTCACATCGTGAGTATAGTGTGACCATATAACTGCTTTGTTATGAACGTTCTCTAATATATCCATAAGTTCAGTGACTCTATTACATGGTAAATTTTTTATAACACCATCATCAGCTGTAAAATGACCACAAGTTATTTGGTGAAGTCTCATCAATTGAGTCATGACTGTAGCTGAGGATTGCATTTTACCATCAAGAAAAGCTATGGCCTCTTGTTTCATTTGAGCATATACTTTCTTTTGTTCTTTAGTTAATTCTACTACATGTTTCATCCATGTCTTTTTAGGTAAGTCTAGACAATCATCTTTCAAAACTCTTTTTGAAAACGGTTTTATTTTATCTGATAACTCTCCCAGGTTTCTATAACCTACAACTATTTCAACTTGTCTACCAGATACCTGTATCTTTCTGGTTACTGCATAACGAGCCTTGAACGTCCAATAAGAAGAATGGCCCAGGAGCCAGGGATCAAGGAATTCACATTGACTAAATAAATCTAGTGGTGATTTTGTTACAGGAGAACCCGTAAGGATTCTCCTATATTTAGCGAGTTCTCTTAATGCAATAATATTTTTAGTTCTTTTTGTAGTAGGTGTTTTTATAGTAGTAGATTCATCTATTGCAATCATAGCATTGTGTGCAGATAAAAACTTATAAGCAAAAGCTGGTCCATCATTAGAAGAGAAAGCTTCTACATTCATTATAAGAATATGAAACTCAGTTCCTGTTTTAAATAATGTATTTAATAAATTTTTTTGTTTAGCTGACTTATCAGATGTTTTCCATAGAACCATTTTTTTAAATATATGGTCAGGTAAGTGTGTAGGTATTTCAGAATCATACCAGTTTTTATACACACCTTTAGGTGCAATAATTAATAATCCGTTTATTTTTCCTTTGTCATAAAGCATAGCTGCGTTATCCAAAAGAACTTTTGATTTACCTGTACCCATTTCCATGAAGTAGGCAAAATTTTCTTTATCCCAAGAATCTTGTAATGCATCTAATTGATGCTTATATGGTGTTGTCTTAAACTTATAATTTATCATAATATATACCTTTACTTTGCTTTCTGAAGAGATATATATGAATAGAAAGGAAAAAAGTCAATGGCAAAAGTTTATTTAGTACAAGATATTCCTGTCGATAAGGAAACAGGAAAACCAAAATTTGATATGACGCCTGCAATTAAATATGGCGAAATTAAGACAATGTTTCCTAGGTTGAAACAAATGCAGTTTTCACCAGGTCCTTTGATCTTAGAAATAAAAAATAGTTTAAAAGATTTTACGTCAGAAGATTATTTATTATTATATGGTGATCCTGCTCTTATTGGGGTGGTATGTTCTGTCGCAAGTGATATTACAAATGGAAAGTATAAGTTATTGAAATGGGATAGAATAGCATCAGGTTATTTTCCCATAGAAATAAATCTTTTTCAAAAGTAGTTGACAATAAGAAATTAGTTTCTATATTGTCGTTTATGAAAGTAAATAATAAAGAGGTAAAATATGACTGTTAGTCTACGTGACGATGCACCAGATCAAGTTGATGTTATAGATCCAACTGAATTATCTGAGGTTATCGAACAATACAAATCTGTGGGAGCACAGATATTAGCTGTAGAAGGTAAACTTAAGGAACTAAAAGAACAAGAAAAGTATATTAGTAATTTTAGTATTCCTGAGATTATGAACAAGATGAATCTCAGTACAGTTAAGTTAAAAGATGGTTCTGAACTATCTGTAAAAAAAGTATATAGTGCCACAATGAAGGCTGATAAAAAGCCTCAGGCAATACAATGGCTTCGAGACAATGGCTTAGGTGATATTGTGAAAAACGAAATCACAGTTAACTTTGGTCAAGGCGAAGAAAACAAGGCAATGGCTTATGCTAACCTTGCACGGGGTCAAGGTTATGAACCTGCTCAGAAAGAGGCGGTTCATGCCATGACTCTAAAAGTAACCATGGAAGATTGGAAGAACAAAGGAAACGAAGTTCCTGAAGATCTTTTTTGGACGTTTGATGGAAATCAAACGAAAATTAAAAATAAAAAATAAATAATATAGGAGTAAATACATATGTCCAATAATACGGAAATGGTAAAAAAGAATAGTGCAGGTGCACTATCACCAATTAACTTAAGAGCTGATTCAGGTAAAGGCACTGAAGAAATCAAAGCGAGTGATACATCAACTCCAATTTTAAAGATTCTTCATCAGTTATCACCTGAATGTAATACTAGAAATGCTAAACATGTTGAAGGTGCAAAACCTGGCATGATATATTCTAGTAGTTTCGGATCTTTAATTGATGGAGACGTAGGACTTAACGTAGTCATATGTCATTCGCAAACAAGGTTTCCAGAGTGGCAGGAGAGAGGCGATAGTGCAGCAGCTCCAGTCGGAACTCACATGGAACCACCTAAAGATGCAATAGAAGAAAGAAATGGTAAGTACAGATTATCAAATGGTAATTACTGTGAGAAAACCATGTACTTCTATGTACTTGCATTAATAGGGGATGAAACTAGAAAAGCAGTTATCACTATGAGGTCATCTAATCTGACTCCAGGTAGAGAATTAAATAACTTAATTCAAAACTTAAGAGCAACAGACGATAAAGGTAGCTTCAGACCTGCTGCGTATTCTGCAATCTTTAATCTTAAAACAGTTGGTAAAAACTGGGGAGATAAAAGTTGGCACGTATACAAACCTAATAAAGTTAGAATGTTAGATTTATCTAACAAGGACGACTTAGGTATCTATGAGACTGCTAAGAAGCTTCAAGAAGAAGCTTTTGGTGGTTCGACTCAACCTAAATACGAGAAGGTTGACTCTACAAAGTCTCAAGATATTATCTAATATCTTAAGAATAGTTTGTACAAACGGGGCGCTGAAGGGAGACTGGAGGCGCCTCAGAACAAAAGGATGTGATGAAAGACTTTATAAAGTACTTTAGTGGATTGACTAGAAACTATGGTGTCTGCAAAACAAATCAAGGTTATATAGATCCAGAGACAGGTAAGAAAAAATATAAACATGAATGGTCTCAAGAAAAAGTAACAGACAAAGATTACGAAGATCATTTAAAAGGAATTAAATCAATAGGTATACAACCATGTACTGATGAAGGTACAGCAAGATTTGGTGCTATTGATGTAGATAAGTATCCAATAGACAGAGAATTTTATTTAAAAACAATTCAAGAAAAAAATTTACCAATAATACCCATACTATCAAAAAGTGGTGGTCTTCACTTATATGTATTCACAACAGAATATGTAAAAGCAATTGAGATAAGACAGTTCTTAGAGCAAATGCTTTATGTATTTAAACTATCTATCAAAACAGAAATATTTCCAAAACAAACTAATTTAAAATCAGACGAAGATAATAAGACAAATGGTAACTTTATAAATCTTCCATACAATGGTGAAGATAGAAGAGCATTATCACCTGATGGTACAGAGATGTCTTTGGATTTATTTTTAAAATGTGTTGAACTAAATGCAGTAAGTAAAAAACAATTAAAAGACATACAAGAAAAAATAATATCTGATGAATTAAAAGGTAGTGGTCAAGAGTTTGATGATGGTCCACCATGTCTAGGTATACTAACAAAAGAAATAATGGAAGATGATAGAGATAGATTTTTGTATAACTACATGGTCTTTGCAAAGAAAAAATATAAAGACAATTGGAAAGATAAAATAGTAGAAGCAGCTAGAAATTATTTTAAGTTTGATTCTAAATGGACAGACGATCATGTTAAATCAAAGATAAAAAGTTGGGACAAGGAAACAAAAGGTTATCAATGCAATGGAGAACTACTATCTCCTGTTTGTGTTAAAGGTGTATGTGTAAAAAGAAAGTATGGTGTGTTATCAGATAACAAAGAAACATGGCCTAGAATGTATGCACTACAAAAAATAAACTACAAGCCTACACCTGAATGGAAGTTTACTGTTGAAAGAGACGATGGAGAAACAGTTCAAATACATGCAAAAGATATTTATAAACTAGAAAGTCAAAAAGCATTAAGAGCATTATTGATGGAGCAAGCCTTTGTGGTATCACCAAATGTAAAAGGAAATGAGTTTATAGAAATAATGAGAGCATTGTTTGACAAAGAGAAAGTAGAAATAATAGAACCTGCAGAAGGTACAAGTCCTACAGATGTATTACAAAAACATTTGGAAAAATATATTTATGGACCAAAGGCAACCACATACAAATCTTTTGAAAGTGGTAAACCTTTGATTGATACTCAGTACGCATGGTTTGTTTATGATGAATTCTATGCAGATCTAAAAACAAAAGAATGGAAGATAGATCCACAAAGAACTTCTTACATGATAAAAGAAATATTTAGAAGTGAGAACAAAGATAAGAAAGCAATGTTTAATAAACCAAAAAGATTTCCAGGTAAAAATTCTAATGGAGATTACTTTCCACCAATAAAAGCATTGAGAATACCTTTGTATTTATTTGAAGAAAAAGAAAACATAAAAGAAATTGTAGAGTTTGAAGACGAGGAAGATATTTTATAATGATAAACAATAAAAAAGCATACAGAATATTTATGTCTTTACCAAAAGAAGAAAGAAGAAAATTACAAGTTCAACATGAAATAGAGAGCATTGATAACTATGAAAACAAATCTTGGAATAATAGATTTAGCAGATTTGCAGGGTCTTTTTGGAATTGGTTATGGATGTGTCATTTTAAAAAAGACTATAAGGACAGAGATGATATATAAATACTTTGGTCCTCCAGGGACTGGGAAGACTCATAAATTAATTAGTAGAGCAAAAGCTTATGTAAGAATAGGTACACCTCTACATAAAATTGGGTACTTTGCGTTTACTAAAAAAGCCGCTAATGAAGCCAAAAAGAGGATGCCTGCCTCAGATAAGAAACTTGTATACTTTCAAACACTTCATTCTTTTGCTTTCAATATATTAAATCTAAAAGAAGAAGATGTCATGCAGCCATATCATTATGAAAACTTTGGAAAGAAATTAAATGTAAGAGTAAAGTATTATGACAGGTATAATAAGGAAGAGTCACATTTTTTAACTTGTGATAATCCATACTTTCAATTGATACATAGATCAATAAACAGATGTGTTGATGTGCGAGATGAATTTGATCGTGGTGAACATAACTCAAAAGAAGTTGATTGGTCTATGTTAGAACACATAGATCAAAACTATTCTGAGTATAAAAAGAAAAAGAAACTAATTGATTTTAATGACATGATAAAGATGTTGTTAGAAAAAGAAAACAAAATACCTGAGTTTGATGTTGTATTTATTGATGAAGCACAGGACTTATCACCGCTGCAATGGAAACTATATGATATATTAAAACAAAAAAGCAAAGACATATATCTTGCAGGTGATGATGACCAAGCAATATTTGCCTGGGCAGGAGCTGATGTAAACAGATTTATAAATGAACCAGCAAAAGAAAAAATACTGAAGTATTCAAAAAGAATATCTAAGTCAGTTCAAGAACAATCACAAATGTGTGTAGAAAATATTTTAGGTGATAGAAAAATAAAAAATTATTATCCAAGAAATTTTGAAGGTTTGTGTGAAGAGATAGCAAACCTAGATCAAGTTGATTTATCAAAAGGTAAATGGTTAATACTAACAAGAACTGTATCCAGGTTGTTAAAAATAGAAGATGAACTAAGAAAAAAGAATATTTATTTTGAAAGTAACAGAGGTAAGAGTATAAAAGTAAGACTGTACAAAGCTGTAAAAAACTATATGTTTGCACAACAAGGAAATAAATTAGAAGAGAAAGATTTAAAAGAACTAAAAGAATTTATGGGAGAAGAAATAGATTATAAAAAAGATTGGTACGAAGCTTTTAAGAATACTGAACAAGAAGATAAAGATTACTTGCTTAGTTTATTAGATGCTAAAGAAGATTTGGATCAGGCTCCAAGGATCTGGATATCTACTATACACGCTATAAAAGGTGGAGAAGAAGATAATGTAATACTGTGTTTAGATTTAGGAGATAAAATATTGAAAGCAATAAAGAAAAGCCAAGACAAAGAAGATGAAGAGCATAGAGTTTGGTATGTTGGAGTAACTCGTGCAAAGAATAATCTATATAAATTAAAAGCAAGAATTCAAAGAAAAGGATACAAATTATAATGAATTTATACCATGAGTATAAACCGATCGGGATAGAGATAAGTTCAACGGCAAGTGGTAGTGCCGTGGTTGGTCACCACGTTAATACGGTGTCTCGAATCCCACATCTAATCATCAATCACGCCGTATTAACACCTACCACATATAAAGGAGGTAAATATATATGACAGATAATAAAATATTCGAAAGCGTCTTCCCACAAGATAAGCAAATTGGGGGATCTCATTACAAAAATTTTGCGATACAGCCTTACGAATTTATTTCAAAAAATAATTTATCTTTTTTCCAGGGCAACGTAGTGAAATATGTTTGTAGATATTTGGAGAAAGATAAAATAAAAGACTTAGAAAAGATAATTCACTATTGTGAATTAGAAATTAAAAAGTTAAAAGATACAAAATGAAAGCAGTTTCAATTTTATTATTCTTAACATTAATGTCTGTAATTTATTTTTACAGTTGGATGATATTCATACAGAAATTATTTATATGAAAAAAATAACCTTTAAAAGGTGGAGTAAACTTTTAGATAAGTTTGTAGATGTATTAGGTAAAGAGACAGATACATTGTGTTGTTTAGTTTGTAATCAAATTAAGAATCAAAAATTTTTTCATCTATGCATGAAAGAT
>Ga0209232_1001986_pt1 | contig 10567 bp, 6 predicted proteins | sample ETNvirenome_2_60_FD_184066 | JGI IMG/M metagenome (GOLD analysis project Ga0209232, IMG submission 184066) | Marine viral communities from the Pacific Ocean - ETNP_2_60 (SPAdes) (version 2) | ecosystem: Environmental > Aquatic > Marine > Oceanic | place: Pacific Ocean | collected 2013-06-22
GAAGCTTGACCAAGATAAGTTTTCGTAGTTCCGCTATTTTGTAATCTTATATGTGCGCCATTAGCATTAGTTGTATTAACAAAAACAGAGGCATCAGTACTTGTATCGACTGTTAAACCAGCACTTGTAACCGAACCAGCAAACGTGGCGTTTTGTGAGCTATCTAAAGTTAGGGCTGTTGTACCTGCTGATTCAATAACTACGTTACTTGAACTATCAACTGCTACTTTTCCTTTTTCAGTTCCTCCAATGCTAAAGCGAAGAGTTGATTGACCACTTGCAGGGTCTATTCTTGTTTCTCCAATAACATGAAGAGGTACGGCTGGACTTGTCGTTCCAATACCAACCCGATTATTTGAAGCGTCTACGTGAAGTGTACTTGTATCGACTGTTAGATTTCCACTAATACCAAGTGAGGTAAGCGTTCCCAAACTTGTGATCGCAGATTGAGCAGCACCAGTAACCGTTGCAGCACTTCCAGAAACATTACCTGTGACGTTTCCAGTTAAGTTTGCAACAAAGACACTAGCACTCTTATCCCATAACCCATTTGAACTATCTCCTGTAAAAGTGACATCTCCTGTGAACGTGCCACCAGCAAGAGGCATTTTTGTTGCATCAGTTGCACTATCAGTTCCCCACTCCAAAGTTGTAGGTGTTGACGCATTAGCCTTAAGAACTTGACCAGCAGTAGGAGCAACAGCAGGAAGAGTAAGAGTTATATCTCCAGATTGTGCTTGTGCTTTTAAACCTGTGTAATTAGTACCATCTCCATCTGATTCACTTAGCCTTAATTCTTTTGCGTTATCAAGAATTAAATTACCTGTCATCGTGCCACCAGCTTTAGGCAAGGCAGCGTTAGCTGTTGTAGCAGCAGCATCAGCAGCATCCTTCGCAATCTTTACAGCAGCAGGAGTAGCAGCCGTGGTAGCAGAAGTAGATGTTGCACTATCTGTTAATTGAAGAACACCAACTGCACTTGTCGTTCCAGTCGTAATCTTGCTACCAGCAATTGCAGCACTAGCGTTTATATCAGCATTAACAATGACTCCAGCAGCAATAGAAGTAACACCTGCATTTGTTATTGCTATATCACCTGTTACTGCGACTGCTGTTGGCACGTTTGATCCGTTACCAACAATAATCTGAGCAGAAGTAACATTTGCTAATTTAGTAAGTGCAATTGCAGCAGAAGCATTTATATCAGCGTTAACAATCGTTCCATCAGCAATCATTGTTGATGTAACAGTTCCAGTATCTCCAGTTGTAATTACTGTTCCAGTTACGTTCGGCAAAGTAATAGTTTTGTCAGACGTTGTTGGATCGGCAACTGTTAATGTTGTTTCATAAGCATCTGCCGTTGCTCCTTCAAATACCAAGCTTCCATTGTGACCAATTAAAACCTGACCTGTGATAGTACCACCAGCAAGTGCTAGTTTTTCTGTCTCTAATTCTTGAATTGCATCTTGTACGTTAGTTGAACTTAACTGTCCATAAGGTGTGAAAGTAATATTACTTGCAACCTGACCAGCTACGGTCTGTGATAAATCAATTTCATTCCATGATGAACCAGCACTATTTGTAACTCCAAGAATGTAATCAGGAGGTGAAAGTGATACAACAGGAGCTGGAGCAGAAGGTGTTCCAGCAGAATCCACAACAACATAAACACCATCTGTAGTTGCAGATGGACTAGGTAAATTACTTCCAACAACTAAACCAGCCGCAATTCCACTTGTGGTTGTGCTGACCATTTTTGATGTACTAGCGTTATACGTTCCACCAAAAACAAGACTTCCTTTAGTCAGTGTCGTTATTGCTTGCCAAGCGTTACCATCCCAGATAAACGCATCCTCAGAAACAGTATCAAAGAGGATTTGACCATTAAATTGTGCTGTTGGATAACCTTGCTGTGCTATTGATTGAAATAATGCTGTTGATGAGTTGCTGAGTTTTGTGCCGTCAATGGTATCGTTACCAATCCTAGCTGCTGCAATACTTCCTGAAGTTAGTAAAGCTGCACTGTGATTAGGAAGATCGCTGTCTGCAAGATTAGTGATAGCAGTAACAATTCCTTTTGCATCAACAGTAACTTTTGTTCCTGTGCCAGCAGAAACACCTGAGTTACTAACTGTTAAAGCACCATTCCCATCAACAGAAAGAGGGCCACCAGAAGCGATTGAAACACCACCTACAGCGCTAGCTGTTGCGAGAGGTAAATCAGCAGCAGCCAAAGTAGCTGTTCCTGTTATTTGTCCAAAATTATTAAACGTAACTTTTGTTGCCGTGGCTCCTGTTGTTGTTGCTGCAATAGATAATGCACCTGCTCCTGTAACAGCTAAACCACCTGCACTAGCAATTGAAACACCACCGACGGCAGATGTAGTAGCAACAGGTAAATCTCCAGCAGCAAGGGCAACTGTTCCTGTAATTAATCCTTGAGCGTTATATGAGATTCCTGAACGAGTAGCAGCCGTGATTACGTTATTTATTCCAAGATTGCCACTAGCTACATTTAATGAACGATCAAGATTAGAAGTATTTAATTTTGCTGGTGTAATCGTGCCATCAGCAATTTTAGTAACAGTTACAGCGTTTGCCGCAATTTTTGCTTCTATAACAGCACTACTAGCTATCGCTCCAGAATCAACAGCGTTATCAGCTAAAGCTGCTGCATCAACAGCGTTTGCTGCAAGTTTCGCACTTGTTACTGCATCATCAACAATCTTGGCAGTTGTTACCGCATCATCAGCAATTGAAGCAGCCGCTAACGTCCCAGAAAGCTTTGCAGCAGTTACAGCTCCATCGGCAATAGCAGCCGTATCAACAGCGTTATCTGCTAATTCACTAGCACCAATAGCATTTGCAGCTATTTGATTAGCAGTAATAGTATTCGTTGCAATCTTTACTGCTGTAACAGCACCGTCAACAATGGCTGCGGTGTCAACTGCATCGTCAGCAAGTTCAGAAGCAGCTACAGAGTTTGCTGCCAATTGTGTTGCTGTAATTCCACCTGTTGCAATCTTTGCCCCAGGAATATCTCCATCACTAAGACTTAACTTTGCATAAGTAACATTTGCATCTGTAATCTTCGCAGTTGTTACAGCGTTTGCAGCGATAGCAGCAGTATCTACAGCATTATCAGCTAACTCAGAAGCGGTTATCGCATTAGCAGCTATCTGTGTTGCAGTAACAGTATCGTTAACTAACTTCGCTCCAGTTATCGTTGCATCTGCTATTTGAGTTGCAGTTATCGTTCCACTTGCAATCTTGGCAGCAGTAACAGCGTTAGCTTGTATCGCCGCAGTTGCTACTTGGTTCGTACCTAATGTTCCAACCTTTGCAGCAGGTATATCTCCGTCATCAATTAACGCAACACCAGCAGCAATTAAATCTTTAATCGTTACTTTTTTTGTCTCAGTTGCACTAATATCAGCAACCGCCGCTACGTCTGTTGCTTGAATACCTGCTTCTGCTAAAGCGGGTAAACCCGTAATCTGGAGATCTGCCATTGCCGACTAACTAAAAACCAATACCAGCAGTTTAAACCTGTTCGAGCAATATGCGACTCTGATTTTCTTGTAATATCTTATCTGAGTTCTCCTGTAACAAGAATCCTGGTGTATCTCCTGTCTTTAAACTAATTACTCCATTTGTTACAAATTCTATTCTTGTCTCTATAACTTCAGTCACAGACACCGTTACAGCAATATTAGTAATAATGCAATTAGCTTCATAGAAAACATTTTTCTTTGAATTATCAGGATCACGGTAAATATAAAATAATCCATCAAAATCCGAACCTTGCTGAGTACGAACCAGCAATTGCGCTAAATAAAATGGAAATTCTGGATCTGTTCCGTATTCATTAGCCCTATCGCCTGTGTCGTAATCATGCTCCCAGATACAGGTCATTGATCCTTGACCACTAATTAAGCCAGCTTCATATTGATTTCTAAACTCATCTCCAAGATTTGTTAAATCAACTTGCTCTCTACTCGTTGTCATTTCAAATTCTCTAACACCTGCTACGTGCCTAAATCTTTCGTTTCTGGTACGAATCAAAATATCTTTTGCAGAACTAGGAGCAACAAGAGTTAAAGCATTTGATTGTCCACCTTCTATCGCAGCAGCAAAAGAACTATATAAACGAAGACCTCCTACCTGATCAACATTTATAAACCATTTTCCATCTGGATAGCTATGACCGTTAACTAATTCAAGTGTTGAACCATCAGCCGTTTCTATTTCTACTTCATCTCCAGTAATTAACGAACCAGAACTATGGTCAACACTAAATCTTTTTGTTGATGTATTTACGTCAAAAGGATCTAACTTCGTCTGCAAAGCAGATTGAAGCGTATCTCTTTTAAGGGCTACTTCACCCCATTGACCAAAATAAACACCCATTAATCAACCAGAGTTGTGTTGCCATAAGGAGCACCATTAGCTTCCCAACTGATGTCAGCAGAAGCAACTTCTCCTACTGCACTATTCATTGAAACCCCTGTAATAAAGACAGAGAATTGAATATCTCGAACATCCGTTGAGCCTGTTGTCATTCGCAGCTTTAAAACAACTTGAGTTGATGGATCATTATCACCATCACCTGCTGAACCACCTGTCTTAATCGCAGAAGTTAACAAGGCATTTAGGTTTGAGTTAGCACCAGAGCCAGGAGTTTCAACGTAATAAAACAGTCTTGCACTTCCGCTATAGCTTCTAACACCTGATTCAAGTGTTCTATCTGTATCGCCTAATGAGGTCGTTTCCAATACCGCCATTGAGCTAGAGAAAGACCATGACTGAACTTTTGCTGCTTTTACATCAGCAACATAAAGTTCTCCATCTCTGCCTGAATAAAAACCCACGACCTTAAATTAAAACATTGCTTTTATTATATGGGTGCATCCAAGCAAGCAACAAAACTACAGCTAACATTACTGATTCCTGGGAAAACACTTGTTACTTTTGGAGGCCCAGAATATCTCCATTTTAAAGGCGATCCTTCTTTAAAATATGTTTGAAGTGAAGTCGTTGCCCCTTCTATTACATTCGTTCCATCAAAAGTCACTTCATCCCAAATTGAATTAACAGCTTCGTAATTAGAAAGAATACTTGCAGCTTGAGCATCTGTAATATTGCTAAAACCTAATGTCAAAGTTGCACTTGTTCTATTTTTTCCATAACGAATAACAGTCTTAACGCCATTTTGAGCTTCAAATTCTGTCTGTGGATACGTTCCAGGGCTATAACTTCTTGAAGTAGGAGTTGGGACGGTAGTAGGAAAAGATGCCATTTAAAGTCCTCTTAATTCAGGGAAACGTGTAAGGTAATCAACCCCATTAACAGCAGAGTTGGGATTTGCATGATAAAGAACTGCCAGCCTTGATCCAATTAAAGGTACATGACTAGCCGCTATTTGGATGAATCCTTCCTCACCATAGGTAATAGATTCAACTTTATAAATCCTATCTTCAGTTGTGCTATCAACTTGAGCAAATAATTTATTAGTTAAACCAAGTGAGTTCTTACCATCACTACCTACAGAAAAAGTTTTTTCTTCTATCCCTCCTAAAGTTCCTGGTGTCCAACAATAAGTATTGATTGAACCACTAATATCTGATCTTGAAACAACAACTCCATCTCCATCAATACTTCCATTATTAAATCTGCTCGTATGAGTTACTTCTGTTAAGACTCGAATATAGTCTCCAGCAAGTAATCCAAATACTGAACTTGGAGGAGTATCGAAAACAATTCCATGATCTACTTCTTTCCTGATTGACAAAGCAATAGCAGCAAATAATTTTGCATGAGAATCGCTTGTACACCAATTACTTAAATCAAATACTTCCTCTGGCAATTGTTCTGCTTTTGGATAAAAAGTTGACCCATCTTCACCCGTAGGATTGTAAGCATAGGTTTTTGCAACATTTTCTGGAAAACCAGCTAATCCTTTACTGTTTTTATCATCTTTTCTATGTATAACAGTTGCTTTAAACATTTTTCTTTCTTCTGGAGTTAAGAAAGTAACTTTTATATCTTTCATATTTCCATCAGTAAATAAAGCTTTTACATTAATTCCTTTGTTATCAATAGTTGCTTCGTAATCAATCTCATAATCATCTTTGACAGGGAAACTTGGTCTTAGGCTAAAACGACCACCTAATATTGAAAAATCTAAGAAGTTATAAGCAGCATTTTCAAATATAAATTCTCTTAAATTAAATTTATTATCAATAATTCCGTTCCAAAAGAATCCATTAGCTCTACAATATCTAGCCCCTTCAATCATGCTGGCACGATCTACACCATCATGCCCTACAACATTTCCAGCTCCGTAAGATGTATTTGTTAATAAATCATGTGCTATCTCTACAAAATTATCAGAAGAAGCAATTAAAGAATTTCTAGTTAAATAACCTGTTCCAGAAATGTAATTATGATCTGGAATCAAACGGTCTACCATTATTCCTTCTTTTATAAAGGCAGAAAAAGAATTAAAACTACTTAACGTATTTGTCGCTCCAACACGAATACCAGCTATCGCTAATTTCTCATAATTAATTTGTGGATTACTACTATTACCTGCATGAACAATCTCATTAATATAAGTCAATTCATGTTCAGGGCCGTTCTCGTGACTTGAAGATTCTGAATCAAACAAAAAATAATCAGCGATGGCATTATTTGGATTATGTCTAACAATTGACCAATAATTTGTATAGAAATTAGCCGTTCCATCTCCTCCATCCATTCTCCAATCACTATGAGTATCTGTATCTGGAGCTTCTATTACTGGTGGAACTATTGTAATTCTTAAAGTTACGGAAGGAGATTCACTATCAACAGTCACCGTATCTTGATCTTGATAGCCTGTACCTGCTGTGAATATTGTGTACTCTTTAAACGTATCAGTTCCATCAGTTGTTTTCTTTACGTTAACTGTTAAACCTGTTCCACTACCTTTTGTTGTTGTTGTTGTTCTTGTAGTTGTAGTAACTGTTATTGAAGGAACTTTATTTGATCTTTGAACAGCGATTGCAAAATTATTTCTTCCACCTGAAGAGCCAGCACCTCTCCAATCCTCTTCTCCTCCTAAAGAAGAAGGATTCCTTGCAATTCTAAATCTATGCCATATACCTGTTCCATCTCCATTACTATCAACTTCTTCTATAGGATCTGTCCAATCATTATCTCTATAAGGCTTATATCCTGTTGGTCGATCATAGAAAACTTGTTGTCCACTAATTAAAGTACCTCCAAAGCTGAAATACCACCTTGTTGTTGTTGATGAAATAGGTACAGATGTAGCAACAATTCCTTTTTGTGGACTGTAATATGAATTACCAACAATAGGAGTTCCTTTAAAATTGTAATTAGTTACATTTGTCCATGTTCCTTGCTGATTATTAGTTCCAACACCTGTATAAGTAGTCGAATTGTCAGGTATAAACGCTCCAGAAATATAGGCATAAGTTAAATCCTCATCAACAGGGATAGTTCCTGATTCAGTAGGGTCTAACTGACTAACAGGGCCAGTAATAGGAAGAGCTACTCCATCATCATCTAAAGCAACACCTAATCCTCCTCTATCCCATTCAGAATTATTAGTAAATTCATTTCCTTCATCTATATTTGAAGGCAAAGATTCAACTTTGGCATGGTATGAAATTTGCAACCCTAAATTATAATTTGTATCTCTTCTTACTTGAGCTGTGTAATCTAAAACATGAACAATACCAGAATAATGATTTAAAACTACATTTCCAGCAACAGGTAGAAATCTAAACTCATATTGACTAGGATTTAAATGTTTAATATTAATTGAATTATATTGAGCAATAGGAGAAGAACCTTTTATACAAAGAACTGTATTACTTATATCTGCAAATTTATTTCCAGAATTTAATCTTTTTGCTTGTACTTTGAAAAAACTTAAACGCTTAACATATTTACTAACAGCACCTAATTGAATTGAACCATTCTTGTCTTCATAACTTCTGATGCGTTCTTGAGAAGGCATTTCATTAACATTAGGAAAACCATTTATCTTTCTCCAAACCTTACTTTTCAAGCCTATTTGTGTAATATCACATTTCCTTGCATTTGAGAAAGTTGCAAGTTCTACTTTTTGAACAACTAAAGATTTATAAGGTAATTGCGTTTGATCTGTATTTCTAAATTCTAAATAGCCAGGCTCATCAGCTTCTAATTTAATTGCTTTTTGAAAGCCTTGATTACCAGAAACCCATCTGTTCCCATTATCTTCTTCAATTACAGTCATTAAAGTTGAACCAACCATATATTGTTCTCCTAAAGCCATTGCATCATCAACATTTTCTCTAGTTGTATCTGCAACAGATTTCGCATCTGATGAACCCCAAGGTGAAAATTTATTCCATTTCTTTGTTGGATCAACTTCTGTTATTGAACTATCTATCCACGCATCTTCTTCTAACGCATGATAAATCCGATAATTAACAAATAAAGAACCAGCAACAATATCACTAGGACTTAAAACAACACCATTACCAGCAGAAGAATGAGTAGGAGAAGATCCGTGATTTGTAATACCTACATATCTAGGATATTTATGATAAATCTTACCCATTTTGTATCTCGAATCTCTCTTAACATCGTCATCACCATCTTTTGCTAGTAAAAGCAATTCCCAGTTAACTTTGTAAGCATTACCATTAGGCATTGGTGCGTAAACACCAAAAGTATTATTAGTTGTAGGTGTCTTCGTACTACTAAAACTTGGCTCGTAAGAAAAAGAACTATTCTTATAAATTTTTACAAGAAACGGATCATCATCGTCATATTCTCTATTGAATCTGAACCCATAATTATTTGTGTTCTTAGCTGAACCTTCTTGATATTGGTCATGGCTAGATGATGGAGTTTGAGTATCAGGAACACCTTGTAATCTTCCATTATCTCTTGCTCCTCTTGAAAAATATACTTTTAACTTTGATGCAGGTAAATCAGCTAAAAAAGTTTCACCTAACGCTAATGATTCAAATTCAGGTTTTGCTCCTATTTCTCCATTAGAAAATAAAACGATAGCACTAACACTTTCACCGTATTGAGTTGTTCTTACTTGTGACCAAAGTAACTGACTAGCAACTCTGACACCCTGTCTTGCATATACCAACGGAATAAACGAACCAAGAGAAGCTAAATCTTGTAATGACTCAAATCCATTAGAAGGATTAAAACGACTTCTACCTTGAACACCACCAATTTCTAGTCTAGGAGCCTGACTAGGATCTTTTGGCTTTGGCGTAAGCATATATGAGATAGCAGTTAAAGCTATCGCAACTGCAATTTGTCCCCAAATATTTAAAGTTCCTGCTGCTGTATACAAGAACGGTAAAGTTGCTGGCCCTGCTGCAATCTCTGGAATGTGGTCATATTCTTTTTTTCTTGCTGTATATGCTTCCGCTAAATCTAAAAAATCAAAATACTCCTTATCACTAATTCCTAATGCTTCACAAAGTTCTACTTCGTACGGCAATAAAGCTCTAAAACCTCCAATCCTTTTTCGGGGTTCCAACGAACCGTCCTGTCTACGAATGAGAGCCAACCGCCTTCCCAATAAACTGCTAAAGCATAGCCTTTTTCTGCTTTGCAGAGGGCTACAACTCCGATATTAGCGGTTGTTGTAAGCGTTCCCCACCTTTTTAATTCATCAGGAAATACCTCATAATCTTTTTTTCTTAAACGCCTGTACCACTCTCTAGTAGGAGAGGGACTTTCTATTCCATAATTCTTTAAAACTTCTCTAGCAAGACTTAAACAATCAGCAGCTTTATGTTGATCAGGTGTTGCTCCTAAACGATAAGGTAAACCTAATAAAAGAGCAGTTTTCACCTCGTTTGGATCGTTGCGGTTACAGGAATATGTCCTACTAAACTACTTGTTAAAAAACGACCAATATTCCCACCAACTGCATCTATTGTTGAACTTAATAAAATTTCAATAGAAGAATTATCATATCCCATTGAAGTAATTTTCCATATATCAGTTGCCAATGTTGTTTTAACAGAACTAAAAGTTAAATCAGTCATCTGACAAGTAGAAACTCTAACGCTCCAACCATTGTTAACAGCCTCGGCTGCATAACTCATGGAAAGTTTATTTGCACCTACAAATCCTTCTCTGTCACTACTTTCATTAGCAAGGATCAAAGTTGATTCAAGGTTGTTTCCATCATTACTTCTAGTCGCTCCTTGATAAATAAACGAAAGGAAATTAAATGTTGCTCCATTAAAAGTTATACCAGTAGAAGTAGGTTCACTATTTTGAAATCTATGTTGAATAGCTGCTGAAATATCCCCTGAAGCTGGAACCAAACTAGGGTCATAGATTTCTATAAACGTAACTAAAGCAATCGCACTCATTACATTCCTATCCTTGCTCTGGCAGAACGATTATTTTGCATTGATTTCATAGTACGAGTTTCCCCCATTGAAGCACCTTGTTTTGCGGCACTTGCAATGATTTGTCCTACAGCAGACTTAGGAACAAACTCTTCAGAGTTGAAGTTAAGAATAGG
>Ga0209232_1001989_pt1 | contig 10545 bp, 8 predicted proteins | sample ETNvirenome_2_60_FD_184066 | JGI IMG/M metagenome (GOLD analysis project Ga0209232, IMG submission 184066) | Marine viral communities from the Pacific Ocean - ETNP_2_60 (SPAdes) (version 2) | ecosystem: Environmental > Aquatic > Marine > Oceanic | place: Pacific Ocean | collected 2013-06-22
ACAGTTGCTACATCATAGCGCTTATCATAGCTGTCCTCACCAGTTCCAGAAAATGCACCGAACACGATGGCTTGTTGATTTTTGAACACGCCTGCTAGATATAGCTCATAGAGCATACGCTCGATACGATAAGTCTGCTCACCGACGTCTTCTAAAAACACAATGCCACCATCGATACGCGGTAGATACTCGCTGCCTGTCAGTGCCGATACTACGCTCAAATTACCGCCCCAAATCGTTCCCGTTATTGAGCGGCTATCGTTATCTGCCAAAATAGGCGGCAGCTTTGGACTGGTAAGATCGGCGTTATCGACGTCAATAGTGAGATTCGGATCGGTTAAAGCGGCTACAAATTGACGACAACTGATGCGGTCCGGCATGGCTTTACCAAACTCGCTATAGAGCATAGGTCCTGCCAGCGAGCTCATGTTGCCTTTGGCGAGCAGCGCACATTGAATCGCGGTAACATCACTGAATCCGGTCAAGATAGTGCCACGCTCTTGCATAACACGGCCTAGCGTCGCCCAATCAACCATCGGCAATAGACGAGAAGCGCCATAACCACCGCGCACGCCGAGCAATAACTTTGGTGCGCTAATCGCGCCCGTCGCGATGTTTTGTAAGTCGCTTGCTCGCTGCGCATCAGTACCAGCGAAACGTAGATACTGACGGTGGGCAACCTCAGGGTTTTGCACTTGCAAGCCAGCACAGGCTACGCGCTGCAATGCCAGCTGGTTGCGAGCATCATGACTGCCGACGTTTGAGCTTGCAAATAATCGCGTTTCAATGGTTGGCTTAATGCACTGGCTTGTCTGGTTTAACTGCTGAGATGGCGACTCAGACCCAGAGACTGCAGACGGTAACTCATCTTTAGTGAGCGCGGTCAGGTTATCAGTCACTAATAAATCGTCATTCGCCAACGCATTCACCATACTTTGGCTCGCTAATAAACTGGCGCTCGCCCCTACGCCCAAATGACGCAAAAACTGCCGGCGGTTGAGCTTAGATACTATTTTTTTAGTCATCACTATCCTGCAAACTGTAATCAGACTTAATAAAACGATACATAATACCCTATCTAGTCATTTGGCGCTCAAGCTTACCCTTGCTATAGTAACTATTAGCTAATAATCATTAATTAGTAAGAATAATGACAATCGACAACCAATAAGAAATAAGGATTTTATTTATGAGTGATAAAAATAAAGAAAAAGATGACAAAGGGCTACTAGAGAGTATTAAGCTGATTGTCAGTAAAGAAGATAAAATAAAGGACCAAGTCGAAAGCGATCGCGGACTTGAGCGTTATGCCAAAGATTTACTGCTGCTCATGAGCTTAGTCAAAGACTATTATCAAGGCAATTATCGCAATATTCCTTACAGAACTATTTCAGCGGCAGTGATTGGTCTTCTTTATGTCCTAAACCCTATTGATCTTATCCCTGATTTTATTCCTTTTATCGGTCATATCGATGACGCTTTAGTGTTAAAGTTTTGTTTAAAGCGGATGGAAAAAGATCTATCAAAGTACAAAAAATGGAAAAACGAGCAAACGGCAGCTAGCGATAAAAATACGGACAGTAAAGAAGACAAAGACACTAAAGCAAAAGGCAAAGAAGAGAAGAAGTCAGCTAAAAAGGATAAAGATAGCGAGACGGATAAAAAATCATAAGATCATTAGCTTTTCATTCTATTATCGCTGCACAATAAAACCACGGCCAATGAGAGTATCTCGTTAGCCGTGGTTTCGTTTGTTTATCTCTATTATTTTAGTGACAGCTATTCTAAGGGCATTTACTCTAGGGACAGCTACTATAAACCGTTAATCTGGGACATGGTAGCTGGACTTTTCTGGATTGAGTCCAAAGGAGAACACAAAGGTTGCAACGAGGCTATTGACGATAATAAAGGCTAGGTCAATATGGATATGCCCTAACATATAGCGGCCAATCAACCAAGAGACAATCAGCATAACAATAAAAAAACCGCCCATATACCCTAAGATAGCGGGATGCTTTAGATTATAAGGCTGCTCTGGTGTTTCTTTATCTAAGACTTTTGTGCGAATCAACCAGCCTGCGGCATAAGAGAGGCCGCCTAACACCACGTAACTCAAAAAATTCATAATACCTGACTCGATCATTGACCATTTTATTATAGGATATTGCCACGTGCGCTACCGTCGATGTAGCGGCACTGATAACTGATACTAACTAATATCAGCACTGGCATAAGGTTTAAATACTTTCATCGACGTTATCGATGACGATATTGGCATGCGGATCAGCCAAAATATCAGTGTTGACCTCATCGCACTCGACGCGATAAATAGTATTAGCGCCGCGGTAAATATAAGACAAATACTCACTATCGAGCAAAGGGTCGATATTGGCATAAGCAGGTTTGACATGCGCTAACACTAGCACCCTATCAGGACGAGCGATGACCGCATCGACATTATCGGGATCGATCGAGAAGAATGTTGGAATCTCCTCATTGTCTACGACCTCTAATACTTCAGGATCATCCCAAACTCGCCCACTACTGGCAGGCTCTTTCATTTGCATGACCCACTTTCCATTTTGCTCACTGACTTTTATTTGTGCTGGTTCATCAAAGCTTACGGTATAGCATCCTGCAAATATAGAAACATCTGCCTGAGACACTGTAGACTCAACGCTTGTAGCTTCAGGGTCACTATCGCTACAGCCTGCTAGCCATAATACGCTACAGGCGGTTATACTAGTGAGCAAGGTCGTAAAGGATTTACCAATAACATCTGCGCCTTTAGCCATCGTCAAGTCTTCCTACATTATTGTTTTGGATTGGGATTTAAAGAGTGCCGTTATCATTCTAACAGAAAATGTGAGCGCTGCTTTTGAGATCTGTGATGATAGTGTTTTGTGTCTCCCAGTCGCCTTATCGGTTATAGATTTGCTATAATCAAACTCTCTATTTTAACATCGACCTTACTCCCTTACCGCCGAGTTTTTATGTCAGATAATCGTTCCGCCGCCCAAACTAAAGCTATGCAGACGGCTGCGTCTAATAAAGTAGACCCTTTAGCCGCCAAAGCCAATACTACTATCGCTTATACCGACGGCGCTTGTAAAGGCAATCCCGGCGCTGGTGGCTGGGGCGCACATCTTATTTTGAGTGATGGACAAACCAAAGATCTATACGGCGGTGAAGACGCCACCACCAATAACCGTATGGAGCTGATGGGCGCCATACAAGCCTTGCAGCATAGCGCACGCGATATTACCTTAGAGATCTGGACCGACTCAAGCTATGTCAAAAATGGTATTACCGACTGGATTGACGGCTGGAAAAAGCGCGGCTGGAAAACAGCAAGTAAAAAGCCGGTGGCGAATAAAGACTTATGGCAACAGCTTGACGCGCTATGCCAAAATCGTAAGGTAGAATGGCACTGGGTAAAAGGTCATGCCGGACACGCAGGCAATGAAAAAGCCGATGAGCTTGCCAATCTTGGTGTCACAGCCAGTAGTGAGCATGATGATCATTTATCTGCCGATAGTACCGCAAATAGCGCTGATGATAGTCATAAAAAAAAAGCCGCGACTAATGAGTCTGCGCTTGATAAAGACGACTGGTTAAGCTTTGACCCTTTAGGACTCGATAACTTTGAAGACATTGACGGCATTGATAATGATGATAACGCAGATAACGTAGATAGTATGGACAACAGCACTGACGAGCTAGAAGCTGAGGTGGACCCTAGTCCAGACCACATGACTGCAGTTCAATCGACTAGCCAGCCTTATCAGACCGCAGATACTTATTTAGATGCCCATTCAAATACTACTTTAAATAGCACAAATGACGAAGATAACCCAAGCGTCTTGCCCTCTATTACGATTGATACTACGAGTACAGATATGACTGCCGAAACCGATTTACAGCACCCTGATACGCAAGTGGCCGATTTGCCAGAATTCGATGGTGATACGAGCCGCGCCAACCCTAATTTCAAGCCGCTACTGCCAACGCCTACGCACCGCGGTGAGAGCAATCGTCAACTGATCATGGATACTGAGACGACGGGACTTGATGCGCTAAAAGGCGATCGCATCATCGAAGTGGGTATCGTTGAGTTGGTGGGGCGTAAATTCACTGGTGAAAAGCTTCATGTCTATATCAACCCGCAGCGCGGTATGGATGAAGAGGTGATACGTATTCATGGTATCTCTGAGGCCTTCTTACAAGATAAACCGACTTTCGATCAAGTTGCCCAAAAGCTTTATGACTTTATGGATGGTGCCGAAATCATCGCTCATAATGCCGCGTTCGATATGAACTTTTTGACTATGGAATTTGACAAAGTCGGACTATCGGACTTTGCCCAGCGGGTACAAGTCACTGACTCACTGCTGATGGCTAAGCAGCAGTATCCAGGGCAAAAAAATACGCTAGATGCGCTAGTGCGCCGTTTAGATGTCGGTAAGCAAGACCGTACCTTTCACGGCGCTTTACTAGATTCGGAGATTTTGGCGGAAGTCTATCTGGCGATGACCGGCGGTCAAGTATCATTAGCGATTGAAGAAGACAGTGCTGGCGACGGCGGCCAGACCGCTCATGCTACCTTTGCCAATTTAGCCACGCTACTGCTGGATTCCAGCCAAGATGATAAGGCAAATCGCGATTGGTTTATGAATTTGGCTGAAGACTATCCAGTAATGAATGATAGCTTATCGAATTGGTAAGCTATGATAAGAAGTACTATGGAATTTAAACGCTATACGCTATCATCCGTTAATGGCTATTAATAATAATCGATAAGGGAACACTATGAGTCAGTCTGAGCAAACCACGTTGAGCGCGCCTACGCTTAGTATCACCAACTTTGACTTACCCTCTTTGCACTTATTGCATAATGAGATCATAGTTACCCTAAAAAACGCTGAAATCCACTTGAGCGACTTTAATGACAATCAAACACAAGCGCCTTTATTGCTCGAATCAGTCGAAGTCCTAACCCAGTTATCGCGTATTTTTGAGCTGATATCGCTTAAAGGCGGTCAAGTATTAAGCTTAGCGATCGCCCAAGGCTTGCAGCAGCTGCATGACAGTCAAGACAATACCAATATCGCGTTGATTATGGATCTCTCAGAGGCGATAATGACCTTAGATCGTTATGTTGAATTCGTGCTATTGACTGAGACCGTAGAGCCAAGCTTATTACTGCCGATTATCCATAAGCTACAAGCTTATGGCGATGAAGCACCTATTGATACTGACTACTTTGCCGACTTTGGCCGTAGCAGCGTGATCATCGCAAACCCTGAAGATAATTTTCAATCCTTGGATACACTCGGGCTTGATAGTCATTTATTAACCAACGTTTATCGTAATGGTCTTAGCATTTTATTGGCTAATACAGATGGTAATATCTCGACCAGTGAAGCCAAAAAACTCGAAGCAATGAGCGCTGCCTGTGCTTATATCGCAGCCCACAGTAACAGCTTATTTTGGCAAGCTGCTGCTGCAGCAATAGTCGATATTGAAACTCAGCTTCCTTTGTCTCTAAGCCAAAAACATACCTTAATCTACTTAGAGCAGCAGTTTAATAGCTATCTGCCAGTGATGGATATTCGTTTTGCTGATCTGGTCAGCTTCGCTTGTAGCCGTGATAATGAGCAAGCGCAAAAGCTGCGTGAGCAGTACGCCAATAACCAGCTTGAGTCATCACAGCGCGAACAGATGAAACGCTTTTTGTTTGGCCCCAACCGCGCCATCACTGACATCTCAAACGAGCTCATCCAAGAAAAGATCAACCTCATCAAAGAGCAAGTGGATAGCTACGCACGCAGCAATACTGTCACCCCTATCGAGCCTACTGATATCGCAACCAAAATAGCTAAGTTGAGCTCTGCCCTGCACCTATTAGGTCTAAGCGACACCGCAGCTCTGCTCACTAATACAGCTAACGCAGTTGCTAAGTGGGACGACCCAAAACCTGAAGATTTTGACGAGCTGCTGTTAGCGCTCATGTCGGCCGAAAATGCTTCGATTACAATGGCAAAAATGCATACGCCTGGCGCGACTAACTTATCGCTGAATAACCAGCGAATCTCCTTGCATCAGCTTGATACGGCCTATGATGTTTTAGTACAAGAGAGCCGTAGTAACATCACCAAAGCCGAGCACGCCATCACCACTTATATCACTGCAGATGATGCGCATCTGTCCATGTTAGATGGGTTTCCAGAGATGATCTGCCAGGTCGCAGGAGCGCTACGTTTCTTAGAATTACCTGCTTTGGCAAATATGTTTAGTCAATTGGCAAGCTTCACCCAGACCTGTCTAACAAACGCACAGCCTCTAAGCGAGCAAACCCTCAGTCACATGGCTGATGTGCTCATGTCCGTGGATTATCGCTTAGATGGTCTTGAGAATAATCGTCCCGTAAATAAACGCTCGCTAGATGTCGGTCAGCATAGCTTAAGCCAACTACTAGCTGCCTAAAGATTTTGGATAGATGTCAATGAGTGCTGCTTTTATAATCGAAAAAGATACTGTCTTATGTCGCAGGACGCCTAAAGGTTGGCAGCCCTTATCTATCGACTTCTCGGCTGATTCAGATTGTAAGGAGCCCCCTTACCAGTTAGGCCGTGTTGAGCTGCTAGAGAGCTTGGCGCCCAGTCATTGGCAGCAAAGTGAACATGGGCAAGAAGACAATAGCAGCTTAAGCTTTGAGGCCACTAGTCTGACAGCGAATGATGCTCCGGCCGCATATGCTATCAGCTATCACTATGCAAAAACCAATCAACTCACGCTACCGACTATCCGCGATGATATTGAGTCCATCTCAGCGGCAATCAACCAAACTGACATTCAAGCAAATGATGCTGATGACAATGGCGCTATAAACGCTTTTATCTCTTATCGGCAGCTGCTCACTCAGATTCCAGTAGCGCTCGCCGATCAGATCAGTCAGGCCATGCAGCTGCTGCGCTGGCAAGCGGATACTCAGTTTTGTAGTCGCTGTGGTGCGGCGGTCTGTGCAGCGGACTCTGGCGAGCGGGCGATGGTATGCAGCGTTTGCCGCTTACGCCAGTATCCGCGAGTACAGCCATGTGTGATTACGGCCATTACTCGCCCAAACCCTAAGTCCGGCGAGATGCAAATACTATTAGCGCATCATCACCGCTATGGTCAGACCACTCTGCCATTACAATATGGTCTGATTGCAGGCTTTGTAGAAGTCGGAGAAAGCTTAGAGCATGCAGTGGTACGGGAAGTGTTTGAAGAGGTAGGCATTCGCTTGTCCCATATTCGCTACGTCAGCAGTCAACCTTGGCCGTTTCCCTCTAACTTAATGCTTGGCTTTCGGGCCAATTATGACAGTGGCGATCTCGTACTACAAGAAGATGAGCTGTCACACGCGGACTTTTTTGATTTATCAAAGCTGCCAAAGATACCCTTTAAAGGCAGTATCGCTTACGATCTCATCGCCCAAATCGCTGCAGAGCAAGGTGTTGCGCTTGCATAAAAGTCTATTTTGACTGCTAGTCATTATCTATATTATTTAACCTCTACTATTTATTCTGTATTATTTATTACATGCCCGTTTTAAGGCCAGTATTTCATGTCTGATAATCATACTCACCCTTTACCGACTCGCTTAGCCGATCTGCCGCTCTTATTCGATACTCAAGCGTTAGAGTCGCTACCAAAAGCAGCGCAAATTAAAATCGCTCAGATCGATGCTTGTTTGCCGCAGACCCAATGCGGACTTTGCGACCATCTGGATGGCTGCTTACCTTATGCAAGAGCGATCGCCGTCGATGACGAACCTCATAACAAATGCGTACCTGGCGGACAGCCGGTCACCGATGCTATTGCCCAAATTCTGGTAGATAGCGATAGCAGTCATAGCTCTATTAGTAGCGCCAGTGCCGACACTCCTGTCATCGCCGAGCCCTCCAAGTGGCCGATAGATGACACGACGATGCGCCCAATCGAAGTGCGTGCCATCATTCGTGAAGACGATTGTATCGGCTGTACCAAGTGTATCCCTGCCTGCCCGGTCGATGCTATCGTCGGTACCGGTAAGCATATGCATACGATCTTTACCGATCTGTGTACTGGCTGCGAGCTATGTCTAGCGCCTTGTCCTGTCGACTGCATTGATCTAGTGACAGTGCATCGCGAGCTGACAGCTGCCGAGCGCGAACAAGAACAAGACGATCGGCGCCAGCGTTACCATACCCACCTAAGACGAGTTACTAAGCAGCTGACCGATAGTAGTAATGCCAAGCCGGTCGTTAGTATGGTCGAAGCCAAGCTCAATAATGCTGCTAGCCAGTCTCTTGAGATCAGCGAACAGCAGGCCAAAAATACCATTGCTGCGGCAAAACTGCGCAGCAAAATCAAGAAGCTGGAAAAGCAGCTAAGCGTGCGTCCCAATGCCGCTAAGCAAAGCGAGCTTAGCGCCTTACAAGAAGAGCTTGCCACCCTTTAATGGATGCTATAACGAACCACGTGATAAAAATCAGTCAAATTAAGACGTCATCTTATGAGTAAAACCGTTAAACATAAAACCGCTAATACGCCGCCATCGAGACTGATGCCTAAGCGCAATGTGCGGCCATTCTTTGAAAAGCTTGCGGCAACGATTGAAGAGCCCGTCACTGAGCTGCACTTCAACAGTAACTTTGAGCTGCTTATCGCCGTTATTCTCTCCGCGCAAGCCACTGACGTCAGCGTCAATATTGCGACAAATCAGCTTTATCCTGTCGCTAATACGCCCGAAGCCATTTATGCCTTGGGTGAGGAAGGACTCAAACCTTATATCCAGAACATTGGTCTTTATAATTCAAAAGCTAAAAACGTGATAAAGACTTGCCGCGACTTGATTGATAAGTTTGACAGTCAAGTGCCTGATAATCGTAAAGACCTTGAGTCATTGGCAGGCGTCGGCCGCAAGACTGCTAATGTGGTGCTTAATACGGCATTTGGTCAGCCCACTATGGCGGTCGATACCCATATCTTTCGGGTCGGTAATCGTACTGGCCTTGCAACTGGCAAAAATGTGCTCATCGTTGAGCAAAAGCTAGTCGCGCGTATTCCAGAAGATATGCTAGTAGATGCCCATCATTATCTGATCTTACACGGACGCTATACTTGTCAAGCGCGCACACCGAAATGCGGTGCTTGTCCGGTGTATGAGGAATGTATGTTTAAGGATAAAGCTAAATTTTTGGAGTTATGACTACTCAAATGAAGGTCACACCATGCGACTCTCTCCGCGCGACTCTTTGATATTTATGAATTTTTAGATTTGTTTAGGACTCTTAAGAGTTTCGAGAGTTTAGTTGAGTCGTAAAGACGCTCTAGAGTTTTAGAGCAAATCACGGTAAGATATGGTAATTTTTTTGACTCATTTTTCTATTTTTATAACTTTTAATAAATACTGACTCGTTTTTATAACAGTCCCTGCCATTAAGCGATCATATTATGCGTGAATACAGTTTATTTACCTCAGAGTCTGTCAGCGAAGGCCATCCTGATAAAATGGCTGACCAAATCTCTGATGCCTTACTCGATGCCATTTTGCGTGAAGATCTGCATGCCCGAGTCGCTTGTGAGACTTTAGTCAAAACAGGCGCGGTCGTATTAGCTGGTGAAATCTCTACTACAGCTAACATTGATATCGAGCGTATCGTTCGTGATACGGTCAATGGTATCGGTTATCATCATTCGGACTTAGGTTTTGATGGTGAGACTTGCGCGGTTATCAACATGATCGGCAAGCAGTCGCCTGAGATTGCCCAAGGCGTCGATCGTAGTAGCCCAGAAGAGCAAGGCGCTGGCGATCAAGGTCTAATGTTTGGTTATGCCAGTAACGAGACGGATGTATTGATGCCCGCTCCTATCGAGTATGCCCACCGCTTGATGCAGCGTCAGTCTGAGCTGCGCCGTGCAGGCGAGCTACCATGGCTCCGACCTGATGCCAAAGCACAAGTAACACTCAACTATGATGGCAATCGCCCTGTCGCTATTGATGCGGTAGTACTATCGACTCAGCATGATCCTAGTATCTCACAAGCGGACTTGCAAGAGGCTATCATGGAGAACATCATCAAGCATGTGCTACCAGCTGATCTGCTGCATAAAGGCACGCGCTATCACATCAACCCAACCGGTAAGTTTGTGATTGGCGGGCCTGTCGGCGACGCGGGTCTAACCGGCCGCAAAATCATCGTTGATACTTATGGCGGTATGGCTCGTCATGGCGGCGGGGCTTTTAGTGGTAAAGATCCCTCTAAAGTCGATCGTAGTGCCGCTTATGCGGTGCGATACGTCGCCAAAAACATTGTCGCAGCTGGCATTGCTGATCGCTGCGAAGTGCAGGTCAGCTACGCTATTGGTGTGGCAGAGCCGACTTCTATTTCTATCAACACCTTTGGCACCAACAAAATCGATAATGACGAGATTATTCGCCTGATTCGTAAGCATTTTGACTTACGTCCTTATGGCATCACGCGTATGCTCAATCTGCTGCAGCCCATGTATCAGCAA
>Ga0209232_1001992_pt1 | contig 10537 bp, 24 predicted proteins | sample ETNvirenome_2_60_FD_184066 | JGI IMG/M metagenome (GOLD analysis project Ga0209232, IMG submission 184066) | Marine viral communities from the Pacific Ocean - ETNP_2_60 (SPAdes) (version 2) | ecosystem: Environmental > Aquatic > Marine > Oceanic | place: Pacific Ocean | collected 2013-06-22
TTTTTGCTCTTCTTCTTTTTCGGGGCTTTGCCGCCCTTCCAAGCCTCATTGATGGTCGGGGTGTTCTTGTCATCAGAAACAAGTCTGCCCTTCTCATCTCTCGCCCTTTCGGGTTCAGAAAAAAACATCGGGAAAAACATCCTCAGAAATTTATCAAACATCTTGAACTCCAAACTTTTTCTCATGATCCTGTTTAATTAAAACCGCCAGCTGCCTAGCGATTGTGCGTTCATCTTTTTTCGCAACGTCACGAATCATGTCATAAATCTCCATCGGGACAGCGACATTACGAAACTTTGCCTTTTCCTCTACTCGAGGTCTTCCGCGCCTGGCTTCCATTTACTTTCCCTTCTTTGCTGGCCTGCCGCGCTTTTTTGGTGGGGAGTGCTGAACGTAACCCATTACTTTTGGATCGTACTTCAGCCCCAGTTCGTCCACTGTTGCCACGAGGTTTGCAATCATCCTCATGTCCCCGTCCTCCAGAATGAACCTTACCATTTTTCCGCGCAGTAGGTTTAACGTGTCGTTTACTAGCATTGTTGTTGACATCTATATGCCTCCTTATCTCTACCTCAATATAATAACCATGGTGACCGTCACCTCTTTTGGGCACTCTGGCTGTTGCATCCAGCTGCTCGATCACCTTCTCAAGTTCGGTGGGGTTACAAACCACCTCTTTCACAATTTTTAATTTGTTAGAATACAAAGTAATTGTGAAATCTAATATTTTATTATCATTGCTCATGTTTATAGCTTGTTACTACGCAATCGTCTAGGACAATCTTTTTGTTCCTTGGCAGTTCAAAGTGCCGCCACTGAATTAATTTATGGTTGCACGCTTGCACTGACTGGAATGTCTTCGGATAAAATTCTGTCACGCATTTTGACTCGCCGCCTACAAAGACGGTGCACACAAGTGCCATGGCTTTAACTATCATAATTGTCCTCCGCTTCGGTGTAACCTGTTATCAGCACGTTCTGCGCCTCGTAATCTTCTGGATGCAGATCATTATCTTCTTCAATCTGAGCCACCGCAGCACCCATGGTTTTAGCGGTGACCCTGTAATAATGAGTGCCATGCAGAATGAAATCTTGCGCGATAAGATATTCTTTATCTTTGGGCAAGGTATCTTCGCTCAATTTCTTCACAAGTTTGCTCCATGTTCATATCCACACATAAACGAATGATATCCGCGACACTGACTTGGGTTTGTGTCAGCCGTGTTAGTTCATCAGATTTTCTGGATAATATGTCCAGAGTCCGGCTTCGCATCACCAGATTGAATGTTCTGGTGTCTTTTGTTCCCAGTTTATTAGGTCTTGTCATACTTGCTCTCCCAAAATTTTACTTCATCGTTCTTGGCATATTTAAAAGGGGTGATCTTCTTACCAGCTCTCTGGGTCGAATAAGTCCGGTTTCTTGATGCCTCTTTTCTCTGATCCTTTGCTCTCTTCTCGTACTCATAAAAGTGAGTAACACGATGGTTTAACTCAGCCAGATACTTTCCAAATTCATACACAGTCATTATTTATCCTCCAAACCTGTTTTTTAATCTGCTATACCCTCGCGCCTGACCCTTACTAATCATCTCACTTTCTCGCTTCATTTGAAGGTCTTTCCTAGCCTTTCCATTTTGCAGAAAATGTCTGTTGTGATTTTGTATTGATTTTCTGGTGACTGTTCTATCTAACCAATCCTTGCCCCCACGACTTTTTATAAACGCCTCGCTTTTAAGTTCACAACGAAGTTCATCTTGAGCCTCCTCCTGAGTAAGTCCATAATCCTCCATTAGAACTTTTACCTGTTCTAAAAACTGTCTCGCACCTCCATATTTTGCTGCCATTTCACCAACAGAAATGTCAGGCGAGGATGGTGCAGAAATGTTAAGCGATCTTTGTGCGCTACCATCTTTTGGAATATCACGGTATAATTCAGCAGGGACTAGCCAGCATTGACCGCGAGGTGCTTTGCAGTTCTGTCCAGTGCGCCAGAATGATTTACCAGCCCAAGCCTCATGAATGTGATCTACCACCAACCGCTTTTGCTTTGTAATTGCAATGATCGGTTTTACATCCGGACGCAACATGCGATACCCTGATGCCGTGTGAAGAACAACAACAAGATCACCAACTTCGGGTGGGTATTCATCATAAAAAGCCTTTGTGACTTCCATATCTTCCCACTTGTCGCGCAATTTGTAAGTATATTTGCGACTATGCCGCTCTCGACCTCTTTTGGCGGGGTCATCGTCACTAATAAGTTCCAATCCTGGAATTTTGTGTAATAGCAAACCTTTTGGTTTCATCATTGTAACCCCTCTTCTGGCATGTCTTCGTTTAACTGACACTGGATATCGTGTTCGTTGCAATATCCTATGATTGAATAAGGAAACTCCTTGGGCGCACAATAATTCATGATGACCACCGCCTCCTGTCCGGTGGTTTCATCAACAATATATTGTAACCAATAATCTGAAACGTCATTTGCTGCCCAAGCAAAATGCCTGCCTAAATCACCCATACCTTGTGAACTAAACTGCCCAGCGACAGATGATAAGAAGCTTAGAGTCCAATAATGATTTGTTGGCTTACTCATCTCCCACCTCCACATGTTCGGCAAACTTTTGCCGCGCTTCGTTATAAACCTCGATGAGGCTCTCGCCATGCTTGTCGCACCACTCCTCTCGTGTCATGGACATTGCGTCCTCCTCCATATCCATTAACCATGCTTTTACTTTTCCCATTTAAACCTCCATAAATTTCAAGCCAATGTTCTGTGCAAAGGAAAACTGATCCATCCTTTGCATCCGCTTTGTTGCCGCACTTACTACACTTGGTTATCGCTAGCATTTGTAATCCCCTTCAACAGGTGACAGATAACATCAACGGTAAACCCATTTCCCAACATCCGATAGCGTTGGGTGTTGGATACATGGTTGGTGTAGTTGTCCGGCACTGTCTGCAAACGCTCACATTCAACAGGCGTGAGCTTCCTCCACTTGAGTTCCTCCACGTTTACCGCCACGTTATCTTTCTGAACCGTGGTCAAAGAATTGGTCTTGCCATCTTCACGCAACTCCAACTCCTGTTCTGCGAGTCCCGCAACAGGCATCTTGTGATCCTGACGCACACCGTTTTCACGATACCGCCCACGCCATGATCCAGCAAAAACCACAAAGTTATTATGCTCCCATGCCGAACCGCTTAACGTGGGAACCTTCCCATCGTCCGCTTTTATACCACCTTGGTTCTTGCCCCTCGGCACTTGTAATATCTTAGGCTCCAGATTGCCGCCAGAGTTCGCACATAAACTTGGTGCTTTGCCATCTGGATGATAAACACGCCTGTTATAATCGTGACCCTTGAGATCAGCCTCGCCAGCCAACTGCAATCCGGTATCGGTTGGATCGTCAAAATCAAAGACCAACTGCCTCCGGTGCTTTTCAAAGTATGATTTTAGATTGCCACCCTTGAAGTAGTTCGCGTCTATGCAATGGGACTTGTCCCGATCTGTGAACCCATCCTCCAGAATGTCTTTTAAATATATGTGCTTATTTTCCGGCAAATCCCTGACTGGAATGTTCGTCCAATATAAACGCCTCCGGTTCTGGGCACTCACACGATTGGAGTTGAGATCAATCGGCTTGCACCCCAACGCATCTGAAATGATGTCCTGATATTCCTGTTTCATGTTGACGTTCTCCAACAGGAAATACTTTGGTTTCAACTCTTTTAACAGCCGCACATATTCAAAAAATAATTTGCTGCGCGGGTCATCAAAGTTCAATTGCTTGCCAGCAAACGAAAATCCCTGACAGGGCGAACCGCCAACCAACAGATCAATTTTCTCATAATCAGGACTGTCTGACCATTCGCATTGTGGTGGCACGACCAAGCAACCATCCTTAGTTTTTAGTTTAGTTACGTCACCAACTTGGATTGTATCTGGGAAATTTGCCTGCGTGACCTTGATGCCATATGGATCAATCTCAGATGCAAAGTAGGTGGATGGGCGAATGCCCATCCGGTTCAATGCAATCTGGGTGCATGACATCCCATCAAATAAACTAAGTACGTTCATTATATCCTCCCCTACCAACTCGCCTGATATTCGACTGAATGCCAATACTCATCGCCTTGCTGATCCGAGTCCAACCAATCTGCGGCTTTATCAAAAATCTCCGCATCCTCATGGGCGTTCTCACGCAACTCGTCCCACCAATCATCGTCACCAAAGAAAAACCCTCGGCACTCATCGTTGTCCGCTAATCCATGGTTCTTATCCTCGCCACGCAAAACCTTGGCAATCCACCGCAAATCCTCGGCACTCAAATCAATGGGACGACAATTATCCTCACCATCAGCAAACGCATTCACGATAAAGTTATGCAGAGGCGCATGCTTACGCCAATAACCAACCTCTAGTTTCTCGCTCCTACGCACATAGCCATCAATCTTCGGCACGTTGATAGGAATAATGCCCCCATCCTCATCGCGTAGGATTTCACCCTTGGAGTCCCTCGCATATTCAGTGTGCTTGAACTTATCTCCAGTCAGATACATATCTAATCCCATTTTACCATTCCTTCCTATCTTCTTCGTTGTCCCACCCATCCTTGTAGGCGGTGACTTGCTCCTCGGTCATAAAGACCCCATCAATCCGAATGCCTTTATATGTGCCACTCGGATAATAATGTGGCTCGTACCGTCTGCCATAATAGCGGTCAGCCGAACCACGATCCCTTGGACTACCGTTTTGATTGCTTAAATCAGCCATTATTCGCCTCCATTACTTGCTGAAACTTGAACCCCGAACCATGGCACTTGTGACAATCAACAATATCACCATAATTGTCCGCCTCAAAACCATGACCGCAGCACCAATCACAATGAATTGCGTACTCAATTCTTGAACCTCGAACCACGATCTTTTCTTGAATTTCTTGCATATCGTCCTCCATGACTAATATTTATTTGTTTGTTATACATCTAAAGGGGACACGCTGTCAACAAGGTTTGTTACAGTTGTTACAGTATAAGGAGTAATTAGCTGAAAAAAAAAAAAGAAAAAAAATTTCAAATGTAGTGTAACAAGTGTAACAAGTGTAACAAGAGAGGAGCAAATCCACGCGCAGCAACGGTTTCACCTTGTTACACTTCTCTGGTAATTTGTTACACTTGTTACACTTCTCTGTGAGTTCTGGACTACATAGTCAAAACAACTAAAATTGCTATTTTTTCATTTTCTTGGTAGAAGTGTAACATGAGTAACAAGAAAACAGATATTCTTGCAGAAGATATAGAAGCGGAAACCGGACGAAAGTTGACAAATCGTCATCGAGAGTTCGCTCGTTACTATGTTGAAGGCATCTATTCCAATGCGGAATGCGCGCGAAAAGCAGGCTATGCAGAAAATTCTGCTGGTTCGATTGCTGGTCATCTTCTGGCAGGCAAGAAATTTCCCCATCTTGTAGAGTATATCCAAGAGCTTCGCGAAGAACGTGAACGCAGATATGGCGTGACTGTGACTGGACAACTGAAGCGATTGCATGAACTTTCGTCCGGTGCGGAGGAGGCTGGCCAGTTTTCGGCCGCCATCAATGCTGAAAAGATTAGATCAGCCCTAGGTGGTTTGACTGTTGATAGGCGAGAACAAATCCATCAACTTGACGATCTGTCGCGTGAAGAGATCACCGCTCGTCTTGCTAATCTTCGTAAAGAATATCCTCAAGCATTTATAGAGGGTGAATATACAGAGGTAAAAGATGCCAGCACCGGAAGCGAACTTTTGGAACACATTGAAACGAAACCTGCCGACTAACTGTTTTTCTACACGAATAGAAAACCGCCATGGCGGTGGTGTGCCTGACGTACATTTTACATGGTCTGGGCTTGTGTTCTGGTTAGAATTAAAAACAACGAAAAACAATAGCGTGCGTTTATCTCCACAACAAATCGCGTGGAATACTGCCTATTCCTCAAAATCGGGCTTGACTTTCATCTTGGTTAAGCACCTCTCTTCGGGCGACCTATTTTTGTTTCGGGGAGCGAGTGCCTTGGAGGTCGGGCGTTCGGGACTGGCTGCTGAAGCCTTGTTTCGGGGTTCGGGGTACGAGGATTTATGGGGAGCTGTTCGGGAGTCGGGCATCAAGCACCTTGACTCAGTTCTTTCGGGGCTTCGGGGTTCGGGTTCTTAACCTCCTGGCCTGGCCCTGGGTGACTGGCGCACCAGTACAATAGTAACTAGGACTCGAGGAAAAAGAAAAGGGAGCCTAGGCTCCTTCCTCCTTTATGCTTGCCTCGATCTTGTCGATTAGGTTTCCAAACTCCGCGAACCATTGACGCTGTTCCGGTTCCAATTCGCATTGATCGACTACAATCTCCTTAATGTGGTCGATGATATCTTGTTTTGTCATAACAGCCCTTGCGCTATCCAAGCATTCAACACAAATGGTTTTAAACTCTTCGCATTCTTCGCAGCCTTTAACAGGCAAATGTTTCTTGCTCATTTCACTGCCTCCACAATTGTTGTTACGCCATTGTTTGGCGTATAGCAAAGCAAACAATCTTTGCATTTTTGACCTGTACAGTTTTGCGGCAAGACACTATCCGCTGATACATTGTTAAACGTGCGATCAAAATATTTTGGTCGCGTGCCCATTACCGCGTCAATGCGCGGATTGCTATAGATAAGGATAAGATTAGACGGTTTCGCGTGCGTATCGTAAAACTTGCGAACCCAACCTTTGCGCTTTGTCCACAATGCAAAAGAGCAATGCGGATTATGTAACGTGATGTTATGAAAATTTTCTAACATGGTTAGGTTTATCAATTCGCCATGACCTGAAAACCTGAAAAATGCGTCTAGGATTGTTGGCAACATATGAGGCGGGATTAATCCACCGGACAATGTATCGCTATTCATTTGCCAAGCGGGAGCGCAATTTTTGCGCAATCCGTTTAGCATTTCCATACTATAGCAATGCTTGCAGATAATGTTGTCATTATCCACAGCATTCATTTTCTGGCAATATGGGTTTGTTAGCGTGTTTGTATTCAACGCTTTGAACCCTTCTAACTTGCCCGTCATATTTGAGATTTTAAGCATTTGTAATCCTCCATAGTTTACTCAAACATTATAACCACAAAACAAACAAAATACAAACAATAATATTGGGTCGGGTTTCGGGCAGCACTAGCGCAGCTGCCTCGAGTCGGGCAGCTTTCGGGTCGGGTCGGGATTCGGGACAAACAAAAGCCCCAGGGCCTGGCCCTGGGGCTTCGTTATAGTATGGAGGACTATAACATACTATACTATCCGTTGCGGACTGGAAGGGCAAGCGTACTTGCCCTCCTAGTTTTTAAGATTTTATTTCACCTTTTGCATCGGTAATGAATAGAAATCCGGAGTCGTTGCCCTCTGGGTCGCGACTAACTTCTATTACTAACGCGCCCAGCTCTGGGTGGACTAGTCCAAAGGTGGGGAAATCATCGTCACTCATCCAGAATTTTGTAATCTTTGCTCCTTCTAATTGACCATAATATTCCTGCCAATAGTCCTCGCTCCCATGTCTTTCGTAATTTGTCATCTCACCCACCCATCTGTTAGGAAATAATCAGTCCAATTAGTTATGCCTCTCCAATTGCGCGGATTATCCGCGTGATCCTCTGTAACGGGTGGGCGGTCTTTAATCTCATACTTCACGCCCATGCTGTCCAATTTGTTTAGGAATTTAGGAAAATCGCAATCTTCCTCCAAGGCATACAATTCCTCATTGGGTGTTTCGTATGAGAAATCAGAGAAATCCATCGGCGACATACGCGCAATAGACTTTAACTGATGTTGCGTGACGATGCCCCAACCGTGACTCTCATCTGATATAAATGTAATATTCATTTTGTCCTCCATAGACAGGTTAAAAAATGTGGGGTGCTGTTCGCGTGTCTGGTCGGCGGTCATTGCGACCCCACAAATTGATTATACACAAACACAAACACAAAACAAACAAAAAGATTCGGGTCGGGTTCGCTATGTTTCGGGTCGGGTCGGGTTCGGGACTGGTGATACTGGTGGCGACCATGGGTGCCGCTCTCTGCTATAGGACTAAGACTATAGCATATAAAATCTAGACAAATAAAAAGGGGCGGCTAACGCCGCCCTTTCACTATTAGATGAATTACGCCAGCGCAATAAAATGCCGCGCCAGCGTGCACGATAAGCGATAGCCGTATTAGGCTATCAATATCTAGGCTCATGATTGTAGTTAAACCGTACAATGCATGGGCTGTAGCTAGCAGGATTAATCCTGCTAGCACAAAGAAAAGCCTAACCATTAGGCGACAATCCTTTCATTTTTTCTGGCTTCATCTGCATACTCACTCAAAGTTTTATCTGCTTTGAAATGCAAATCTCGCTCAACACCTAATCCAAACGGTGGGAACTTCAAGCTTTCTAATTCAGATAGACTAACGTAGCCAAGCTCTGGGCATCCAAAGCCAAGGTCACACAACCCAAACAGCGTATCACCGTCTGCGTCCATCTCACTGATTAGCCAAGTACAAGCCCCACCACCGAAAAACTTTACTATCGGCTTGTGCTTGTTAGCATTTCTAAACTCGCCTTGTGCTTTCAGTTTCTTTTCAATTTGCTTAGTTAATAGTTTCATTATATTAGCCCTCCATTGGCTAGGTTGCGGCTAGGGCATTATGCCCTAGCCTAGGTTATTATCTCCAATTAGGCTTTGAAGCCTTGCGTCCATTACCAACCCGAATATATGGGGCGGCGATTAGCTTTCCCTTTTCTTCGTATTCGATAACGTCTGTAATGCAAAAGCCATGTTTCTTGGCTATTGCTTTGAACATGCCAAGAGTAGGAGCCAAATCAATTGGCTTTCCTACTTCGCGCGGATCAGCTTTCCCATCCGCGATTGCCTTCACTTCGATTTGTTCGCGAATGCTACCCCATAGTTTTACCATGTCATCTGCAAACTCATATTGTTGCTTGTCATCTAACTGATTAAACTGATGTGCTCTTGGGAATTGTGTAGTCATAATATAACCCTCCATAGGTTGTTGGTAATGTCCTTCGACATTACATCACAAACAAGTAGAACACAAGTGATAAGAACAAATAAAACACAATTAAATTGTCATCTATTTGACAGGGTAACTTGGGGTAATCGGTCGGGTAGCGTCAAATGTTTGACCCCCGACCCCCCTTGACAACGGGGCCTGGCTGCGCCGCCCACCCTCCCCCCCTAGATGGGTAGATTTATTCACATGTTTTTCCATTGAACCGAGGTTCGGGTTGCAAGTTCCACAATTAAATTGTACGAATAACAAAAGGAGTCCCTAGGGGTGGAAAAAAATTCTGATGTAAATTCATTTGAGATGTTTGGTCGGATGTGTGTGTTACTGGACAGTGCTCCGTTTTATCGTGAGCAGCGGATCTTGGTTCTTGGCACACGGTTCATTCCTGCGATTCAGTATGGCAAGGTGCGGTATTACATGCAGGGTGATTCTTTGCTTGGGTTTTGCACATGGTGTTATTTGACGGACGAGGAGGCGGAGACCAGGAAGTTTACTGGTGAGGTGTTTGCGCGGAATGACGGGGATCAATTGTGGGTTATAGACATGGTAGCGGTAGATAGTGTAGTATACATTTTGAAAGACCTTCGCCGTTACTTAGGTGAAGTGACTTGTCATGACGTTGCTCATTTTAAACGGCCTAGTGGACGAAGGGGTCGTGTATGGAGATTAAAAGCCAATGATTAATTTTTTCCCAGAATTAAGGCGTCCCAAGTCTGATGGTATGAGATCTGCGTTAGGTCTAGAGGATCATCGTAATCCGTTTGAGATCCATTTTGGTTTATTTGGTGAGGATGATTCCGGTGGTGGGAGCGACAACGTAGATCGCAGCAACCCGAATGAAATGGCTGCTCGTGAGGCGGCGGCGGCACGGGCTGGCACCGTTACCGATGGTCAAGGCAACGCTGTAACATCAGGTGGCGGCACTGGTGTTGTTACTTCTGGGACTCAGGGTCAACAGGTAGCGGCACGAGAAGCCTTTAATGCCGCTACGGGAAATACGCGGTCAAACTATGCTCAAAGTCAATATGATGAAGTAAAGGGACGAGAGGATGCGGCACTTCAACGTGCGGCGGCGGCTGGCAAATTAGCTGGCAGTGATACTGGTGTAGACGCTTCTGCCGTCAATCGGGCATTGGGTCGTGGAGATCCAAGCGAAATCTTTGATTTTGATATCACTCAAAACTCGAATGTAACTACGGATGATCTAAGTTCTTCAACTCCATCTATGGCCTTACCTGCCTCTCGTAGTGCGGAGGTTTCTCGTGCACTTAGTGATGTTATAAGTCCGATTCTAGGCAGGCCACAGTTCTCGCAGGCTTCAGGTATTCCTCAAGGTTTGATTGATAACGAATTGATAACCAGAGCCGCCGCTGGAGATAACAGGGCACTTGATTTATTGAGTCCAGAACAGATAGCAGCGGGAGCGGATGCGAGGTTTAGGTCACAA
>Ga0209232_1001993_pt1 | contig 10529 bp, 1 predicted proteins | sample ETNvirenome_2_60_FD_184066 | JGI IMG/M metagenome (GOLD analysis project Ga0209232, IMG submission 184066) | Marine viral communities from the Pacific Ocean - ETNP_2_60 (SPAdes) (version 2) | ecosystem: Environmental > Aquatic > Marine > Oceanic | place: Pacific Ocean | collected 2013-06-22
AAAACACTAGTATATGCCAGAGATTAAGAATACTTTTCTTCAAGGTAAAATGAACAAAGATCTTGATGAAAGATTGGTGCCTAATGGACAATATAGAGATGCGATGAACGTGGAAGTAGCCACAGCAGAAGACTCTGATATTGGTACTGTAAAAAACATATTAGGTAACCACAGAGTCGAAGAGTTAGTCGGCGTTGGTTTTGTTTGTGTTGGTAGTATTGCTGATGAAAAAACAAATAAATTATATTGGTTTATTTCAAGCTATGAAAAAGACGTTATTTTAGAGTATGATGGTGTTAATGATGTTGCACTACCTGTTGTTGTAGATTTAAATGCTGGAAACTTTAAGGCAGTATTAAAATTTTCTGGAAATATAATAACCGGTATAAACATAATTGATAATTTATTGTTTTGGACAGATAATAATAGTGAGCCAAAGAAAATAAATATAGATATTTGTAAAGCTGGTACTGATCCAAGCGGAGACATACATACACAGTTAGAATTTAAAAATGGTAGTTTTAATGGTGTAACAGCAGAATTAGTGTCACCAAGTCCTCTTCCCACGCTTGTTTCGGGCAGTGATGATATTAGATATAGTGACAATGGGCAATATCTTTGGGCTGAACAAAAACAAATAGAAAAACTTTTTCCAAAAGAAATTATTGACGATACCACTAATAATGTAATACCTTTTACTTACGACACATCTGAGTTTGACGCGAGCAACCCATATAATATTCGTCACTATAGAAACGGTAAATTTTTAGGTGTAAAACAAGTGACTGTACAAGGTGTTGATCGTGATACGGGTAACCCATCATGGCCTTTTGGTAACACTATAAAATCTCATCTAGACGATTTCATAATTGGAGATGTTATCTTTGGTGACAATCTAACTATAGATTTAGAAGAACGCCATATTACAGTTGTAAGACCAAAACCTTTAAACGCTCCCGCTGTAAAAATAAATCACTCAGAAAATTCAAATAGCGCGCGTAACATTCCTAACTTATTCGAAACAAAATTCCCAAGATTTTCATATAGATACAAATTTAGAGACGGTGAATACTCGACATTTGCTCCTTTTACCGTTCCTGTTTTTAATCCTAAGTACCCTAAAGATACAAGCGCTTCTAAAGACACGAATATATTTTACAATAAGGACAATGCTTATGATATAAAAGAGCCGTACAACAAAGCTATGATCAACTCTATTCACTCTATAGAGTTAACTGATTTTGTCTCTGCTAAAACACCTGAAGATGCTATAGAAATAGAAATATTATATAAGCAAGAGGAATCTAGCGTTATATATTCTATAGGTACAATTAAACATGTAGATCCTGAGTGGCACGCAACAAGCAACCACGAGAATGCAGGAGCTAGCATAGGTATTGGTAAAGCTGATTTTCCAAGAGCTTTTCAAGCTGAAGGCGGTTATACAAAAGGAAGGTATACGGTAACTACAGAAAATATATATGCAGCACTACCAGCAAATCAACTGCTTAGACCTTGGGATAATGTTCCTAAAAAAGCTTTAGCACAAGAAATTACTGGTAATAGAATTGTATATGGTAATTATGTTCAAAATTACGATTTAAATCAAAACACTCAAGTTTCAGTGGGGTATAGTGACAGGAATAATACGTTTTCAAACTTCGAAACACAAGCGTTGCCTTCTATTAAATCACAAAGAAACTACCAACTAGGAGTTGTGTATTGCGATAAATACGGTAGAGAAACACCTGTGTTCACCTCTGATCACGCAGCATTAAACGTCCCTTGGCAAGATGGGGATGGTTCAAAAAATGCCAGCAAAAGCTTACAGCTAAATGTAAGTACACCGGTTAGCTTTCCAGAATGGGTTGATTCATTAAAGTTTTTTATAAAAGAAAGTTCTAATCAGTATTATAATCTTATTATGGATAGAGCATGGGTTACCAAAAGGACTTATGAGCTAGACAACTCAGAAGGTCACATGTGGATTTCTTTTCCGTCTTCTGATAGAAACAAAATCTCAGAAGAAGATTATATAATACTAAAAAAGAAAGTTGGCACTGGTGAAGGGCAGGTTGCTTTTGAAAACAAATTCAAAGTTATTGATATAAAAAACGAAGCTCCCGATGCCATTAAGTACGAATTAGTAACCTACTCAGTGATTCACAATGAACCACTCAGTGGTAGTACTAGCTATAATAGATTGGCAGGTGATAAAGATAATAGTTTGTTTAGAAATGGACACCGTAGACCAGATAGAGAAGTCGACGTCTTGTGGTGTAATAAAAATATGTTAGTAAATCACCAAACAGCCGTTGGCCCTTTTGAAATATTAGGACAAGTACCATTACATGAAGATCAAGAAACACCAGGTGAAGGACCAATTAAAACTAAAGATTTATATGTTTCTTGGTCTAGGATTAGTGATAATAGCGAGGGAGATGCTTGTTCTAAAAAATACAAAATAATTGGTGGAAGTTTAGATTCTAGTAAGTATACATTAAGACTAGCTAATAAAATTACAAGAATTGATGCTGATATCGCTCATGTTAACGGCGCTTCTGATGGAGATGATACTAAAACTAACTTATTACATCCTGATTTAGTTTTTAAAGTAGAGAAAAAACAACTTAAAGATTCTGAAGATTTTTCTGGAAAGTTTTTTGTTAAAATTTCTAAAAACCAAATTACAGATTTAATAGAAAATGGTAGTCCCGTTAGTATATTAGACAAATTCCAAGTAAGATCAAAAACTAGTATATGGTATTGGCAAGATTATCTTGGACCAAGTAATAGTAACTACGAGTATTCAACTGACGATAGTAGCTATGGAATGACTAATTACGAAGGACAAAGAATAAGTTACGCTGGTGACTATCAAAACTGGTTACATTATACAGACACTTCAAACCCAACAAATAATGGTTGGGGTAATGCCGCTGGGGATGGTACTGACACTCGTACTGATGGAGAGATGAGAGTAACTGATTTTGCAACTCCTTGGAAAAACATGAGAAACAATACTTCTTCTTTTGGCCCTACTTTCTTTATAGACTCCGTGCACATGGCCGCCGGGCAAAGCGAGGCAAGTGATTATGCTAAGTATTGTTGTGTGACTTGGTCAGGAGCAACGGCTGGACAAGAAAAATCAGCGGAAGATTCTAGTTGGAGTTATCCACCTCTTAAAACATGGATTACTGATTTTGGTGATACAACAGGTTTTTTAACAGCAAGAAAAGAAAAGCTAAATGTAGGCGGAGATATAAGAGCGTTAAGAGATATAGTACAAGGAAAGGGGGGTAATCGCGTGAGAAACAAGGCTATGATTAACCAAATGTGGCTTGATAATAATTTAATCTCCGCATCACCTGGTTTACCTGAAAATGAAGATTATGACGGTTTGAGAATAGATGGGTGGGTTGGTCCTTTACAGGGCGTGTCAAGAAGTACACCACAATCTGATTGGCATCGTGGCGATAACCACGTGAACGGTTTAGAAGGTCTTGTTACTACGAGTGAAAACCATTCTAAAGGACCTAGAAGATGGTTTAGTGGTATAACTGGATCTAAAACTGACTACGGTGTTGGAACAGACACTAAAGCGTACGCTGACAATCACGATGACGTTGGTAGGCATTTTATGCACTTGTCGTTTTTTGCACCTGGTAAAGATTTACATAATGGTAATTGGAATTCGTTATATGATGATGATGCTACCGGAATGATATACGGCTCTAATGGTTTTGGTGCAAATCTTCAAGGTATATGGGGTGGTGGTGTTTTTACAGGTGAGGAAGAAAATGAAACATTTGGAGACACGACTGATCCAGCTGAAAAATATTTACATTTTCCAATGGAAGGTAATTATGATGATAGTTTAAACTATCTACCAGAAACACCAGGTCCAGGTGTTGGTTTTGGTTACGATGTAAAATACAGAGAGCTACACGAGAGACAATGGGATCCTACTTTTAATATAAATGGTGATGATAATAATGAGATACGTGATTTTATTAGAAATTTACACCCAGGTTCTAAGTTCAGGTTTAATAGAGTTGGTACTAACAGCGTGATTGATGACACGGTATATACCATTAAAAAGGTACAAATAAAAAAATTATATAATCACACCTCTTGGAGAAAGCCTTATAATCGACATGTATCTCGTGCCAATGCCGTCTACACGTACCTCCCATCAAACGGCTCTGAACATGAGGTTTATAGAAGTGTTGAAGAACAAGCAATGTACTGGTTGGACTCTGTTATGAACGGCGGTATTCCAGGCGCAAGCAACGCAAACGGTGCTGATCAAAAAGCTGGAATTAGAGCATATCCTAACGAAGGTTTAACTCAAAAAATAACAGATTTTGGAGCTTCTCATAATAGACGTGTTTGTTATATAATTGAGTTAGATAAAAATCCAGCTGATAGTGATAGTTCGATGGGTCATCCTTTAAGCCAAAAAGTTGGAGGTAAGGATGCTTTAAGCGCTGATTTCCATAATGGTGATTACACTGATATTGAATTTTTAGATCCAGTACAAGATTATTTATTGTCTGATTTGAGTAAGTTCCCAGCTATATGGGAACTCGATCCTAAAAAACAAGAAGTAGATTTAGATATATATTATGAGGCTAGTAGTAATATACCGGTTAATATAAACAAAGATACTAATGAATTATTCGCTCCTATTGGTTGTAAAGTTGAAATAGTAGACTCTCCTACAACAAGCGCATCAACGTTATTATCATGGGATAATCACACTATGATTCTTGATCCAGGTTTTCCTCAAGGAACTAGTGGAACAGAAATAGATTACTCAGGAAGATCATTTAAATTTACTAGACAAGATGGTAGTTATACTACTGCCGAGGCTGGGAGGCAAGATTTATCTGGTGTTACCACGGGTTTAAGAACTAAAATTGTCATTAGAGAAGACATTGGAGAGGTTATATCATCTGGATTAGCATGGAGCAATTGCTTTTCTTTTGGTAATGGAATAGAATCCAATAGAGTTAAAGATGATTTCAACGAACCGTTTATTACTAACGGTGTAAAAGCATCCACTACAATACAAGAAACTTATCAAGAAGAAAGAAGAAAAAATGGTTTAATATACTCTGGAATATATAATTCCAACTCTGGTGTAAATGATTTAAATCAGTTTATAATGGCTGAAAAAATCACTAAAGATTTAAACCCAACATATGGTAGTATACAAAAATTATTTAGTAGAAACACAGATTTAGTTACGTTTTGTGAAGACAAAGTTCTTAAAGTTTTAGCAAATAAAGACGCTGTATTCAACGCTGATGGTAACCCGCAGTTGACAGCTAATGAAAATGTTTTAGGACAAACTATACCTTTTGTGGGTGAATATGGTATAGCTACAAATCCAGAGTCTTTTGCGTCAGAGTCTTATAGAGCTTATTTTACAGACAAACAAAGAGGTGCGGTGCTTAGATTGTCTAAAGATGGTTTAACACCTATATCTAAAGCTGGAATGAACGATTGGTTTAGAGATAATTTATCACGGTACCACTCTTTAATTGGTACTTACGACTCTTACAAAGAAGGTTATAACTTAACATTATCTAATATACCGGAGTTTAGCGAAAACTTTATATTAGATTCTTATTTAGATACTGGAGAAGCATTGGAAGCTTACACGTTAGGTTCTTTAAGTTTAGTGTCAAATCCAGGGATTGCCAATGGAGTTTCCTTGCATTATATTTTTGAACAAAGTAAAGTAAACAGCTATAGTACTCCTGTTAACGCGTTTGATTGGCCTGCTTTTACTCAAGCCTCTTATGATTTAACCGCCACTGTCTCAGTAATACACCACGTCGAGATGCTAGCTGGAGATATTAAACCAGCGGTGCCAGAAATTCTCCCTGGATCCCAACAAACTCAAAGCAATTGGGAGGTAATAGCGACAAATCCCGCGACAGGACAACAACAATCGTTCACTGGCTATGGCTCTACATCTGCCGCTGCAGAACAAAACGCGATTGACGCTGGGTATACTCAAGGTATTCAAACTACTAATTTTGAGCCGGCTACTTATACTTCAAGCTTACCAGAGAGTGGTAGTGGTGTGTCAGGAAGATTTTGGCATGGTGATTTCGCCGCTTGGACAGGTGACATTTGGGGAAATAGTTATCTAAGTGGGAGTTCTGGTGGTATGGATATTGATCCTTTTATACATGGTTATATTAGAAGAAACCATGGTGGTAGTTATGGTTATGTCAACGAATCTCAATCAACCCCTGGCACAGACCCTTTAAATGCTAAATATTGGGGTACTTGGGACAGCCAAGATCCAGCTGTAGAAAAATTACTATATTTTGGTATTCAAGGAAGTAACGGCAATTACGTGTCTAATTGTATTACTAGAAATGCTGGTACTAACAATATAATGTTTGATAGAGTTTTAGATGATGATGCTTTTATTGAGACCAATAACACTGGTAGCCCACCTACATCTGTAAATATTTATAATGTAGGTGGATTAAACTATGACATTGGTGAGCCACTTACTAGTAATAGTAATTTGCCTCCAAATTTTCCGTTAACTTTTGGGCAAACTGGCACTATTAGCGGAAATCTTCATAGAAAAGTATATAACGGTGATGAAATACATGTTGAAATAGAACTAAAATGTTTTCCTACTTATGTGGTGCCGGGAGATCCTGATTACCCTGGATCATACCCAACTCAATACATAGGTTTTGGACAAAACTATATTATACCTAAAATAGAACTTAGAGATGGTGCTAACGAAATAGATTCTAACAAGATATGGAAAGAAGACGCAATAGGAGTGGGCGGTCAGTGGTATAACGGTATGAAAAACCCTATGTCTTCGCCAGGTGGATCATCTTTTGAATATGTACATACTGATGGTGACAGTGCATCAGGAGGCAATGGTACTTTTGAGTTTAGTGGATTTTCAAGACCTTCCGGTACAAATTACTATGCAGATTCAAATTCTGTTACCTTTCCAAATACAAATACTATAAACGGTTTAAGATGGGCTCACAGTCAAAACCGTCCTGCTCCACACGAAACTACAGACTCTAAAACTGTTATTATTAGAGCAAGTTGGAAATTTATAGACCCTGATCAACAAAAATCTTTTGGTCCTAAAAAAAATGGAGTTGATCATATAAGAACAAGAACGGTTGTTGACGATCTTAAAGTGAGACTATCTTTACCAAGAGGTGGCACTACTGGTGGTTATTGGGTTAACAATACCTACAGCAGCGGTACTACTCCATACAAACAAATGGCTTACCCACTGGTTGAGGTTAAAAATATGAAAATAACAAAAGCTTTTGGTGTAGATACTTCTTCTGTACAACCTAATTACGATCCTTTTACTGGAATAGAGACTGCTAGCCAATATCCATATGGGCAACATGCTGTTGATGCTATTCCACCTGTTAAAGTTCCCGCGTGGACGGAAGTTATACATCATGGTTTAACTAGTAGTTGGAATCACCCGGATAGTCATGGTTATTGGTGGAGTAGATTACCTGGTAAATTTGGACAGACGTATAACCGCGTTGAAATCACTCAACAATCTAAAAACGTTAACAACATATCACAACCACCAAACGTTCCTGTGAAATATTCAGTTCCTTACGATTGGGATCACTCGCTAAACCCAAATCCCGCTTATTTGAATTTAGGCCAGGGTGATGCTCCAAGAATTAACGACACAGCACATAATAACTACGGTCACAATGGCTCGGCTCACCAACCAACTGGAATCGGTGCACATGGCTTAGTCTTTAATAGGAAGAGTGAGACAAACAATAATTATGATAGAAGTAATACTAGTTCCGCGCCAGCACTTGTTACTTATAATGAACAATATTTCCATGCTAGCAGCAATGCCTCTGGGTCGACACATTTAATATATGATCTTCCAAGTGGATCGCATTGGGGTTACGGTGCTGGAATTGGTTGGTATTTAGTAGATGTTGAGTTTGACAATACTTATGAAGACGGTATACCTGCTAACCCAGGAAATCCAGATTTAAAAACAGAATACAGCCAACTTGTTTGGCCAAACACTAGGGTTATGGTTTTGGGAGTAGCAGATCATACAAATTTTAATTATACTAATGGTGTAGATATAAATCCTGAATATGGTGTAGGTTATTTTGATGGATCGGGTAGTGCTAATAATCCAAGTGATAATTATTTACACGTTGGATTAGTACCTACAAAAAGGACGGAATATGGTCGTAGTGATGGTTCTGGTGATAACAAAGTTGTATTAAGAGGTATATTTAAAATTGATAGTAGTAGTAACGTCATGACACAAGGTCCAAGTTGGGCAACTTATGGTAAGGCTTCAAACCAATTTGCACTTAGAGTTTATAACGCAAACAATGGTCTTAGAATAAATAGAATAATTGCTAAAAGATTATCTCACTCTTATCTTTCAACTTGGGCTAGTACATCTGGTACAGCAGAAAAATGGGCGCTTAACGATGGTATAGGAAACACTAATACCATGGTACATATGTTTCAGAAAAAACATATTTACTTCCAGAGACCTGGGTTGTGTTGGCAAGTTCCGGCGGATAAAAATGATGGGCAATATTTTTGGACACAGGAATTTGGTACAGCTAACACTTCGCAACCTCCAACAGTATCAAACAAGGGTTGGGAATTGAGGTTTACAGTTAACAATAATCCACGTACTGATAATTTTTCTGGAAAATTAAAAGGTTATATCACTATAGATGATGGCTCTGGTAATCACGAAGGTCTTTATTTTGAAGATATACAACACGAAGGTAATTATCTTATTAAGTTTAACTTTGATGGTGATAAAAGTAATTACAACCCGTCGGCAGCCGCAGCCACTCCTCCTCTACCTGCTGAGCCTTGGGTATTTTTACGTGGCAATATTGGCGACACACCAAGTGTAGACTATAGTACTACTGGTAATTTCGATATAGCTAGTTCTCAAACTACCGGAGACTTCGCTTCTTCTGCAAACGTTATAGATAGAATAAAGTTTTCAGATGGAGACGTACCAGGCACAGCTCAAGAATATCAAATAAGTAATATACAACTTACAGATTCAAGAAAAGTATTTTTAGGTGGTTCTGCTGGGTCTTGGAATTTTGATCAATTTAATACGTCTATAAATGATTATGTTTATTGGAAAACAGCAACTGATTCATCTCCTGAGGAATGCTTAGTATTTAACAATTGCCCAGCTGTTAATTATTATGGTGATAAATTTGGATTTATAAATGTAAACCAACAAATTGATAAAACTATAAATCAATTTGAGCAATATAAAATAAAGTTCACACACAGTATATCTGAAAATAGCACTGCAAAATTAGCAATATATTATTATAACAGCAAAGGTTTTGGTTTTAAAATAAGCGGTATTGATCATACTATGGGCGTTGCTACAGGTAAATTTGACTTACAAGGTAATAAAATAAGAGAAGTTGGTTTTAATCCAGATCAACCTTTAATTGTAACAATTGGTGAATTAGATTCAACAGGACAACCAGTGGAAGGTTCTACATGGAGTAATGTTAACGAGTTTGATAGTACTTATGAAGCTGATTTAGTAAACTCTTTTGTGATAGCGGTACAAGGTGATGAAACGCAAAGAATAGATGGTACTATAGATAATATATCAATGCAGCAAGCTTTCACGATGTCTTACAGAGAACCTAGAACAGTGACTTTTAGCGAAAAAGTTAATGGCTGGACTAGTTTCAAGTCTTTTATACCAGAAAATGGCTTGAGTTTATCTAAAAAATATTTTACTTTTGATAAAGGCGCTTTGTACCAACACTACGTGCCAAAGAAAGGTAATTCATTAGGCGAGTATATTGATGGTAATTTTGTAGAGTACGAACCTAAAGAAGCTAATAATTATAATATATTTTACGGTGTAAATGACCCAGAATCTCACTCTAGTATAACAGCTGTTTTAAATCAAGAACCTTCTATAGTGAAAACATTTAATACCTTAAATTATGAAGGTACTCAGGCTCATATTTTAAAACCTTCAACTGTTTACAAAGACGGTCTTATTGTAAAATCAGAAAACGACTTAACTAATACAAACAATGCTATAACGCTTGGTCTTGGCAATTTACCTGGATGGTCATGTGAAGATATTAAAACTGATCTAGACGTTGGAACTGTTAGCGAGTTCATTAAAAAAGAGGGTAAGTGGTTTAACTTTATAAAAGGTAAATCTAATACTGATATTATAAACACAAACTTATTTAGCGTGCAGGGACTTGGATTTATAGACTCTATAGAAATAATACCTGATGAACCAGAAGTAGGTGTAAATAATCTTGATGGAAATGCCGAAGCGATTGGAGGTTCTATTCCAGGGGGTACCGCTGGGGGCAATGGTAATACTAATGGTAATGGTGGTTATTAATAAAAAAATATTATGAAAATAAATTCTTTTCAAATAGACACTTCTGAAATGTCTCACTTAGAGCAAGATAGAAAATTTACTGTTA
>Ga0209232_1001994_pt1 | contig 10526 bp, 8 predicted proteins | sample ETNvirenome_2_60_FD_184066 | JGI IMG/M metagenome (GOLD analysis project Ga0209232, IMG submission 184066) | Marine viral communities from the Pacific Ocean - ETNP_2_60 (SPAdes) (version 2) | ecosystem: Environmental > Aquatic > Marine > Oceanic | place: Pacific Ocean | collected 2013-06-22
TCTCCTATTTTTTAATGGTTAATAATTAATAATTAATATAACAACTTTATTTCATTAATCCTAGTGATTTATCAAAAAAGTTGTAAAAAAGTTTTTATTTGTTAATTTTTATTTTTTACTAATATAAATATACGTTACAAATCGATTCTTTTATATAAATCTAGATGAATATGTCTTACATCATCACCATCCGTTAACATTAACGAATTATTATATATTTGCCAATTTATAACAAATTTCTTATCTAATACTCCATTATTAGATTTTCTTATTATCGCATTTAATGCATTTACTGTATATAATGTATTTGTTTCTTTTTTTCTATGTATCATTATTGTATTAGGAGTCTTTTTATAATCATCTGGTTCTACATTATATGTAACATATAATTCAGAATCTTTTTCTGCATTTGAAAACACAAATAATCGTTTTTCAGAAATAGTGTATGATTTTGATATATAATCGACAATTAAATCTAAATCCTTTCTATGTGCAAATGTGCATAATAATTGTGTTCTCATCTTAAACTCCTTTTACCTCATCTCCGGAAGCACCAAAAAATTCTTCAAATTCAGGTTTAATATCTGGAGCTGGGCCTTTATGATCTAAGTCTCTAGACCACTGGCCTTGTCCAAATCTAAATAATAATTCTAATTTGATTAATACAGTTCCTTCTGTTTTATCAGTTAATATTACATCACGCCTGTAATCGCCATATTCTTCTTTCATAGGATTAATTTGTACATTTAAAAATTTCATCCTATCTTCTATCAATGATCTAGATGGTATAGTAATTATAGTTTTACCACCTTTTGCAACATACATATAATTTTTGTTATTATCAGATCTAAATACATATGCAATTAAATCACTAAAATCATCTTTTTGTTGAGCCTGATTAGTAGTAATATATTTGTCTATTGCTTTGTTTAAATTTTCTCTTTTTGAATTAATATAAATTTCTTTTTGTGCTTTACTTAATAATTCAAATAATTTTCTATAAGGACGTATCCATGGACCTTTTTGCCATTCTGTAAATTTTATTGGTTCTGTACGTGCTTTTTCAAAATCTGCATATTGTGGTGTTTCTAAAAATTGATCTGAATTATCATTTATTAAAGTAATATATGTTGCCAATGTTGTATCAATTGCATTTGCATATTCACCGCCTTCTTGATATAATGTTTTTAATAATCCTTGTTTCATATCAATATCAAATGCATACTTTAAAAGATTTATAATAGATAAACTACCAAATTGACCTTTTCCATATTTAAGTGATATGATAAGTTCTTCGTCACCCGATTCTATTTTAACTTGTATAGTAGCATCAGCAATTTGTTTTAAACCTGATTCACCAGTTTCTGTTACTCTTTTAACTCCAATATATTGTGCACCTTCATAAGCATCTATATTATCTAATTTTAATTTAGTACTTTTTGCAGATTTTACTGCATCTATAAACATTTTTAAAATTACATTATTAAATTCACCATCTTCTAAATAATTAACAAGAACTGATTGAATATCTTGTATTGTTGTATTTTTATCTTCTAATTTATTTAATGAATTAATTAATTGAGTTAAACTTTCTTCAGAACTAATACTATCTAATTGTCCTCCTTTGCCTTCAATAATTGCAGCAAATGCTATAGCAAAAAAGTTTTCATGTAATATTTCTGTATCTGTTTGTTTCTTTTGTTCTTTTAAATCTTCAACTGGTTTAGCATCATGAAATGCTTGATCTAATTGATCTATTTCTTTTAAATCTGGATTATCTTGTTTTTCTTTTTCAGTATATTTATCTCCATATGGTTTACTCCAACGTTTTGGTCCTGGGTCTACCGTTTCATTAACGAATATAGAGCCATTCAATCCATTCTCTTCAAGAACTTCATGTAATGCATCCATTTCCGCTTTTGTATACGGTGGGTTTGCATAACCTTTTGGTAGTCTATAAAACCATTCTCGTATAATCGACTCTCTATCCATAGATATACTTTTTTTATAAATATCAAGAAACTCTGGAAGTCATATCCTGCATTTTATGATAATTCACACCAGCTTTTATTTTAACAGGATATTTATTGCTTTTGGACATTGTCTTTTGTAACTTTATTATTAACTCTTTACCATCTTTCATATCAAAATCAAATAATAAAGAATCATAAGTATACAATATAAGTTCTGTATTATACTTATGTAGTACTCCATTTACCTCATTTATTACATGTAAATTGTTTTCTGTTTCAGATGCTTGTAACAAATAGTTAAATAATTTGTTAGGATTCATTTCATATAAGTATTTGGCATATAATGGACGTTTAAAATAAGGAGTTTCAATATAACCTTGTTTTTTATAAGTTTTCCATAATTCATTTATATATGCTTTCACTTTACCAAAAAATGGAACCTTTTCAAAATCTCGATCTATTCCACCATACAATAACCTAAATGTTATTTTCTTACTATCTTCATATTCTTCATCTGATATTTCTTCTTTTCCAAAATATTGTCGAGCAAAATATTCATGTATACTACCTTCTGGTAAATCATATCCTATTATATCTGCAATTAGTCTTGGATGATATGCATCAAAATCCATTTCTAATAATGAACCTTGTTCAAATCTTGATACAAATGATTCTCGGCAACCATCTTCTTTATTTAAGGCCGCATAATTAACTCCACCAAATTTGTTTGACGGCCTACCAGTTGTTGTCCATATATTATATTCTGTATAGGCTTTATTATTTACAATTCCATTTGCTTTAAATTTTTCTATAAATTTATTGTAATCAATTTGTAACCCTGTTCTTTCTATTGCATAAAAATTATCAGTTACCATTCTTTCATATGATTCAAACTCTTTTGTTAATTCAAATGTAGAATAATATTCCATAAACTTTTTTCTCATTCCTATACATCTTTCAATATGTTTTGTAATAGGTAACCAATCATATGCATTAGTTTCATTATGCCACCACCTATTCCATGCATCATGTGCTGATGTATTTGTTTCGGTTAATGGTAACATTTGATGGTTCTGCCACCATGCAATCATATCAGCATCATAACATTTAATTGAATGAAAATTTGCAAAGCGTTTCTTAGCAAGTACATATATCTCATGAGGACTTATAAGGTCGTTTAAATGTTCTATATTTAAGTTAAAACAATCCTTATGACGAAAGGGTACAATGTAATCTAAATCATCAGATATAGAGTATATATAAATAAAACTTAAATGATTATTCATAAAATGTTGAAATATATCTGAATAAACTGGTATCCAAAAAGATGGTCCATTTTGTAATGATTTTTGAACTTGTTGTAACTGATTTTCTTGTTCTATAACTTGCATTAATTAAATATAACAATAATATTTCAAATAAACAAATTTATTTAAAACATTCCTCCTCCACCACCAGTACCTTGTTGAGTCCCAGTTTCAACTATACGTGTTAATCGATCATGTTGTTCCATAGTATGTTCAGCTCCAACCATTGGACCTTTATCTGGATGTACATGATAATGTCCTACATACTCTTGACCATTAGGTAGTAAAAATTCTCTACCTGGTGTATATAGTCCAATTTCTACATCTCTATTTAACGTTCCTGCTAATTTATGAAATTCATCTAGATCTGTCAAATAACTTATTATACCTGGGATATTATTATTTGCAAATAATAGTACACGGTCATTTGCTTTACGTACTTCTGCAATTGGTCCTGCAATTGTCCATTGAATTGTTTCAAGATTTAATATTCCCTCATCAAGGCCGCGGGCGTTATAATTATTTGCACTATCAAAATCATCTTTACTTATTTCAGTAATAGTAGATTCGTCATTTATTTTTTGAGCAAAAAATCTGTATATAAAACCATTTTCATAATCTTGTTCTGTTGGCTGTGGATAAAAGTATTTTGGATTCATATATAAATCAAATCGCGTTCCAGTTAATTTAAAATATATTGAATTATTTGGACTACGTACTGGTTGGTCAGCATTTTCTGATTGAGTTGTGCTTTGTGCTTCATCTCTATCAATTGGTTTTTTCTTTTTTTGAATGAGATGATCAACACGTTCAGCCATTGCTGTTGCAGACGAAAATGGAATTAGCGGAACACTTTCATCAGTAAATTTTGCACCAGTATATGCTGCACCATTTGGATATGAATGATATGGACCTTGATATTCTACTAATTCAAATTTATTAAAATGTGCTGGATTGTTAAGATATAAATCTGGATCTTGTACTGAAGATTGTACTGGTTTTTGTACTGTACGAGTACTTCCATCTTCATTTTGTTCAACATAATCAATATATTGTACTGGAGCATCAGATCTATTATTACCACCACGTATCTGATCAAATTGTGGAGGTTTGTTTAATACGTTTAACATTATCATCATGAATTCGCCAGCACCTGCATTCTGGCCTTCTTTCATTAATTGTTTGGGCGTATATATTGGTCTTCCTGCTGACATTTTTTTTCTTTATTATGCTTGAGCAAATCTCATTAATGTTTCTATACTTGTTGACCAATCATTTCCTTTAACAGTATGTTTATAGGAATTGACTGTAAATACTACTTTTGATCCTTTATATCGAGCTGGTAAATTTGTAACTTTAATAACATCACCAAATCGAAATCCACCTGTACCATCTATTGTAAGATTTAATTTTAATGGATATGGTGTAGGTTCTAATTTTTGATTATCAGCTATTTGTTTATCAATAGATTCACTTTCCACTATTTCTTTAACAACTGCTTGGGCAGATGTAACTGCTGATTGTGCATATTCATCTGAATCTATTCTACCTCTTGCTTCAAATGATCGTTCACCTAATGATTGACCTTCATCTTTTGTCTCTGTTCCTTCTGCACCTAAACCTGAATTAACAGTTTCTGTTTTTGAATCACCATGACCTGACATGGCCGCGGCCTGTAATGCTTTAGGTAACTCTCCTGAAAATGTACATTCTCGTACACCATTTTTTGCAGAATATGGATCTATTTCTAATGGCGTAACAGAAGACTTTGATGGTGATTTTCTATTTACTATATAAATATCTGTTTTTGAATCAGGTCCTTCATCTTTATGTTCTAAAGATAAATCATGAGCACCTCCTGAATTTTCTAGAATAACTGCGAATAATTTTTTAAAAAGTTGATCAATTCTAATTTCACCTTTACCTTTAACATTTTCTTCTGTATTTTCATCTGTACCTTTTGCATCATCATCAAATGCTTTTTGAATAGATCTTAATAAATCTCGACTAAATATTATATTTTGAGGTCCTCCATCTATACTACCTGGAGGCGTTTTGAATGATTTAACTGAAATGAATTTTTTTGAAGGTCCTGATTTCTTTTTATGATAATCATCATAAGTTCCGCCGTTTTGAAATAAAATATCCATAGGATTAGGACTCCATACTCGAAGACCACCATGAGTTGTTTTTAGTTTAGAATAATTTGAATCAAATTTTAAGTTATATCCATCTGCATTACCTGATAAACAATGTTTATTAACTCCTGCTACAATAAGTCCTAATGATACATATTGAATGTAATCAGCTGAAAACCATCCTGTTGCTATTTTTGATGGTGGATTATATTCATCTGGTGCTTTTAAAGCTCCTACCCAACCACCTTCAGTTTTTGCTGATGCACCATTTCCAGGATTAAATCCTTTTCCTGTTTGTCCTAAACCTTTTTGTACAGTATGATCTAACCAATCAAAAAGATTTTGTACTTTTGCCTTTTCTTCACCACCTTTAAAAGTTGTATTAAATGTTAGTCCTAATTTACTAAATTTAGATGTTGTACCTTGAATATCAATACCTCCAAAATCGTTACCTTTTCCTACAGCTTCAAACGAACATTTATAAGTAAGTTCTGGTGTAAGTTCAAATTTAGGTTTATAAACTACAAATGTATATGGACCTTCTTTTTGTCCTGGTGTTGATGGACCTACATATCCCATTTCACATGTAACTTCTCTTTTTGGTTTTAAAAAATCTTCTTCTAATTTATTAAACTCATCTTTATCAAAACATACAAATGATGCTTTTAAAACTCGTAATGAACCTGCAGTTCCTTTTAATTCCATAGAAACTTCTTCAAGAACAGCTTTTGGCCTTCCTGTTCCATTAGGATTATATGCTTCATCTACATCTGCAGGATCTTGTGGTAATGTTGATCCACCTGATAATTTCACGTATGCATTATTACGTATCTTATCTTTCCAGTCAGAATCAGATTCTTGAGGAATTTTAGCTTTTGATGTTCTGTAATAAAAATTTGACATAATTATTTATCTTTTTCTGCTTCTTCAAGTTCAGTCATTAAATTATCAATTGGTTTTGGTATTCTCAATTGTAAACCAGGTTTAACAGCAAATGTACCTTTACCAATAAAATTTGCTTCTGCTATTACCCACCAATATCTTGGATCACCATAAAATTCTTGTGACAATAAATCTAATCGATCTCCTTCGCGAGAAAATACATACATGTCCGTTGCTTTTCTTTTGAAAGAAGAAAATGTAGGCGTTTCATATCTTTTATTTTTTGTTTTTTTAGTATACAAATATCTATTTAATGCCATATAATTCTCCTATTTTAATAATTCATATAATGTATTATCTTTTTCAAACTTCTTACCTTTATCTTCATCACCTAATATAGTTAAACTTATACTTACTGCACATGACATAGGCGCATGAAACTTTTTATCTAATTCCCATGATGTTTCGCCATCCCATGAATATGATAAATCTGTTATTATCATTTTATATTTTTTATACAATTTTCCAATTGTTACTTCACATATTTGGCCATGAAATCCTGATCCTTTATACATAGGATATGTTATTTTGGCAAGATCTTGTAATTTTGTCCATTCACTTTTAAATTTACCTGGATCTGTGACATGCATGTTAAAATCAACTGTTACTGTTCTTTCAAAACTTTCATACAAATATCTTGCATCTGCTCTACCTTGATCTGCTTGCCCATTCCAACTTGGAGCAAAATTTTCACTTAAACCTGTTATAAATGCTCTAAACTTAATATCTGATCCTCCTTGTACAGACTTAAATATAAATTCTATATCTCCAGGATTCTTATCTGGATCACTTTCCCAAGAATCTCTTTCTGATAATCCAGCTCCTGATGCACCTTTTCCTGGTGTATATGATGAACCTATTGTACCTGTCAATGATGGTTTTGATGATCCGCCATATTCAGAATAATTTCCTCCAAACTTTGATTTATTACCACCACCTCTAGGAATAGATCCATATGCCATTGCCATATAATCACCACCTGCCTTTTTAGTATCTGCTAATCCTCCGCCTTCAAAAGAGCCTCCTCCTTGATCATGAGGATATTGTGGATTTCTTACTAATTGCCCGTCATCATATGATTTATTACCTAATGTTTCTTCTGTTCCAGAATAATTACCTTTCTTTAAGAAATCATAATTTTGTGTTGTTTTAGATTTTCTTTGACTTGCTGCTGATGACAATGAATTATAATCCATTGTTTTATATTCTTGTCCAGGTCCTTGTTCTCCACTTTCTTTAGGAAATTTTTCTTGTTCTCCTGATTTTTTAAATGATGGTGGAGCTAATGTATCTTTACCAACACCGTCTTTATCTAAACTTTGTATAATTTCCTGTCCACCTGCAGCTTTTTGACCAGATGGATCATTTGCTCCTCCATATGGACTTGAACTAACATTAGGCCTATATGAATATCTTAATGCTTCTTGTGGTGTACCTAAACCAAATTGTGCATCTAATGATGTGTTATTATTGCTACCACCATATAATCTTGATAGAGATGAATCTGTAGGAGTATTTGTATTTCCTACTTGTTGATCAAATGTTCCACCTACAGGTTCGTTTGGATTAGTAATAGTACTTAAATTACTAGTTTGATTTGCTGGTTGTGGATTTTCTCCTGTAAATGAATTGAATTCATTTCCTTGTAATCCATAATTATTTTGTAATTGAACAAGATTATTATTTCCTGCATTAGCACCTTGATATAATTCATTTGTTCTATTTCTATCTTGTTGTATTTGATAACTATCTGTTTCTTTTCCTGCTACATAATCAGAAAATTGTTGTTTTCTTAATACATCTAGATTTTTTTGTGCACCACCTAAATCTAAAGCTTGAGAACCTAATATTCCAGTATTATTATATCCTTGTTGTTTTAATACAGTAGTTTTAATTACAGATGCCTGACCTCTTGGGCTTTTTTGATATGCTAATCTTCTTTCATCTGATTGTCTTTGATATGCTGCATGAGTATTAAATCCACCTATAGGATAATCTGTTAGTTCAGGAACAACACTTGTACTACTATCTCCTAATCCAAATGTCGATGTTTCTATTACTCCACGTCGTTGTATACCACTTGTTTGAACCATTGAACGCGGTCCTAATCCAAATGGATCATGTGCTTCTGATTGTACATTAAATTTATTATATTGTTGTTCAATTGGTGATGATTTAAATGGTGTTTGACCAATTAAAGATACATCTTGATTTCGTAACATGGTATCCGCTAATCCAGTTGTTTCTCTTGAACTAAATTGAGCACCATAAGTTGTATCACTACTTGGACTTACTCTAAAAAATCCTGTACGTTTTTTTCCTGATCTTTCAAATTGAAATCCTGCTAATCCATTAAGTATTGAGCCTCCGACACCTAGTTGATTATTTTTTGCATAAACAGTAACTGGTGATGTTTGGCCATCTCCTGGAACTCTAAATTCTGCAGTAACTGGTCTACGTGGTTGAAAAAAGCCTTCTGGTCCAAAACCTCCTATATTAGCATCAACAGTTAAGTTATCATTTAATTTAAATCTTGATGCAGCAGGATATTGTGGTGTTAATCTAAATCCATTGAATCCAGATACTTCTGCATTTACTCTATTTCCTAATGGAAATTGAGCATACCATGATAAATTTGATCTTAAATCTATTAATGCCATTACATACTCTCCTGTGAATATTTGACTTCTATTTCATCTGAAAAATAACTACCAGATCTAATCTCATATCCATAAAAATTATAATATCTTGTAGCACCAGAACCATCTGTATATGGGTCACCTGGTCTTGGTTTATACAATCTTATCTTTGATAAGGTTGCATCTAAAGAAAAATCTACACCTTCACTTTTTCGTGGGTCAAGATGATTTGTTCTTTGTTGTACTCCATTTATTTTCAATCTTACTGTGCCTGGTTTTAATTCATAACCTTCGGTCAAATCTGGTTCAAAATCATAGAAGTCACTATTCTGAAAATAAATATCCTGATACTTAAATCTTTGAACTCTTCTTGTAAAATTATTATCACCACCCTCAAAATTTACAACATCTGTTCTTGTCTTTGGTCCTCCTGACCTCATATTCATTGAGTATTCTATTGGATTCTTATCAGAATCTCTAAATACCAATACATCACCACTAAATTTAGATTCGGATACTGGTTTTATAAATTCGTGTTTTACACCTTTCAAATAATTTTGTGCCATTAGAATACCTTCTCTTGTTGAAATCTAATGGTTAGAAATTCTGTTTGGTCTATATTATGTCCGTGAAATGGGTCTTCTACTGTTGGTTTACGAACTAAAAATTCTTGTTGTGATGAACTTATAAAGAAATCAACAGAACCAGATTGTAATTGATTTTGTTCAGAACTCAAATCAACTCCATTTATAGATATATTCAAACTACCATTTCGTAACTGAAATCCAGTATCGATTGATGATGTCAATGAATATACTGAAGCAGTCTGTTGTGATTGGTCTGGAATATTATATAAGGATGAACTTGAACTTCCTGATATCACAAAACTCTTCAATTCATAATTAGATTCAGCGAATCCAAATTGTAATACTGCCGTAGTATCTGCAGAACTCGTTGGTTCTCCACCATTTCTCATAGTATATAAAGTTTCACCACCAAATGTATTTGTAAATTGTATGTCTTGTGCCTCACCACCACCACTTCTTGTAGCACCTCTCATAAAATCTGTTGCACCACCAAGTTGATTTGGTATACCACTTCCTTTTGCCTGTGTATGTAACACTTCTAATTTATTTCCACCTATACCAAAATTAGGTGTAAATTGTAATCCTGTGTTATCTTCTATGTCGATTCTACTTGGTGTAAAATACTTTTGAGTATTCATAAATTCATTGAAACTCTCAGGTATTAGATATCCTCTAAAACTAAAATTGAATGTAGTTTTTATAATTCTTTCATTGTCTCCAAATTCTGTACTATCTTCAAAACTATCTATATTTACTTTGAACTTGAATTTGTTTGGTTCTCCCCAATATGCACCATCAGAAAAATTTATCTTCTCTACCAACTGATTCATTTGGGCAACATAAGAAGTCCAAATTACTGCCTCATAATTCATAGTCATATAATCTGGTACTGCAACATTATAATATTCTTTTTGTTGTAATAATCCTATTTGTTGTGAAA
>Ga0209232_1001995_pt1 | contig 10523 bp, 6 predicted proteins | sample ETNvirenome_2_60_FD_184066 | JGI IMG/M metagenome (GOLD analysis project Ga0209232, IMG submission 184066) | Marine viral communities from the Pacific Ocean - ETNP_2_60 (SPAdes) (version 2) | ecosystem: Environmental > Aquatic > Marine > Oceanic | place: Pacific Ocean | collected 2013-06-22
ACGATAGTTCTAGCCACGAGGTTATTGTGGGTGTGGATGCTAGCCGCGAGGCTCTAATTCGCCCTGTCGCTCGCAACTCTGAGTCTGGTGCTACGTTCAGCGCATTGCCTGACGATCAGTTCTCTCAACGTGCTGACAAGACCGGTTTTTACGGTTCTGTCGAAGAGGGTCGTGTTTGTATCGACGCTCGTGTGCTCGTGGGTGCTCACCTCAAGCGTTCTTAATAAAACGTTATATAATTCAAAGCCCGTCGACTTCGGTCGGCGGGTTTTTTATTTCTATTTATTAGATTATTTGTGTATTTTATATATAATAAGGAAAGGTTAAAAGGTTATGGCAGTTAAAAGGAAAAAGAAAAGTTTAGATAGTATTAATCAGACTCACGCTAAAGTAGAAAAAAAGTTTGAGCCCACAACTTTAGATCAAATTTGGGGCGATGACGGCACTTCTGAATACGGAACTTTAGATTACGATAGCTACAAAGGAAAAATTTTTGACATGAACATGTCAGATCTTCAGGCTCATGCGTCTCGTGTTGGCATTGTTCCAATTGATAATCGTAATATGCTAACAGATAGACTGTTAAGAGAGTTCGGAAAGCACGTTTCTTCTTTTAAAAAGCCAGTTGAAGATTTATCAGAGCAGCAAAATATACCTAAAAAAATTAGAGATATTTTAGCAGAGGGAAGATGATAAATGTCTCATGGGTTAAATAAAATAGACCCTAGGTATGTAGACGGCTCTAGAGGCAGAAATTCTCAAGTATTAAGAATTACAGGAGATAATCTTGATACTGATTTCGGAGACCTCTTAAGAGTTGGTGCTCCTACTGGAACAACTGGAAATAATGGAACTTATTACTTTGATCATAGTCAAGAGTTTCATACTTTCATTTTGAATCATGATGATTCGAATATATATTTTTCCGGCACTCCAGATGTTAAAGGAAGCTATCAAGTAAGAGTATATAATAATTCTGGAAACGGAGATATTACAGTACAAGAATACAATAAATTTGCTTGGCATGGGCAAAAACCTCCAGCAACCGCAACTGTTCCAAGCGGAGAACATTACTTGTATGGATTAACTTACCATGGAGACTATACCTCATCTTATCCAGACCTAAAAGATTGGTCAGCGGTTTTTGTTTCAGAAAGTCCTTAAAAAAGTGTAATAATTAAAACATAATGAGTATTAGATACGAGCCCAAAAAAGTTATCGAAATACCTGAAATAGAATTTAAACGCTCTGTTCAAGGTAAATATAAAACCATGGTTATGAACCCAGATGGGTCCATGGAGAAAGAAGGAGATTGGCACAAGAACTTAATTTTAGATTGTGGTCTAGACAAAATTGCATATATGCCGTGGGCTCAGGTGTTTCAGTTTTGCGTTGCTGGTGACCAGCTGTCCGGATCAGTCACTCCTGCCGCTATATCTGATACTCAACTAGAAAAGCCAAAGATGATGAATTCCTTTTACCTTCCGGGAAGTGGGAATTGTGGTCATAACATTTATTCTAGTGGAGATAATAGATATCTTCAGTTATTCAGAACTTTCGATTTCTTGGCGGAGAAACAAAACGCTATTATTACAGAGCTCGGATTTAAAGAAACTCCCGGAGCTAAGAAACTTTTTTCGCGAGTTGTATTAGATGGTAATACTGCCGCCGGTAGACCCGACCCAGAAATATTACGTCCGGGTCAATATTTAAGAGTAAAGTACGAATTAAACGTTCAGCTCGATCCAATTAATCCAAGTGTATCAGGGCTAATTCCAACAGGGTCAGATGGCAATCTGCCCACTATTTCTTGGAGTGGCTCTGCTGTTTCTGGAGACAGACATGGACTGCAGCATATTGGAATGCTGGGTATCAATCATTCAGGTGTTGCAGAACCGGTGGATGCTGCTGGAGCTTCTAACGAGCCTTTTTCTGTTGGAGCCGTAGATTTCGGACCGGGATTTGGGTATATTAATAGATGGCAAAATGGAGAAAATGTTTTCCAAGAAACTGGCGCAGATGGTACTATCCTTGGGTATAAGCAGCCCGTGGACAGTCAAAGACTTTCAGACAGGCCGGGGCCACTCTTAACGCTAACCGACTATCAAGATATAAATAGATTTATAAATCATGATGCAATAACAGGAAGTGGAGTTCTTGGAGTAAACGTTCATAAAAATATGAGTGGAGTAGCTGGTGGCGCGACTACTTCAAATACTATTTCTGGAGCCTCTGGTTACTGGCCTTGGGGTAATTATCTTAACTTTCAGCAATTAGAAGATTTTGCTGCTGCTTATGACACTGATTCTCATTCTACTAATTGGACATCAGACAGCACTGCTTACGGGTATAACCTTTTGCGATTTTTTGGAACTAATACCACAAGTTACGCTAATAACTATCAAACTCCGTTTTTTACAAATGGCCCTTTGTCTTTTGTTATGAGACCTGTGTCTAGATATGGAGTAGAAAATTCTCAAGTAAATTGGTCGGCATTCGGCGCTGATGATGGAACTAGTCAACCGTATCTTGATGAAGGTATTCCGTCTTCCAGTAGCAGCAGCGAAAAGTATAATCCTAACTACGCATTATATTTAACTGAAATGAGCGTGAGCGCGAGTACTAATAGCCAAGACGAAAAGAGTAAAAGAGCTCAGTATTTTAACGTTGATCATTTTTACCAACCAGACCAAAATTCTGCGGTCGGGTCTTATTTGACTTTTGACGAGAGAGTTACACTTAAAGGCTTTGATAACGCTAATCTTAGCGCAAAATGGGATTCATGGGATTTAAGAGGAGCTTCATGTTTCTTGTCAACAAGCACCGATCCGGTTCAAGCTTTTGGGGCTACTGGAGTAGGTTATGATAGAACTTCTGGAGAAAACTTTTATGAATTGCCATTAAGAAAAGCAGAGTATAATACTGCTCAATCTGGCGATTCTAGGACTCTTACAAAATTCTGTTTCTATGACAATGCAGTTGGCAATTCTATAGAAAACGGAACTCGAGTCCATAACGCTTGGGCCACTGTCGGCGTCGGAGCAACAACTGATTGGTCAATTAATCCTATAACAATGAGTGGCGCGGCGAGAGACAATGGTTACGTTTATAGATTAGCAACCCCAAGAGATAAAGATAATGATCATATCTTGAAGGTTTCTTTTAAATATACTTGGACTAGGAACACTGGGCAGCTATAATGTATATAAATGAGTTTCAATTTAGAAGTCGTAAATACAGGAGTTTCCGCAAATGACGGATTAGGTGATCCTTTAAGAACTGCCTTTTTCAAGTCTCACAATAATGATGTTACTTTAAGTGGCCAATTAGGCGCAACAGGTTTTCGAATTATTTCAGGGCTTGGCGACATGTCGTTAACTGGGCTTAAAAACCAGTTTGATAACTTAAGTGGGACTTTAGAAGTTGATTATGAAAATGCAGATGATGCACTAAGCGGCAATCTTCAAACTCAAATTTCAAGTTTAAAAACAGCAACTGGAGTTTTAAATTCAAGAGCTCCAGTTGTAACAAATAGAAGATATAATAGCTTAACTAGCGGAGAGACGGTGCGCATAACAGGTTCTGTATCAAATAGCATTAGAGACGGTCACTATAATGTGACTTTTCAAGAAACTCACTTTGGTACAGGAACTTCATTTTCATCTTCTCCGTATTCGTATCTAACAGGAGCAGGCAGTCACTTAATCTCTTATCCAATAAATAATATAGGCAGTCCTTATGATACAGACAAAGATTATAACTTAAGTACGTCTGGAGACAATATTTTAGCTATAACTAGAACTTCTAATCCTAAAAATGTAGCTGTTTCTGGAGCTGGTTCTACAAGCACAGATTTAGATGGATTAAGCTATCATTATCTAGATGTGCATTTAAGAGAGCACTAAAATGTCCACCTTTTACACAGCTCCGCCCATCTACAACACCGGAGGCTGGGGCTTCCGAGGTGACATACCTATATTTAATCCTACGGGATCTTTTGACGCTCCAGCTGAAACTGGAAAGATTACGGCTTCAGCTTCTAATATACAATATTTCACAAAAGAAAATAGAAGAGATGTAAATTTAGAAATAGATCCAACTTTTAATTTAAATAGCTTAATCACGCCTAAAGTAGATTTTCAAATTAACCCTTCTTTTAAGTCAAACTATTTAATTGCTCCAAGAATAGATTTTGAAATAAAACCAAATATTCAGAATCCTTACAAAATAAGTTCGCGCCTTAATTTAGACAATCAAATTAATCTACAGCATGCTTCGATAGCTTTTATTGAGGGTAAGACTTTTGTCAGAGGCATCGAAGATATTAATTATTATAGTAAATCTTTTATAGAAGGAAAAAATTATAATACAACAGAAGCAAATTATTACGGCAAATCTTTTATTGGGGGTAAAAGCTCAAGGTCTGTAAATATTAATTTAGCGAGACAAGAAAGATTAGCGACAAGGGTTGGCTTAGGCAGAAGCTTTGAAGCTAATTACTTTTCAGATGATTTCATTGAAGGAAAAAATCATTTAGTTTTACAAGCTAATTATTTTCAAGAAAGTTTTATTAAAGGCAAAAGCTCCACGTCTTTAGAGCTTCAAAATCCTTACAGAATAGCAGAACGTTTTAGTTTAGGCAGAGGCGTAAATATTAATCATGCTTACAATTTTAGTCAAAGAATTGGCCTAAGTAGAAGCGTCGAAATTGATCATGCTAGAAACTTTGAAAAACAAAAATACTCTTTGTCTACTTCTATATATAATCCAAGAAATATTTTTCATAGGTACAAATATACAAATACTTTAAGTAATCTAAACTATTTCGCTAGAGATAATTTCGAAGGAGTCTTTTCGGCAAATATATCTTTAAATAATATAGAAAACTTTAGACCACCTTTTTACAAAGGATTCATAAAAAATAAATTATCGGACGTAAACTATTTTTCCAAGTCATTCATTAAAGGATTCGGAAAAAATAGACTGTCAGACATAAATTATTTTTCCACACCTCTTGAAAGATTTTCTAAAACAAATACTTTAAATAGAATAGACTATAACTCTGACCCTGTTCCAAAAGAGGCTAAGTCCGAGCCTTCTTTTCCGACTGGAGTTGAATTTCCAAAAATAAGATATCAAACAGCAGAGCCCGATTATACAAAAGCTTCAACGGGTAGTAATACTTATGGCTATTTACAATACGAAGGAGTGGAGGAAGGGAATTTATTTTATTATGAACCAGACACTGGGTCTTACCAGTGGGAATATTTTCATTATGGAATTAGAAGCGGAATTTTCAACCCTTGCGAATTCCCAGAAACAGCAGACAGGACTTTAGATCCAGTTCAAATAAGCTCTAGATCAAACAAAAAAGATAATCCTTTTTGGTATTTACCTGATCTTTTGACAGTAGATTCAACTATTCATTTGGCAGACGGAGCTCCATGTCAGTACATAGCTCAAGAAAATAGTAGATATGCAGAAATATTTTTAGAAGACGGATTATTATTATTCCCAGAAAACTATACAAATACAGGACAACTATATACGATATGATTAAAAAGTGTAATATATTTAGCTAAGAATGGCAGGAACAAGGATATCACAGTTCCCTAATTTATCATCTGGGAATTTGGCGTCGGAAGATGTTTTACTAGTAGTAGACATCAGCGATACTTTTTATTCTCCTAGTGGAACTAACAAGTCCACTACTATAGGAGATCTTTCTAATTTCTTTTCTTCGGCAAATGATTTTGTAGGATTAGGCGATACTCCTGCTGGCTACGGTTCTGTCGGCCAATCAGTTGTAGTTGGTTCAGATGGTAGTTCTTTAGTATTCTCTGGAGTAGTTGGCGGGGGTGGGGGTTCTTCGACTTTTGTTGACTTAACTGACACTGCTTCTTCTTTAGGGGGCGAAGGACAAGTAGTAGTTGTTTCTGGAACGGAATTAGTATTTTCAGGTATCACTCCTTCAGCTTCTGAATTTATTGATCTGATTGATACTCCCGGTTCACTTGGTAGCGCAGGGCAATCAGTAGTTGTTTCTGCTGACGGAAATTCTTTAATATTTTCTGGGGTTAGTGGGGGTGGAGCAACCGGACCGACCGGTCCAACTGGCCCGTCTGGCCCAACAGGTCCAACGGGGCCTGCGGGACCTGCGGGACCGACCGGCCCAACAGGACCCGCTGGTTCTGGAAGTGGAGCCACTGCTTTTACGGGCTTAACGGACACTCCGGGTAGCTTAGGTCCAGCTGGTCAATCAGTAGTTGTCTCTGCTGACGGAAACTCTCTTATATTTTCTGGTATAACTGGAGGATCTGGAGGAACTGGCCCAACGGGCCCAACGGGTCCGACAGGACCAACAGGACCCACAGGCCCAGCCGGTTCGGGCGGTAGCGGAGGGGCAACTACTGCCAACAGTGGAATATTAGGAGAGGATTTATTCACGGGAGATGGAGTAGCAACTGGGTTTATGATGACTCGAGCTCCAGTAAATGATTTTAGTATAACAGTAGCAGTAAATGGGCTACTTCAAATACCCGGTAATAACTATGATTTAATAAGTGGTAGAAGCGGATTATTATTCCCAGAAGCTCCGTCTAGCGGCGTAGAAATAGACGTACGTCATTTGGGAGGTTTGGTAGGCCCGTCCGGAGAACAGGGTATACAAGGAGAAGTAGGAGCGACAGGAGCGACAGGCCCAACAGGCCCAGCAGGTTCGACAGGGCCAAGTGGCGCAACAGGTGCGGCTGGCCCTACGGGTCCGACCGGCCCAGCGGGTTCAACAGGTCCGGCTGGGTCTACAGGTCCGGCTGGGTCTACAGGTCCGACTGGCCCAACAGGACCAACGGGTCCTACAGGTTCGACAGGACCTACCGGCCCAACTGGGCCTACTGGCGCGACTGGCCCTCAAGGAATTCAAGGCGAATCAACAGGAGTGATAGGAGCATTAGCTTCTGACATATTTACTGGCGATGGATCAACAGCAAATTATAATTTAACAAACAGTATAGGCGAAGCTAAGAATATTATAGTAAGCGTTAATGGATTGTTGCAATCGCCGATAACCAACTATACAATTAGTGGCTCGGGCCTAACTTTTCCAGAAGCTCCGTCTAGCGGGCTGGAGATAGAAGTACGCCACCTTCAAGGTATACAAGGCCCTACCGGTGCCACCGGTCCTTCAGGGGCTGGAGGAGGAGCTACTTCTTTTATAGGTCTCAGTGATACTGTAGGGAGCTTAGGCGCAGAAGGCCAAGTGCCAGTTGTGTCCGGCAGCACTTTGGCGTTCTCGGGAATAACGGCAGGTTCAAGTGTGGATCTTTCGGCTGTCGACCAGAACATTGTCCCTGACGTTACAGATACTCGCGATTTAGGCAGCGTCTCTAAAAGATGGAGAGATCTTTATTTGACTGGTACTTCCATATACTTAGGACAACAAGTGTTATTGGAGTCTGGAGCGGGTCTAAAACTCAGCACCGATGATGGAGCAACTTTTTCTGACGTAACTACATTATCAGTGGCCGATGATTCTTATGTTGCTATATCAGCCTCTGAAAGTCATTCCGCTTTTAATTTTGATAGCACAGCAGATTTTAATAATACTTCTGCTGCATTTTCAGACGGTTTACTGAATCCCGCAACTGGCGGAAGACTGGAGCTAGATTTAGCCACCGGCATGTTCATAGAAGAGTATAGTAATACAAATAACATAGACACAAATAATAGTAGTAGCTATGCGGTAGATGGAAAAGCAAAAATAGAACAACAGTTAAATACAGGCGACGCATCAGATGGAGACGTGACTGTACCCGTATCGGGAACTTACACGATGGATACCGATGCCTTAATATCTAGTAGAACAGTCGCAGATGCTGTTGCTTTTAATGCTGATTCATTTACTACTAATACTGTTGTTTTGACTGACACTCCAAGTGGTATTGCCGCGGGGGACGAAATAATAATTTATTGCGCGCAAGGTTATGGAACTCATACTCGAACTTCTGGAAATGATGCGCCGAATACCAGAAGAGTCAACGTAGGCAATTATGAATTTTTGACAGTAGATTCTGTAGATTCTAGCAGTAAGACAATAACTTTTACTACTACTAAGGAAAAATATTACGGAAACGCATCAGGTTCAGATAGTACTATTGGAACAGGAGGCAGTGAAATGAAAGTCATTGTCCAACGAGTTCCTCATTACGCGAACTTAACCGTAAGTGAAAGTGCCACTATGACTGCCAGTAAGTGGAACGGCGCTAAAGGAGGTTTGATGATTTTTAGAGTAGGAGGGACTCTTACAAATAATGGAACTATAGATGCTGCGGCTATTGGATATAGAGGGGGTCCAGCTGGGGCTGCGTTTAGCTCTAGATCCTCGACTGGAGAAAGTATAATGGGCGGCCCATTTGAGTACAGTTCAGATAGTGTAGCCCGTAACGATGCTGGGGGAGGATCTCATTCAGCGAAGGGGACAGGCGGAAATCATCACGGAGATGATGAAGTCGTTGATGATAATGGTCATGACAACTATTATAATTATACTAATCCTTATGATTATTTGCAATTCTCGGGGAATGTATTAAGTTCTATAACAGATTACTCAAAATTGCTTTTTGGTTCTGGAGGAGGGCAATATAGAAACGGTAACGGTGGAGATGGCGGAGGTATTATATATTTTCATGCTAACGTTTATATTCAAGACGGAACAGCTAACATAAGGTCAAGTTATCATAACGGAGGTCAGAGTAATGGAAACAGCGGCAACAGTGGTTATGGCGCTGGTGGTGAAATTCAAATTTTTGTAAATTCAGTAACCTTAACAGGAAACTCTTTTTCGGTTGCCGGAGCAAGTTATACAAACAACGGACGTGTGACTAGATCTAGTTCTGGTAGATTTAGAATGACTTACGTAAGTTTGTCCGGAAGCATCTATTCCGGCACTTACTTTTATTCTAGTCAGATAGCCGGAGCTTTTTCCGCGAGCGCCATAATACAGTCAACTAATATACTTTCTACCGCTGGGCAAGTTGATTCAATTAATAGACTTTTAACAACTGTCACTAGTTTGCCCGGAGGTTCGCAAGCCACTATACAGTTTGCTACTGGAACTGGAGCAGGTTTTTACTGGCAAGATGCAACAGGAGGCTCTGGCCTAAGCACCAGTTTATCAGCGGGAACAGATACAGTAACAGATCTGTCTTCTTTGAACTGGTCAGGAACTAATTTCTATTACAAATTAACTTTAACTGGAAATGGGACTAGCACTCCAGAGTTAGATGCTCTTAAGCTAGACTACGATCCTGACTTATTTATCGGCACCGAACAGACTTGGACGTCGCAAGCTTTAGGGGGCGGCGTAAAGAGAATAACTCCTACTTCATTTTTAGCTTCGTGGACAGATGACTCAGACAATATAAAACCAAAATATCAATTACTTGGCTCTGATACGTCTGATTTTTCTTCTATCAACTATTACCCGGGAGTTAGTGACTACTATCAAGACGGCGGTACGTACGATATAGATAACAACAGTCAACTTGACCTAACGACAGCTATAACTCAACATAATAAATATTGGAAGGTAAAAGTTTACATTTCAAGCGGCCCAACAGCTGCAGATGCTCCAACAGTAAATAGAGTAAGGTTAAATGCTAATTTGGCAAATGATTTTGATATAAAAGGTATCTCAAAAGCGTGGGTTAATTTTATAGGAGTGACCGGAGGTGACGCCACTATAACAGATAGCCTAAACGTAAACAGCGTTAGTAGAATATCGACAGGAGTTTATACTGTTAACTTTAGCGGCCATTTTGACGATACTAATTATATGTTTACGGCCGGTGGATATCAAAATGAAGACGGCTATGCAGTTATGCCGGTACGTGACGCTACAGGAACTACTTCAGTCTCAGGTTATCAAATAGCAATAGTTTCTGGCCAAGGTAGAATAGATTCAACAGGACAAGGAGTTTATCTAAGTTTCCTAGGAAGTTAATAGTGTAATAAAGGAATAAGAAGTGTCAAATATTAAGAAAATATTACCAAATTTAATAGACAGCGGCGATTTAAGTATCGTTGGAGATTTAGAGGTCGCTGGCGATATTGCAGGCACAGGGGTAAATGTCACCGGTAAGTTAGAAGTGGGAGATTCTCTTACTATCGCCCAACACATTTATCACAAAGACGATTCTAACACTTTTATTAATTTTTTAAATGATAGAGTCAAAATTAACGCCGGTGGCATAAATTATATAGATTGCGACGATTCTTCAAGCGCTCCACACAATCTAACAATAAATGATGGTGGCAATAATGTAGATTTTATTATTAAGGGTAACGGATCTAATGAAGGTGACCCGTTATTCAAGACTGATGCATCTCTGGGTAGAGTAGGAATTAACGGCGTAGGCTCTCCCGAAGCGGAATTGGAGGTTCATGGTACTATTATAGCCACGCCGAGCGGCACGGCCAAAATTGGCGTAGGGATAGAAAATCCACAAAGAGCTCTTCACGTTGTT
>Ga0209232_1001996_pt1 | contig 10519 bp, 6 predicted proteins | sample ETNvirenome_2_60_FD_184066 | JGI IMG/M metagenome (GOLD analysis project Ga0209232, IMG submission 184066) | Marine viral communities from the Pacific Ocean - ETNP_2_60 (SPAdes) (version 2) | ecosystem: Environmental > Aquatic > Marine > Oceanic | place: Pacific Ocean | collected 2013-06-22
GCTGTAGCACCATTGTAATCAAGCTGTCTTGACTTGTTAGTCATTGTTGGTCTTTCAAATACAATTTTTAAATTTGAAGTAGTAGTTGTTATTACTTTGTTTAATGTAACTTGCGTGGAACTATTTATAGCTACAACAAATCTTTTTTGAGTGATTTCAGTAGGAATCTCAATTGTATCAAACTCACTTACTATATCACCTATTTTTACATTACTAGTATTTCCACTTATGTTAACAACAGCGCTATTAGAAACTGTACCACTTATAGCAGTGTTATATCTGTCTAAAACAATAACAGGCTCATATGGAGCATATTTAGCTACTGATATTTGATCTTCATTGGTGTAATGACCTGAGTTTTGAGCTAGCTGTATGTTTATCTTTCTTGGTTGGTTATTATTGTCTGTCCAAAACAATAAACTTTCTACTAAATTAATACCTGTAACTGGAAAAGATTTATTGAAATTTAAAAAATGCCCTTCAACTAAAACTTTAGAAGTATATGGAGAGTTTAAACTTATTTGAGTTATACCACAGTCGTCAGCGTTTGTAGCTCTAGCTCCTGACGGACTGTCAAAATTAGTCCAAAGAAAATAAGCTATATTATTTGTTTCATCTATAAAATGACCTATAACTACAGATGTGTTTTCGTCAATTCTTTTTAAAACTGAATTACCTAACACATTTTCAAACTCACCAACAGTTGATCCTTCTGATCTACTAATCATTAAGTTTATAGCTTCTCTATATTCACCGTTAGGCAATAATCGAGAGTCAAGATCTTGATTCATTTTACCTTTTAAAAAGGTATTTTTAATTTCTGCCATGTATTAGTGTTTAATCCATTTAGATTTATTACGCATAACTTGTACTATTTCGTCTAACTTAATATTAGATAATCTAATTTTAGCGTTTCTTAATTTAGCAAACCTTTCTTGTTTATATCTTTGTACGATGTACTCTTGAGTATTTGCTCTAGTAGATAATATAGCATGGTTTAGATGAGCGTACATTGCATCTTCTGCCATCTTAGGAACTTTAGTATCTAAATCATATGCTAAGCCATCAGAGATGTATTCTAGCATTATTATTTTATTTGCTAAATCACTAGAAAAATTAAATGTACCCATTGTTGGGTCAATATTAAACCATCCGTTAACTTGCATATTAACAGGATCGCCTCCATATCTTTGCCCGTAAAAACCACCAAAGCCCCATGTAGATTCTCCCCACCAATCATACATATATACCGTAGGGTTATTTGTATTAGCTGGCCATAAACCAGTTATTCTACTAGGATCATTAGCTTGCCATCTTTCATTTGTAACAGAAGTGCCGTCTATATTTTCCTCAAAGTTATCTTGTACTATGTTACCAGCTTGATCTTGTATTGGTGCACTTGAAGGACTACTAGTTAATTGTGTAGGATATATAGTATGTTTTACACCCAAACCATCTACCCAAGATAATTTAACATAGTTAATATAGTCTTGTGGTATAACTACAGACAAGCTTGGTGGAACAGTAAGTTCTTGTGACTTAATACTTTTTAATGTATCAAAGCTAAATTCAGATAAACCTCTTTTAGCGTGGAATATAACATCACTTCTTCTTACGTTTGGTATAAGTTTGTCTTGACCAACATAAGCAACCATGAAGTTGTTTATAATGTCTTTTAATTTAGTATATTCATACCCGCCGTAGTTATTAGCTACAGCACCTGCTTTTAATTGTACCTTTACATAAGTACCTATATTTTGGCCATTACCTAAAGTTATTGTACTACCATTAGAATTGTTAACTAAACTATATGTAGTTATGTACTCTGTCCAGTTGTTTATACCGTTTGGACTAGTGTATATTCTAAAATTGTTTAAACCAAAATCAGGATCTGTTGGCGCCCAACTTGTAGAACTACCTAAAACTAATTGAGTGTTAAAGGTAAACGTATAAACAGTAGTTGCAGCAACTGAAGTATATATAATCTGCGCGCCCGCGTAATATTGTAAGTTTGTTTCTTGGATTAATCCACCATCAGGTCTTGCCATGTTTTACATTTTTGAATTTTGTTCTTCTTGTGCTATTTCTTGCGCCGCTACTTGTATAATAGTAGGGTCATTTATTATAACTCCAGCATATGCTAGTATTTTAGTTACAACATTTGTTTGCTCTGTTACGCTTAATTCAAAGTTTACAGATGTACCTGCATTATATAAAAACTGACCTAACGTGCCAACACTATAACCCCAGTTTATATCAGCAGGAGTTTTTAAATAAGATATAGTGATTCCTGATTGTATAGTTGTAGGATACAAATATAATAAATCTTGTTCGTATAAATAAACAGGAAAATCAGTTGTTGGTTTTGTAAGTGGAGATAATAGAAGTTGTGTTATCTCACTTCTTTGTGAGTATTGTGTTAATTCTTCACCATTATAATAAACGCTACCAAGTCTATATATATCTGTAGGTGTTAAAGCAAAATTACCATTAACAGCGCTATAAGTTGTAGCACCTGTTCTTTGAAAAAATTGTAATTTTTGTTCAATATTTTTTACGCGATTAGCGTATTCAGTATCATTTTGTGGCATACGATACTGTTGGTTTAAATCATCTTCATACTTTTCAAATATATTTAACTGCACTTGAGTTCCAACTTTGTTGAACTCATCAGGTGTCATATATCCTCTTTGTTGTTGGTTAAGTATTAATAAGACTGTTTTATATACAGTGTCTACGTTTATTGCCATTCTAGTGTATTTATTATAATATATGGGCTCGAGTGAACGAGCCCTATATATTAGTATTACAGGTTAAGAGATTTTTTTCTCTATAGTTTTATAAACTTCTACTCCTTCATCTGTTTTAAACCATGCAGCTAGTGCTGAGTAAGGGTTTTCATCAAATGGTATTGTAAATAATTTACGTTTGTTAGAACCATAAACAAAGGTTCTTTGATCTTGAGATAAACTTATAATTCCTGCTTCAGCTGCTTTTATACCAAAGTTTCTTAACATTACGTTTTCATCTTTAGCTAAACTAATAAATAACTGAGCATTTCTTTTTGCAAATAATAATATATCTCTTTTTAATTCTTTAGATGATAAATCAGAAACGCTAGATCCCATTTCAACTCTTAGGATTGCTTCAGCTTGTTCTATATCCATATCTTTTGCAGCGTTTAATGCCATAATCTCTAGTTGTAAATCAACTAATTGATCTTGAGCAATTGCTTGCGGTTTTAATTCTGCATATCTTCCATTTAAATCTGGGTGATATAATGATAAAAGCTTTTGTAAAGCTTGTTGTTCTTTAGGTACAAATAAAGATCCGTCTTTAAACATAATATGTTTTAATGTAACTTCTCCTTTTTGTTCATCAACGAACGGTGAGTTTTGATTAGTAGCATATCTCAATGCTCTTTGTGTATTTGATTCTTTATCAAAGTACAATAACGGATATTTTTCCGTGTGTCTAGATTTTAACGTGTATGTTAAAGGTTCTCTATCACCTGTTAAAAAATAGTTTCTATCTTTTATTTCCCAAGTGCTTTTAGCCTTAGGTTCTTTTTCTTTTGTTTTTGACATGATATAATATAATTAAATAGTTAAAAAATATAAGAGTAATAATTACCCCCGTAATTTTTACGAGGGTAAATATTACAATAAATATTAAGCTGTAAATAATACGAAGTTATTTCTAGCTTGTACACATAAACATCTTTCAGATAAGAAGTTTACTTCCATTGCATCTAAATTAGAAGTAGAAGCACCACCAACTGAACCAGTTAGCCATGATTTCATTCTTCTGTCATCTGCTTGAGAAGCTCTATATCTTACGTGTAAGAAAGGTCTTCTAATGTTTGTTCCAAGTAACTGATCGTATACTGTAGAAGTTCCAGCAGGAACTAATACACCATCGATATTGTCACCGTTAACAAAGTTAGTAGAACCACCTCTTGTTGACGCGTCGTTTAAGTATTTCCATGAAGTTTTGTAGAAGTCATAAGAACCTCTTCTGAATCCAGAGAAACCTAAGTTTAAAGCCATATCTTCAGAGTTTTCAAATACACCGTAAGATGTACCTCCAGCTCCGTAAGAATTTTGTTGTGCTAACATATTGTCAAACAATAGCTCAGTTTTTCTATCTAAGAATAACATGTTTTCTTCGATAGCTCCTTGAGAATCTAAGTTTTCTAATACAGCATCAAAATCTTGTAAAGATCCAGCATATCCTGAAAGTACGTTACCACCATTGTTGATAGCAGCAAATAAACCTTCAGTACCTATTTGTCCTGCAGTTGCTCCAGCCGCAAAGCTAAGACCAGCAGTTCCAGAAATAGTTCCAGCTTGTACGTTGTTAGCTAGTTCACCTTCAATCATTGCCATTTCTAAGTAATCTTCGAAACGTAATCTAGTTTCACCTTCAGCTTTTAAATACCATAAGTATCCAGAAGTTCCGTCTTCAGCAGCTACTTCAACCCAACCAATTTGAGCAGTGTCAGATCCACTTACAGCGTATCTATCTCTGATGATAATTGGTTTGTTACTGAAAGTAGTTAACTGAGGTTGGATAGATTGTCCAGAAGTTCCTGTAGCAGGACCAACAGAACCTTTTCCAAATTCAGAACCATATACAAATACTTTTAATCCAGTTAAACCAGCTGCACCAGCGTTTACATTAACTCTAGTATAAGGTAAAACATCGAAGTTTTGAGCTCCACCTGCACCACCTGCTCCTGCAGCACCTGTAGCTACTACAATTGCTTTTACAGTAAATGATGGATTAGCTGGATCCATGATTACAACAGTCATGTTAACAAATACTGTGTTAGTAACACCACCTGGTAAAGTAATTCTATTACCCGCGTTTGCTCCAACAGCAGAACATGCTACACCGTCATAACCTATGTGTAATCTATTTTGTTCAGACCAAACTACTTGATCAGACATCATTGGCATTTCAGCGCCAACCATTCTTAAGAAGCCACTTAACGTTCTGTTTCCGTAACGCTCTACCTCAGCTTCATAAATTTCCGGTAGATATTGTTGTGCGAAGTCATTCCCACCACCACTATTAAAGTTTAAATAATTACTAGTTAAAGTTTGTGTAGTTAGTGAAGGTATTAAACTTCCAAATTGAGGACTTAATACACCCATTGTTTTTTAGTTTTAATTGTTAAATTTACTTGTTTTAATTTTCAACTTAGAACTATCTACTCCGTTTATAGCGCGTACTTTAAAACCACCTATGCTAACTCCTTCACCTGCACTTTGACGCGGAGCATCTAGTGTTGGATTTTTGGAACTATTCATAACATTTTTAATCCCATCAGTTTTACCTTGTTCATAAAAATGGTTTACAATACGATCTATATTTTGAGCAGCATACATAGCTTTGTGATAACCTTTCGTGTCTTTAACATTACCTTCACTGTCTAAGAACTTCTCGACGAAGTTGTTAATGTTTGATTGGTTTTCTGCAATAGCATTAGGATCTTTAACTCCATATCTAAAATTCTTTTCACCAACTTCGAAATCAAAACCTTTGAAATCATTAGTAAATAATTGTTTAGTGTCGTTAACAAATCTTTCGTGCTGCTGCGTAGCTAACTCTTGATCTTTGTTGTATCGATTGAAAAAGTCTAAAGCCTTTTGTTGATCTTGATTTGTAGACGGTCTTAACTTAATCTCGTCATAGTATTTAACCTTTAAATCTTCTAAATGCTTTCTTGCTTTTGCAATTTCTTCTTTCTTTGCGAGTTTTTTTCTTCGGATATCTCGCTCCTCATCTAAATCAGTATCAAATGAAAAATTTTCTTCCATTACAAATGAAAGATCATCTTCGCTTAAATGTGGTTTAGTGTTTTTATAATACTCTTTTAATAAAGTATTTTCATCAACGTTAGAATAATCCGCGTTGAGTCTTGTATAATCTTCTATAGTGCCACCAGTTTCTTTCATAAACTCTACAAGTTTTTCTACGTTTTCTGGTAACTCAATTTTTGGAGTTTCTGTTACTACTTGCTCTTGCTTAAGTATTGGCTTTTCTTCCACCTTGGCAACTTCTTCAATAGGCGTGCTGGGCTCTTTAACGGCTGTTTCTCCTCCAACGTCCACGCTTTTGCCATCTCCGGTTTGTTCGCCCACATCCACCTTCTCTGTTTCTCCGATTTGAATGGCATCTGTTTCTTCTTTTTTCTGTGTTAAATCTACTTTAATAGGTTCTTCAGCTTTTACATTAGGATCTTTAGTAAGATCTACTTTAACTGGTTCTTCTTTTTTTTCAGTAAACTTTTTAACTTTTGTTTTTGACTTTATTTTAAAGTCACCCTCCTGTTTAACAGGTTCAGTTGTTTTTGTTTCTTCTGACATAATATAATATAATTAAATAATTAATAATTAGACAATCGGCATTGTTCCAGCCATGTCTGGTTGTTCAAAGTTTTTAGGCAAAGAATCATTTTGTCTTTGACTAATTAATTCGCTTTGTTGTGTAGCTTCCATTTTGCTACGTTTATCTTTACGATCTTCGATCATATTTTCTTTTAACTTCATCGCTTCAACTTCTATATTTTTTAACTGCATATCAAACTGGTGTTGAAACTCCATTTCTTGTTGCTTAAGTTGTGAAGCAATTTGCATGCGCTGTATTTCCATTTGATTAACAGCTTGCTCATATTGTACTTTAGAACCTGATATAGCTTCTTGTTTTTGTACTTCTGATAATGCTACTTTTTCAGCTGATTCAGCTTGCGCTTCTGCTTGAGCTTTAATATTTGCTTGTTGATTAGCTTGTTCTTGCGCTTGACGTTTTTTACGTTTTTGTTTCAATACGTCATTAGCTAGTTTAAGGTTTTTAATTTGACGTATATCTATAGCGTCTTCTAAATTAATACCACCTTTTTGTAAAGCCATTTGTATGTTTTGCTCTAACTGCGCTTTCTCTTCTTCTTCAGGTTCAAGTTCTAAATAAATACCAAAATCATGTATATTTAAATTTTGTATTTCTTGTAATGTACCTACATTGTAAGTAGATATAGAACTTTTTAAAGAGTTTAAAGTTAAAGGATAGTTTAATGAATCAGCAACTTTTAAAGATATGTTTTCACATGTTCTAAGTGTTAACCATAAACTAGAGTTTAATATATGTCTTGTAGCAGTATTAGATGCGTTAGCAGCTAACTTTTGTAAACCTACTAAACTGTTCTTGTCTGTATCACTACCATCACGAGCTTCATTAAGTCCGGTTACATCACGTATCATTTGTAAGTAATACTGATAAGTTTGTATTAAACTTTGTATTTTACCTTGACCACTAGAACTAGTTAATTCTTGTATAGGTACTTTACCTTGGTTAAGTGAACCTTCTTGTGTGAGTGATCTACCAACAATACTACCAGTTTGAAAATACATGTTTAATGCTTCAGCAGGATTATAGTTTGTTCCATTACCTAAATCAACCTCTGCTAAACCATCCATATCTAAAAACACACCATCTGGTACTATTCTAGACATAACTTGTTGTAGCTTTAAATGAGTTAATTGAATCATATCAGCAAAACCAGTAGTTTTACTAACAATAGATTCAATTCGTCCTTGGTACATTCTTGGCGCTACAATAGCGTAACTCATTTCTACTTTTGTTGTATCAGCAAAAGGTCTTGTCATATTCTCTGCTAATTCCCAACGTATTAATTCGTTGTTACCTATTACTTTAGCACCTTTGTAAAGTACTTCTATTTTTCTTGACACTTTAGAAAATCCATCAACATCTTCTGGCGGATTAAAGGTATCATCTTTTACTAATGCTTTTTCTAAACCTTGGCTAGTTTCTTTTATTTTAAATACTTGGTTGTTATATGTCTTGTATTCAAAATATAATACTTGTATAGTATTAGGATCATATGTTGCCCAACCATACAGAGTATCTCTATTACCAACTTGTTTTGATATTTTTTCTAGTTCACTTTCTGTTAATTCAGGAAATTCTTTTGCTATTTCACCAATAGTAAGTGATTTAACTTCACCAACATAATATATATCTTCAAAATTAGGATCTTCAGTATATGAAAATATTAATCTAGCAGGATCAACGTAGTCAATTGTAATACCGTTTGCTTTATTCCAATTTGTTTTAACAGCACCAATACCTAAAGTTACAAGATCATAATTAAATCTTTTTCTTGTATTATTAAATTTGTTTTTAGCCAATACATTGTCTATAACTTCTTCTTCAGCTATTTCTACAGCATGCTTATAACTAAGCTGCATATGCATATCTAACTGCTCTTCATTTTCAGGTAAATTAGCAGGATCAGGACTTTGGTATAAACTTAAACCTAACGTTGTTTTTAACTCTTCTAAATAAGGCTTAGCCAACATGTCTTCATATATAGCTGTAGCGTAATCTGTTCTTTTCTTTAATGATACTGGATCTTGCGCGCTTGCTTTTATTTCAAACACTTTGTTTGACATACCATTAACAACAATATCTACAAACTTAGATAATACAGGTACTGGTTTCCAATCTAAATTTAAATAAGACATATCACCATTTATAGCAAGTTCGTCTTTATATTTTTGTACAGGTTGTTCACCTCTAGCGTATAATCTTAAACTATGAAATCTATTATACGATGTAGCAAATCTAGTTCCGTTACCACCTTGTCTCCACCATTCGCCTTCTATAGCTTGAGCAACTTGCTCTCCATACTTCAGCGAGTTTTTCACTTCATCTGGCACAACTTGGCTAGGAAAAGAACTGTTTGGATTTGTCTGTATATTCATTTACTTAATTATTTTTGATAATGTACCTTTGTTATCATATTTTCTAATACCAAGGTTTATAGTTTGTCTTATTGTTTTATTTACTGGCGCATATCTATTTTTATTACAAGCCATTATAGCAAGTCCAGAACTAATAGATGCATCATACTTTGTTCTTCTAGTTATATCAAACTGAGCCCAATCTTCTAAAGTTCTTTGAAAATAAACATCTCCATAATTTTCACCATCAAATCCTACGGCATTTTCTATATATGTTTCAATAGCAGCAGCATGCGCTTGTATTATATCTTGGCTAGAGTTAGGTATTCCACCTATTTCTCTTTCTGTTACTGATAATTTAGCATAAATTTTATCTGGTCTATTCATACTAAAACCTCTATAACCTCTTCTTTTAAAATAATACAACAATCTAGGTTTATTATTTTCAGCAAGTATTGGCATACCATAAAATACACAAGCCATTAAAACATCTTCAAAAAATATTTCAGCTGTTTGTGGTCTAGCTATATATTCTAAAAAGAAATGATCTGCTGGTGCATCTTCAAGACTAAACTTAGTCAAACCATGTAAAGATCCGTTAGAACCTTTACCATCTACTGTTCCTGATATGTCATAACTATCACAACCAAAAGCACCCATGTGCTCGTTACCAGGATATTTAATACCATTTTTAGTGATAAATCTATTTTGTAAATTTACAGGTGGCACCCATGTTATACGAAATCTTCCGTCTCTGTTAGGTGAAAAAACCACTCGTGTATCTTGAATACCGTTTTCCCATTGAAAACTACCTTTAGTTACAACAGCAGCAGAAGTTGCTTCTTCATTGTAATCTATTTGTTGATATATCTTTGTTAAATTAAACAAAGACATTTTAGACTCATCTCTAAACGCGTGTTTAGTTGTGCGTGGAAACTGTCTATAAAACTCATTTAAACCATCTTGGTCATCTTTTAAACCTTCTACTTCATTATCCCAGTACTCAACGACCCCAAGCTTAATTGACGTTCCATGAGGTCCAAACACTTCTTTTTGTGGTGTGTCGAAGACAGGATAGCCGTAAGAATCAATGTATCCTTCGTAATTCCATTCCATAGGAATGAACAAAGAATAGAGTCCTGAGCGCGTTTGTCCATTTGCATTTCTTTTTGTAACGTCTGAATCTTCATATAATTTTTTAAAATTTCTACCACCTTTATCTAAAGAGTTTGATGTTGATCCCATCATACACTTACCAATAATTCTACTACCTAATCTAAGGGTGGTTTTCGTAACCCTCCAATTGTTCTGGATGTCGTTGGGTTTTTCCCACTTCCCCGATTCATCATGGACGAGGAGCCTGAGCTTCTCTCCATCGTAGGCGTTATCCCCTGTGTTCTTCCAGTCGATTGTGGTGTCCAACCCGGAGAGATCCTCGGTTTTGTCGGTCGATACAATCGATCTTCTTGTGAACTTGGACGCTGGGACTCTGTATGCGAGTTCGGTCTTTGGGCGGTCCATACCGTCCTGGATCGGTTTGAAAAAGAAGGGGTAATTAACGGATATTGGTACAACCTTATCGGTGAACATCTTCTTAGCGTCGGCGCCAGATTTGGACAATATCCCAAAACGTGAGTCGCTTGATATGGTCGCCATATCCACCGTAACTCCGGATGCCATAAACGAAAAGCCTGAACGTCTATTCTTGAGATAGCACATACCATAGCACCGTGCGTCGGCGTGTACTGCGG
>Ga0209232_1001997_pt1 | contig 10517 bp, 14 predicted proteins | sample ETNvirenome_2_60_FD_184066 | JGI IMG/M metagenome (GOLD analysis project Ga0209232, IMG submission 184066) | Marine viral communities from the Pacific Ocean - ETNP_2_60 (SPAdes) (version 2) | ecosystem: Environmental > Aquatic > Marine > Oceanic | place: Pacific Ocean | collected 2013-06-22
CGTGATGGAGAGTTGACTGACAAGGATTGGTTATCGGTGAATGAATTGATAGGTGAGGAAGAATGAACATATTCGTACTGGACCTCAACCCGATGAAGGCAGCACAGGCGATGGACTGCGTGAGAGTGCCGAAGATGGTAGTCGAAAGCGCACAGATGATGGCATCAGCGCTGCGCAGATGGGGTGCTACCGATGACCAGATGCCCATCGCCAAGACGAGTGGCAAGCCGTACAGGGGTGGGTACAAACATCACCCATGTACAATCTGGGCGGGTGATACGTTCAGCAACTTTGACTGGCTTTGCAGACATGCAGTGGGATTGCTCATTGAGTATCGGAACAGATTTGGTAAGAGACACGCTTGCAGTGGCCCAATTGTACACATGATTGAGCACACCCCAAACAACATACCATTCGGTGAACTTACGCCATTCGCACAGGCCATGCCTGACGAGTACAAGCACGAGGATGCGGTCACGGCGTACCGAGCGTACTACCACTCCAAGATACACAGTGCAGGTGGTGTGCATTACAGGCACACGAGCCCACCTGACTGGTGGATGGGGGCGACACAATGAAGAATGTGTTTTGTATGTATAACCCACATATAAATCATACTTGGAACTTCGGTTCTTTAAATAGGGTTAGTAAAAGAATAGGGAAAGAAGGTGAAAAAAATGACGGAATATGAAATAACGAAATATGAATTGGAATGCATGGACGGTGTGAAACGTGAGTTCAAGTTGTGCTCGGTCGTAAATGACCGTTATGGGTACAACCAGTACTGTGGTGGTATGCGCAACACGAAGACAGGTGAGGTGTATGCCCTAATCAACTACGGTAGTGGGAGATTTTGGGAGCAGAACGGTGTTGAGTACACATATGACGCGAGCACCACGCCGCCCCTCGTCACGAGGACAGGGACAACCACGCATGGCTACCTCGACACGTACCTGTGGTGGTTGAACAAGAAGAACATACCACTCGCAGACGTGGAGGCTGTGAAGTTCAGGTGGGAAGGCTGCCCAGTTGGCGATGGCTTCAGGTTGCAGGATGGTCCACAGAAGAACACGTACATCTCGGAGACTCTCCCTGCCATCATACCGAGGAATGCCATGCACGCTGTGAGGGACATCGAGGTGGTGTGCAAGATGAACGAGTTGTCACCGAGTGACGGTGAATTGGTCGAGTTCACGCCGACCGTGATACATGGAGTGAAAGACATGAACGAAGGAGTTGAGTGAAATGGGAAGAAAAGCAGAAAGAAGAGGATACACATACTGGAACTTGGCATTGAAGGCAGGTGCAGTGGGTACTGACATCACGTACACGGATGACCCTGTGATACGCGACCATGCCATCGGCAAGACACGTGAGCAGATGGGCGCGTGCTACCCGATGGACTTGGCAGTGGCCTACTCTCTTGCATGTGTCGGACCAGCAGGTTCGTTGACAATCAACGGTCTTGTGAACGATTACACGAGGAAGGCCACGTTGATGATGACGGGAAAGGTCGGCTATGGAACGTGCAGCAACCCCGAGGTCGAGTCCTGTGGGCATGACATGGTTGACACGTACGTTCACATCATGCCTGAAGTCTTGTGCTACGAGGATGAGAGCACGAGGACCAAGTATCTTCACTTCAGTAAAGGCCCTCACCCAAGGCAGTATGCGGGAAGTATCCCGACTTGCTCGATGACTGAGGAAGAGGCACAACAGCGCTGGCAACTGCACACCTTCAGGTCAGACACCCCGTACAGTTGCCCGTACGCTGTCATCTTCGGTGTTGATGAGAATGGCAATCCACATGAGAAGATGAGCGCATTCAGGAAGCACTACGAGGAGAAGCACGACTGCAAGGTGTGGAAGAAGAAAACCGATGACGCTCAAATAAAGGCACGCAAAACGAAAGGAACATGTCTTTGGAAGAATGACAATGAGAAGACCTGCTTCCACCATGACAATGATACGATAGAGGACTGGTTTCTCATCAAGGAAGAGGATGACCCCAGTCAATTCGTCACGATATGGAAGAGCGGCAAGGGCAGCGCCACGCACAATGGTTGGAACAGGGACCAGATAAGCAACTCGCTTGGTTGGGGGTATGGAACGAACTTGCCTCGTGAGAGGCTGGTTCTGTTCTCCACCGTCGCAAGGAACCTGACGCATCAGATACCTGAGAAGGAAGTCATCAAGCAAATCAGGAAGTCCCTCGCGAGGATGGTCAAGTGGGCTGGTGGAAGGAGCCTAGTTGAAGTCATAGACGACGAGACTGCACCACTCACCCAGAACGGCAAGCACAAGAGGACAATCAGGACTCAGTACAAGTGGAGCGACTGGTCATGGGTCGCTAACTTGGACACGTTCATACAGGACACCCGCTCAAAGGGCAGGAAGGTCGGTGACAGGGTTTGCTCCAAGTGCTACTCGGAGGGAGTGATGGATGCGTACGGCAACCACACGTGCCACATAGACTGCAACGAGGGATGGCTGTACGACAAGTACGAGAGCAAGCAGTCGTACGGTCATGAGATTGCCAAGTTCCGCTGGCTTCCAATCATGGGCAACGACCATTACCCAGTTGGACATGCGAAGGAGGGCAGGCGTATCCCAAGACCACATCTGTTTGGGTACTCCTCTTGGCCTAACATGAAAATCCTGTTCGATGCACCGGAGAAGGCTGACGCTGCGAGCGCCATGCTTGTGCGTGCGAGCCAGCAGTTGGATGCCATAGTTGTCAACAGCAAGTACGATGCACAGAAGCAGAGCAGAACGCCACCTACGTCTGAGGACTTGAAAGATATTGGACTGAGTGTGGCACGCATAGGTCCGACACTGAAGACATGGGTGACATTGACTCCCGACACTGAGCCTGAGACTGCGATGACTGCCAAGCAGATGTTCGTGAAACTCATGACGGGCTCACCCAGTGACTGGGATGATGCGAAGGAGTTGTTTCAGTCGTGCTTGCTCACAAGGAACGAGAAATACATGGGCAACATACCATACTCAGAGAGGGATAACATGGAGTTACGCTTCCGTGTGAAGATTGTTGGTGATAGCAAATCAGACGCTGTGAAGGTGAAGAGGCCGAGCGTGGTTGAGCAGGAGGTCGAAGAGTTGACTGCGGAGGAATTGGTATGAGCAAGTTCATGGGCATGTTGAACGAGAGGGTCGAGCAGCAGATTGGTGTGATGGGCACATATGGCCCGTTGCCGCCACGCATCGCTGACTTCGTTGAGATGGTGCGTGAATCCAAGGCAGCGATGCTCAGTGAGCACATGAACAACAGGAACAGACACATGGGTTGGACACCTATACCCAACACACCCACACTACCGGCCTATGGTCCGGCTGTTATATCGTCGTTGAAGTACGACTTGTCCAACGCATATGAAGTGCCCCTTTCCATCTTGATGGCGATGGACATCACTATTGATGACGACCCATCTAAGATGAGGTGGATTGCCACAGGGATGCTGCCGCCAGTGTGGCAGGACAAGTCCACACCTGAGTTGGTGAGGATAGCCTACGAGGGGGTGAAGATGGGTTGGTGGAACGAGAGTGACATCGACATCCCAGAGCACATGATTGCTCTGGAAGACAGCGCACAGGACGTGGATGGACTGAGCGTTTGGGTAGCAGGTGACATACCATCCACAGGAGAATGGAGTGAACAATATGAATGATGGAGGAAAACCAGAGAAAATAGACGTGAATGCGCTCTTCAGCCAGTTATGGAATGAGAGTGAAACAGAGAAAGTTGAGCAAGAGCAGGAGACTGTGTTGAGCACGACGACCTTGACGAATGATAGACTGGCTAAGGTGCGAGCACAAAAGGCAAACTCGTTCCTCGGCGCTATGTCGAAGGGGAGTTTGTACACGCTGCCTGACACGGAGTTGCTGTTGCTTGACGACAGCGACGAGATTGTGATGGCTGCTTTCAAGAGGCTTGAGTCGGAGAGGTCGTTCTTGCGCACCTGTCCCGAGACAGCGAGGCATGGTGTGCTTGAGTCCGTGGAGGTGAACGAGGACAACATCATCGAGGAGTGGACGAGACTGCGCAATGTCATGAAGGAGGTTGAGCCCAACGGGAGTTTCCTGTTGCAGCCTTTCGTTGATGCCACATCAAGCGGAGTGATGGGCAGTCAGATGTACACCGTGATTGGTGAGGGCTTCGATGGAGTGACCAACGAGTCGGGGCTTCAACTGTACTTCATCATGGACTACGATGACGACTCCTGCACGAAGGAGCAGGTCGCCCTTGGACATAAGAAAGACAACTTTGAGATTGAGTTCGTGTACAAGAGGGATGAGAACTTCACGAGGAACAAGCATCAGAAGGGCGAGTTGAAGATGACACAGATTCGTGGTGCTCCACCGAGGGTGCCACGTTCCCCGCCCTTCGTGTACGGTGACAAGATTGCTGACATTGATGGTGCTGTGCCACAGGGACGAGTCGAGGTCAAGGAGGTCTGGGAGGCATCGGGTCTTGAGGAGGTCGAGTGGCTTGAGCGTGAGATTACCAAGGAGAAGTGCGCTGACGGCTTCGTCATCTCACATCCGAAGGGCTCCCTCGGCTCCCACATCTGTGCACATGCAAGACAGCATGACATACCGTATGTGGTTGGCGAGGTCAACGTAGGCGAGGTGTGGGTCGAGGGCTCACCCACTTGGGTAGCCAAGGAGGAGAATGGCGTGGAGATTGTACCACGACCATACGACGCCTACCACGAGACCTATGTCAATGCGTTCCACACAGGTTTGATTGCGTCCAAGCATCGCTACACGAGGCAGCATGGCTGGTTCGGCCACTTCTTCCATCAATGGCAGGGACTCAATGTGAACGGTGCGAGTGCCGCCACATTGGGTGGTATGTTCGCCGGATGGGTAGTCAAGGCTGCGTTGTCCGTGTGCTTCGGTGAGATGAGGAACGGCATGCGAGGCAGCAAGAAAGACATGACCCCCGAGGTCATGGCTGTGCTGAGCGCTGCTGTGGGCATAGACAACATCAAGGAGGTCAAACCGACTGCCACGCTCTCGGAGTCAGTGATAAACAGACAGCACTGGTTCGCCGTGTTGGACGAACTGCACCTTGAGTATCATCAGATGGCGAAGGCACTTAGATGGTGTGCGTTCCACTTCAAGGCTGGCTGGAGGTCAGGCTATGGTGGAACGAACTGGATGAAGTGCGCCGAGGAAGCAGCGATTGTGGCTGACAGAATCGAGGAGTTCCTATCCAGCGAGGGCGATGTGGATGTGCTGAAGTCACTGGTGTCCAAGTTGAACGAGGTCGAGAACTGGCACCACAACAACGGGAGCCTGTTCAACAAGTTCCTACACGGTAGTGCCTTTAACTACGCCACGAAGAACAAGGATGGCAAGTCGGGATACTTCCCGCACAGCGAGACAGGAGTCGCCTCGATGTTCAGAGCATACGAACTGGCGAGAGAGGTGTACAAGGGTGAGGACAAAGCGAGGAGGACGCCAGCACTGAGTTGGACGGACCTGTTCGCAGCGACTGGAAAGGCACCGTCGTACTGGAAGCAGAACAACCTCGGTAGGATACCCGTTGACGGATTCAAGGCTGAGTTGGACAGGATGAGCACTGACATGCTCCACTTCAAAAACAAGTACACTGAGAATGACGATTACTTCATCCCATGCGGCAGGAGCAATTGCGAGATATGCGAGCAGAAGATGTTCATGCTGTCCGTCATAGATGCAGGTGGTCTCGACTATCAGACCATGTTGCTCACTGGCGAGGCACCGTCCGTCTATTTGGCATTACCAAGGAAGAGTTCGCTGCCAATCACACACGCTGTGTGTGGGTTGTTGCAGGAGAGGAAGTACAAGGAGGTGACCGGTGAGATGTTCGTTGAGGCATGGAAAGGTCTGAACATCGATGACAAGGTGTACACACCGATGTCGAACCTGCTGAAGAAGTTCCTGAAGAAGCAATTGACACAGAAGACCGAGGACAGCATGGCTTGGGTGAATCAGGTCCACGAGATGATGCAAGGAGGTGTTGAGTGATGGCACAGTGTCACACAGGCAACCCACTCGTGTTTGAGGCGAATGGCATCAGAGTCCACGCCGGAGGCAACACACGTCAGGGTGGATGGCAGAACATGAAGCCGAGGCCCGATGTGGCTATCGGTCCACACGGAGTGATACGAACGAGGAACATCACCAACACCATGCCGATGGGATGGTCGTGCAGCACGAAGGTCAGAGGGGATGACATGCCTGAGTTGGTCGTCATCGACTGGCCCGACTTCGGCATACCACAACATGTGGGCAGACCGTTTTGGCTCGCACTGGTCGAGGACTTCAAGAGCAACGACATCAAGACTGTGCTTTGCTCGTGCATGGGCGGTCACGGCAGGACCGGTGTGCAGTTGTGCATACTGGCCCATCTGATGCTACCGAAGGAGCAGCACACATGGCAGGATGCATCTCAACTCGTGGAGTACATCAGGAGTGTATACTGCAACAACGCGGTGGAGGGCAAGTCACAGCAGCAGTACATCGCTGACGTGCTTGAGATACCACTCGGTGATTCGTTGTTCCTTGAGGCGCCGGTCGCCAAGTTCGACATGAGTGCTTTCAAGTCATCAGGCATTGACTACGAGGACTTGTGGGAGGACGATTGGGATGATGAGAAGCCGACCAAGAAGAACAAGAAGAAGAACAAGAAGGCCAAGTCGTATGGGAAGAAGACGTTGAACGACTTCGGCGGCAAGAAGAAGCAAGGCAAGAACACAAGTGGATGGACATTGATGAGCGATGACAGGAGTGATGTAATCTATGTGCACAACTCAGTACGTGATGACAAGGAGTTCCATGACCACTTCACGGTTGACCTGAACGACCACGACGGCATGGAGACCTGTCGTTCGTGCAAGGCCGACATGCATCCCCTTGAGATAGAATTCGATGGGAGATGCAAATACTGTCTGATGAGCAACACAGGGCAACATGACAGGATTAGGAAGAAGGGGAAGAGTGCTGAGCAGCGCATGTTCCTCTGCCCTGTGAGTGAGAAGGAGTATCCGCTTGCCTTCTCGCTCGTGGATGATATGGAGAGAGTAATCTCTCTAAACGCGGTAGTTATGGAGGAAAAAAGAAATGAGTGAAGAAATGAATGAAAACAGAATGCAAGTGAAATGCAACTACGATGAGGGTATGATGCACATCCAAGGTGTGACGAGTACCATGTGCGAGGGCATGAACAGAAAGTACGGCTATGCTGACAGGATGCAGTGTCAGAAGGGCGTGAGCGACTGGCTCAAGATGCAGACGCCGACGTTGAAGTCAGGCGCATCAGGCGAGAAGATGTACATACCGTTTGAGATACTGAGGTACGAGAACGGCGTTGTGCAGTTCATCGTGAGGGGCGACGAGTTGAACCATCCCGAGGGCATGGTGTGTGACATCAACCCTGCCAAGACCGACATCAAGGGACTGCTGACTTTCGCTAGGAATGCGAACCTCATCACACAAGTCGTGGGTGCTGAGCCACACGTGGGAAAGGGGGAAGAGGAATGAAAGAGTACTATGTGAAGGAATACGCCGTGATAACCTACCGCGTGAAAGCGAAGAGCAGAACGGAGGTCAAGCAGATGATTGAGGATTGTAATGAGTTGGTGAGCAATCCCATGAACAGTGTAGGTTGGGACGAGATTAAGCACACAATCAAGGAGATTAAGCAATGAGCCTGAGATTCGATTGGCACAGGGTCAAGAGCGATGTGAACGGCAACCCTAGGTACGTCGTACACTGGCTCGTGTTCAAGGACCTGTGTGATGATGAGGACATGACGTACGACAAGGCACACAAGATTGCGAAGGAGTTTGGCTTCAGGAAGTACAGGGGCAAGGACTACGGCGGTGGTCTAGTCGTTCAGTCATACTCCTTGGAGCACACGGAGAAGTACATGATTGAGCACGCTGAGTTGTTGAAGTTGCAGAAGAAGCACAGTGAGAAGGTGCAGACATGAAGCCTGAGCAGGTGCAAGTGGATGGCACTGTGATTGTGGATGGAAAGACATACCCCCTCGGTAGCACGCTGTGGGAAATCGAGGGTCATGGGTTCGTTCCAATAGATGTTATAATAGGCATGATGGATTGCGAGGTATGCCAAGGGGACACTATACGACTGATGTGCAAGGAGAACAAGGAACTGGTCGTGTGTAAGAGATGTGATGTGATGAAATTGTATGGAGATGATGAGAATGAGTGAGAGAAGACAAGAGATGGATTGGACGTCGCCTGAGATAGTGAGTTGGGGCAAGGAGCATTTCGACAAGGTTCCTATCAACGGAGTGTGGGCGCCCGATGGACTGGGCTTCGTGTTCATGAGGGTCGAGGATAAGACGTACGAGTTGATGAGATGCGTGCAGCATCCTGAGACGATGCGTGCCTTGGCTGGTGTGAGGTCGCTCTTGTGGGACTTGGGTTACAAGATAAAGGACAGCAACGTGAAGTGGGACGACGCACCGAGGACTCAGGACGATGTGAATAGAATATCTCAGGAGCACTTGGAAGATGTGGTGTCATCATGGCGTTGCAGTTGTGGATTCCCACTCCGTGAGATGGACAACAGCACCGTGAACGCCGTGATGGTGAGTGAGGAAGAGACGCTGCTTGAGAATGGTGACACACACATGATTGAGGTGTGGGCCTATCCTGTGACATGCCAATGTGGAGAGGTCATCAATGTGGACCCGATGGACTTCAGGACGATGGTGGGTGATGCGAGGTATCATCAACACATCGTGAAGGGTGTGAGATATCAAGCCTTGACGAGAGAGGAGATTATCACAGCATTGGACAACGACGACTACGATGCACAGGATTACACGCCTGTGGGCAAGATGATTGACGATGAGAGAGTACCCCCTTGGTTATGGGGACTCTTCTGCAAGAAGGTCATAGTCCCTGATGAAGAGGAGTGACTGGTATGAAATGCAGATGGTGCAATAGGAACGTCAGTTGGGGGCACGACAGAAGACACAGGTGTGCTCACTGCAAGGTAGTGAGAGGATGAAGTGGGACTTGAACAACTGCACAGAATGTGGTGAATACCGACCAATATGGTGGACTCACAGGAACAGGAAACTGTGCAAGACATGTGCAAGGAGGATGAATGAGAATGAGTGAGATATGGAGAACAGCGAGCATGGAAGGAAAGTGGAAGAACGGAAAGGGGCAGGTTGTACTGAGCACAGTCGATTACTATCAGAGGATATGGATTGACGCAAGGCTCCACAACATGCACAGAGAAGGAACAACACACACGAAGCATGGTTTTCGGCTGAGCATCGAACAGGCCGAGGACTTCGTGAATGCGTTGAACGTCGCCATTGAGAAGGCGAAAGAGGAGATGGAGCAGAAACAAAGGAGTGAAGGAAATGAACAAGATAATAATTGACTTGAAGAAAAAAGTGATAGAAATCGGTGGTAGTATTACCATTGACATGAATGAAGAGAAGATAATGGTGAACATGGATGGTGACCCACCACAGGCGTTTGATGGCACCTCAGAGCCACAGAAGAAGTTGCATGAATGGTACAATCAACCCAAGCAGGTGACTAAGAGGAAAAGGCCACATGATGCAGTGAGTGCCGTTAAGAGACACAGCGCCAAGAGAAAGAGGGATTGGTACGTAGGTAAGAGTATAACGATGGTCGATGGTACCAAAGCGACTGTGGTGGAGCACATAAGGGGTAGGCAGTACTTTGTGAAATTCAACATGAGAAGGGGCAATACTGGTTCCTTCGCTACTGTCAGCAGATACGCTGCTCACTATGAGAACGAAGACCACTGGGACTGGTGGGAGGACCGGAAGAAGGCCAAGAGGGCCGGTAAAAAAATGGACATCAAACGTCGTACTGGAAAATACGGCTCGTACCGATGCAGCCTATGTGGTGAGAAGGGACACAACAGAAGAACATGCCCTTTGCGCGAGACAGGGGTGATGCAGGAATGAACCCATTAGACGTACTTGACCCGAATATGTCCGACGAGAGATACGCTGAGTTTTACGGCGATGCAGTGACAGATTACGTGCGAGATGACTACCCGTTATCAGCCGTAAGGCATGATGACAAAGTGCAAGCGCATGAATGGTTTAGTGAACTGATGTTGTTAATTCTCGACCCTGAAGGTGAGCAAGACGAACCCCTTGCATACTGGGATTTAGCAACCAAAGAAGTCAAGCAGTTGAGGGATAGGATTGCCAAGGCAGAACAACTCATACGTGATTTCAACGGTGACACCGAGTGCCTCCATTACTGGGACGGTGAAGAATACAGATACAAATTTTGGATGGGTGAGGAAGAATGAGCGACAGGATAGTCAGCATCACACATGGTGAGTACGAGATAATGAGTCTCATTCAGGACGCCATCGACCTGAGCGGTCTCAAGGACGTCATGTGCGACGACAAGGTGAGCAGCGACAGGTTCGACAAGGCCGCCAAGAACGTCGCCGTCCTGATTGACAACATGATG
>Ga0209232_1001998_pt1 | contig 10506 bp, 8 predicted proteins | sample ETNvirenome_2_60_FD_184066 | JGI IMG/M metagenome (GOLD analysis project Ga0209232, IMG submission 184066) | Marine viral communities from the Pacific Ocean - ETNP_2_60 (SPAdes) (version 2) | ecosystem: Environmental > Aquatic > Marine > Oceanic | place: Pacific Ocean | collected 2013-06-22
CTACTCCCATTAAAACTTGCTGATCCATTTATATAGCCTCCTATGCTTTGTGCCGCACCATTACCTGTATATAATTTTGTATCAAAGTAATTAGTTGCTGGCCCTACAAAACCGCTGGCATATTCATCGACTATTTCATACCAACCAGTACCATCATAATATTCTGTTTTATTAGTATCAGTATTAAATCTTAATGTACCATTAATTGCGTCTAAAGCATCAGGTGTTGTTGATAATGTTACATTACCAGTTCCTTGAGTAAATACTGAAACTTTATATGATCCTTCTGTAAAAGGAGAGCCAGATGCTTCTGTTAACCCTGATCCTTTTGTCAATGTTGCAGAGCTGTCATATTTTAATATTATGACGCCACTTCCTCCAGCTCCACCCGTTGCCGGACTACCACCAAAAGCTGATCCGCCGCCTCCACCGGTATTAGCGGTTGCATTAACTGGATTAACTGCGGCATTGCTACCACCGCCTAAGCCACCACTCCCAAATACAGTTCTATTATCTCCACCACCACCACCAGCAAAATATAAATTACTTCCAGAAACTTCTCCTACAGATGCAGTAGCTGCATTTGTTGTTGAAATTATTGTAGTTGTTAAACCTATACCGCCGTTGGCTCCCGAGCTAGTAGCATTTTGTCCGGCAGCGCCGGCACCTCCACCACCACCTCCTTGGTTGCTAGCATTACCATCTCCCCCATCATTACCTTGACCTGGTGTTCCCGATCCCCCTGTCCTTGTTCCACTTCCTGAAGCACCTCCACCGCCGGATCCTCCATCGGCTGCGCCTCCTGCACCATTATTATCAGATGAACCGCCTCCTCCGCCTATAGCAGTAATAGTTGTCGAGCCATATGCTATAATAGTATTATCCCCACTATTAACAACCGCAGGAGTTTTGGTTCCTCCAGCGCCGCCTTCTCCAATTGTTAAAGTAAAAGACTGTCCATTATTTATACTACTTAAAGTATTAGTAAGAAAACCGCCGGCACCTCCACCACCACCGTCTTGATAGCCTCCACCGCCACCACCGGCAACAGCTAAGTATTCTACACTAAAAGTTTGGACCGAAGGTCTTTCGTTAATTGTTCCCTTAGCTAAAACTGTTGCTCCTGTTGTTGAATCAAGGTTTAATAATTCTGGTGTGTTAATTACTGTATTAGCCATTTAATTTATTTTATGAGCATGCAATTTCGTTATTATATAATTTTAAAACTTCGTCAGAACTTAATGAATCATTAAATATTCTTACTTGGTCCATTAAACCGTCTGCGTAATTTGTTCCATAATGCCCTAATATAATGTTAGTTAAACCACTTACTGCTTTTGTTGAACTTGCACTATCAAATAATGAACCATCAACATAAACAAGTTTTTGTGTAGGTGTTGACACAAATACAAAATTATGCCAATTATTGTTTGTCCAGGAGGACGGGGATGTACCTGTTAATCTCGCTCCATATATATCACCAAAAGAAAAATAATAATTTCCGTTTTGATGTAAAGCAAATCGAATTAAATTATTGTAAGTTGATGACGCCGTACTTGTAGTTGATGAAAGGAACGAAAAGTTATTTGTGTTATCTATTTTTGCCCAAATCGAAAATGAATAAACATTTGTAAACCCACTCAAAACATTAGATATATCTATTCTAGAGTTACTTCCATTAAATACCGCAGCCGCCCCAAACTTACCTGAAGCATTAAAGGTTACATTGCTGTTTACGCCGTTATAGGTATTTCCAATATCATTAACATTATTGTCTAAATTATATGATGCAATACACCCTGCTCCTGAAGGAAAGTTTAATGTATTTGTTGTGCAATATTTAATAGCGTCAAAACGTTTCCAGTCTGTACCATTATAGTGTTCTATAACACTTGCCGATCCATCTTCAGAGTATGAAGTGTTTGTTCTTAAAGCTCCTTGAGGCGGTGCAGGATCTACGCCGCTAAAAGTAACTGTGCCAGTTCCCTCTGTAAATACAATAGCAGTATCAGAACCATCTGTAAATTTAGTTTGGTAGTGTTCGTTGTAAAGTTGTGTTACTTGACTACTTGAAAGTGCAGTTGAAAATATGCGTACTTGGTCTATAAGTCCTTCAAAGTTGTTTCGTGTACCATCAAAATACTGTCCTATTGAATCTTTACCACTTAAAGCAGGATTTGCATTTCCAGTATATGAATCTGTGTCTTTTTCAACACTATCTAAATAGATTTTTAGTCCATCTGTTTTGCTTCTTGTAGCTACAACGTGATAAAAAACACCTGTACTAATTGCTCCTGTACTAACTCTGTAAACAGCTCCACTATTATATAACTGAAAACGGACACCGTAAGAAGAAGTTACGAACATTTGCACATTTTCTGTTCCGCCGCCCATAAATAAATAGTTTTGATTACCACCTGTCGCACCATCATCAAATCTAAACCAACAAGAAATAGAAAAATCTTGGTCATAGTCTGTAACGCTTGTTCCTGTTGAAGAAATAAATATACCACTATTACTCCCATTAAAAAACGCTGCTTGACCAAACCTTCCATTTCGCCACGTCACATTTGATGCAGTACCATTATAAGCAGTTCCCACTCCCCTAGCTAAAGTTGTAACCTGAGCTTGCGTCAGCGCAGTATTAAATATTCTTACTTGGTCTATATCGCCTGAAAACTTTGTAGATGACCTACCTCCTATCCAACTATTAGCGGTTGATGTTCCTGATGATGATGGTATAGTTCCATCATAAGTTAAAGTTCTTTCTGTGCCTTGTATGTATGCTTTAAGTCTGTTGGAGTTTCCTGTTGCACTACCATCAAAAACCATAACAATATGAACCCATTCATCTGTTGTGTATATGCCTGAATTGCTTATATAACCTCTGTTTGCTGATGTTGATGCATCTGGTTGAAAATATATGTTCCCATTACCATAATCATAAAAACCTACATTACCACCTGTTCCTGATTCACTAGTAAAAAAAATAAAGTTTTGAGTATTAAGATTGCTAAAATTTACCCAAGTAGAAACGCTAAAAGCAGACCTACTGCCTAATAATGATGTCCCTAAGTCTATATAACTACTACTCCCATTAAACACAGCAGCTTGGTCAAACGCACCCGTATTGTATGTAATATTGTTAGCTAATCCGTTATATGTATTACTTGTATCATTAGCATTACCATTTAATTCATATAAAGCAATACAACCAGCACCAGCTGGATAATTAACAGTGCTTAAATCTGTAGTAGTTAAATAGCCATTTGCATTCCCGTCTAATGTGTAATATGCTGTATTTGTTACAGGATAATTATTATCTGCTAAAGTGTTTGTTGTAGATGGTGTATTAAGAGTGCCAGTTGTTGTAAAGCTTGATACGCTAGCTGTAGGATAACGAAGTATAACAACACCAGAACCACCATTTCCACCGTTATCAGCATCAAAACCGCCGCCGCCGCCACCACCGCCAGTGTTATAAGAACCATCTTCTCCTATAGCAAACTCTCCACCATCACCGCCGCCACCAAGACCACCGCTAGTTCCGGCATCTGGGCCAGGGTTTCTTGCTCCACCCCCGCCGCCACCACTATAGTATGTTGCTGTTCCGGTTATAGAAACAGATAAGCCGTCTCCACCTGGTGCACCAAGACTATTTCTTTGGGGACTTTGATTATAATTTGTTAATGGTATTAACCCAATTTCAGAAGCTCCTCCACCCCCGGATCCATATTTTGCAGCGGGTAAACTTCCTCCAGCATATCCTTGATTTAAAGTTCCGTTTCCCCCTGCACTTAAAGGAATTGCTGCGCCTCCACCAGATCCTCCATCTGAACCAAATGATCCAGCTCTATTTTGCCCTCCTCCACCTCCATTAGAAGTTATGGTAGAAAAAATAGAATTATTTCCGTTATCAGCTGTTCCACTTTGTGTATTTCCCCCTGGCGCACCACTACCCACAGTAACATCATAAGCAACACCTTCACTTAGTGTTAAACTTGACTCAGCTATCGCTCCGCCGCCTGAATTAGCCTGTGCTTCATTATTATAAATATTAGATACATCTGTAGAATCTAATGCAGTATTATATATTCTTACTTGGTCTATTAACCCATTAAAATAATATTGATAAGAATTATTATTATATCTTGTGCCTATTTGTGTTTTATTTACAGCTATTGCGGAAGGTGTTCCTGTAGAGCCCATTTCAACACCATTAATCCAAACATTAGCATTGTTATTGCTATCTTTTTGAGCAACTATATGGTACCAAGTATTAGCGCTATATCCACTGAATGTTTGTGTAACATTTCCCCATCTAACTTGTATGTCGTCAGTATTATAAAATCTTATATAATTTTCAACGCCTTGGCCATCTCCTTGTTGAAAAGGCCATCTTTCACTAAAATCATAAGCATATACCCACATAGATACTGCTCTTGTAGAGGTTGCTATAGATGTTCCTAAATCTATATAACTACTACTTCCATTAAATACCGCAGCTCCACCGTATTTTCCTGTATTGTAGGTTATGTTAGTTTCCGTACCGTTATAGTTACCAGAAACATCATTAGCATTATTGTTTAGCATATATGTGGCTACTGCTGTTTTACCCGATGGAAAGCTTAATGAGTTTGTGGTAGTTGTAGAATTGTTATAAGAAGTGCGCAAACCTCCAGCTCCGCCTCCTCCACCATAATAACCCTGGCCGCCGCCTCCTCCTCCACCTACAACTAAATAATCAGTTGTAAAAGATTCTACTACATTACCTGTAGTACCCACGGGTAGCCTAAGTCCACTATAATCACTAGTCTGGTTTAAATCAACCGCGTCATTTATTACTTTTGTTATTGCCATTAGATTATTATAGGTATTAAACTTCTTTTAATGCACGCCATTCGGTACCGTTATATACTTCTATTTTATTTAGAGTGGTGTTTTCGCGAATCATTCCAGTTGTTGGAGAAGAAGGTCGTTGAGCGGTAGTTCCTTTTGGCATATTCAAATAACTTGTATTGCCACTAAGGTTTATACTAGAAGCTCTTACTTTTATTATTGCCATATTAAGTTGTTGATACTACTTCTACAATAGCTCCATTTGGGAAATAAGCGCCGCCATCTAGTGTTATTGTAGAACCTGATAAAGTATAAGTTGATTTATTTTGATATACACCTGATACATACATATCAGTATAATTTTCATTTGTTGGGGATACACTAAGTGTAATAGTTCCAGTTGTAGCATTTGCAACTGTTATTTGGTTTACTGTTTTGGTTGGTAAACCGCCACCGCCTGCTATTGCCCCCCAAGCACCATCTGCATAACCTTCAAATTGATTGTCTGTAGTGCTATATCTTAGCATACCATTTGCAGCAGTAGGCCTTTGTGCTGTAGTACCGGCCGGAACTTGAATAGCATCTGTAGCATCTACATCAAGCGAAACAGAGGGAGTTGAAGTCCCTATTCCTACGTTGCCACTAGAGTCAATGCGTATTCGTTCGGTGTTGTTAGTGGCTATTGCTATATAATTATTTTCATAATTCCATAACTGAACTGCACCACTTGTATATGATTTAATCTGAAAACCATCTGTTGTTGTTTCCCCTGAAGTTGTATTTGTTAATTGTAGGGTGGAAGTTCCGCTGCTTGAAATAGTTAAATTTCTACTCGGACTCGTTGTTCCTATTCCTACGTTACCGCTAGAGTCAATGCGCATTCTTTCGGAGCCGTTGTTGAAAAACCGCAAATTACCTGATCCATCATTTTTTACAAGAAAGTCAGTCCCTGATGTTGTAAACACTGCTGTGTTATCAGTCGCTTCCAATGATATAGCTACAGAGGAATCGCCTGACTCAAATTTTGCAATAGTGTCAACAGTTGCATTATATACATGCAACGGATTACTAGGTGAAGTAATCCCTATTCCTATATTGTTACTGCTTTGTGCAATTACAGAATCTGCTAAAACAGTTGCGCCATCCCATCTTGGTATTGCATTAGTAGTACCATTACCAGTTATACCGCCGCCCGATGAAGGTACAACACTCCAGTTTCCTACTACAGAAGAATCTGCGGCCGCATCTGCTGTTGCTATTACTTCATCTGCAACACTTAAAGAAGAGCCAGTACAATAAAAACTACCTGCTGTACTTGCTACATATAAATCGCCTACTGAAATAGCTACTCTAGTTCCGGCACCGCCGGGACAATTATATAAATAAGATCCATTGTTGCTTCCAGATACTATTTGACCTGTAGTTGCATTAAAGGTACCTTTGAAAGTTAAAGCACCTGCAAGCGCTGAATCAATAGCGGCTTGTATTTGTGTACCCGTGGCTAAGTTGTTAGAGCTCGAAGAAACAGCTGCTGTATTTGCATCTATAGTTGGGTTTGATGCAGTTCCTGCTATTGTAATAACATTTGCATCTGCTGTTGCAACACTTAATACTCCTGTTGCAGGAGCGTCTATCCAATCAACACCATTACCCGTTCCAAGTGAAGATAATAATTGACCCGCGGAACCTGTCGCGCCATTAATATCAAGTAAATCTGCATCAAGTTCTAAATTACCTGTTACTTTAGCCGCACTTGATATAGTAACTAAAGAACCTGTATCTTCTATATTAGAATCAGCTAAAGTATTAGCATCTGTCCATTTAGATAATTTGTTAGCTGTACCAGTACCACCTACATTACCGTTTGTTGACCATGTTAATTGATCTGTTGCACCGCCACCCGAAGTTAGCACCTGACCGGCTGTTCCCGCGGCTTGGGGTAATATCCAAGTATATGTAGCTCCGGCTGAATGCGGCGGGCTTTGAAGCGTTACTCCGTGTGTTGTAGCAGAGCAATTAAGCGTTAGCTTACCGTCTGTGCTATTACCATTAATAATAACTCCATTAGTTGCTTGGCTAATTAATGAATCACCTAAAGTTGTTGCATCTGTCCATATAGGCACTGTATTTGCAGTACCAGTAATTTTACCAACTACAAAATCGTATACATCATTTCCCGTAGTAAGCGCATCGCTTCCGTCCGTTACAGCTGCGGTTACTGCATTAATGACCACGCTAGATGTGCCACTACCGGTTATATTTAATGTTGCCGGAATTGTAGTTGTAATAGTTTGAACCCCGGCTGTAGTATCTTTAATACTTTGAACAGTAAAACTCTTTGTAGAGGTTTGGCCACTATCGCTAGTTGAAGTACCTAGAACTAAATCCGTTAATTTTGGTGTAGCTAAAGGATAGCTATTAATTATTGCCATTGTTTTGTTTTTTTATATTTTTTATTTAGCAGCTATAGACTGAAATTACATTACCACCAGCGCTAAGTTGAACCGCATTGGTACCATCACTTACCCACCCAATTGCCGTCGGTGTACAACCTGTATTTCCATTATAAATTTTAGTAGAGGTAGTTAACAAGCCTCCATCACCGTAATATGTATCAGATAGACTGCCTGAGCAAGCTGAAATCGCAGTGGTAGCATATGTTGTATTAGTAAATTGAGTTAAACTACCAGATACACAAGATTGAATTGTTCCATTTACACCACTAATATTTATTGAGCTTCCGCCTACTATAGCGTGATAGCCTTGATAGTTGCTACTAGAAATTGGTGTTGTTAATCCTGTGTTTTCATATAATCCGCTCCCAGGTCCACTTGTTCCGTAATAAAGTGTTTTAGTTGCACCACTAGCATAATTTATACATGCATCATTCGCGCATGTTCCTGTTGCTGTATAAAACGTAACGGCAGTATATGCAATTGTTGCTGTTCCGCTCACGTTGACTATAGTGGGGCTAGAAGTTACGCCCACCTGTATAGCTTGATTATTAGTGGAGCTAAATGTATAACCCGAAGAAGGCGGATCATAACCGGTATTAGTAGTTACAGTTAAACTTGGTGTTAAGCTAGTACCATAAGGTTCAGTTACAGTAATATTTGCGGGTGCATTGCCCGATGTTGTGGTTGATGTATTAGCTACATTGTATGTTGCTGTTGCATTAGTTAAATTTGTAGTAAACTGAAATTCATGTGTTGTTGGAACCGCTGTTTGCGTACCATTTATTGTTATTGTTGCGCTTCCGTTTGAACTTCCCATTGTACGCGATAAAGTTCCTTCATAGTTTCCAGTACCACTATTAAGACTTAGGTTTATAGTACTATTTCCATCTGTGGCTGTTAAAGTATAACTATACCCGGTAGCGGGTGTAAAAGTAACAGGAACGTTATATGAGGTGCCCGATGTGAAGGGCCCATAAGTACCGCTTCCTCCCGGGGTACCGGTAGTTATAGAAGTATTATTTCTTACTACTGTTATAGTATCACTATAAGTTGGATTATTCGCTGTTACGGATCCGGTCAAAGTTGTGGTAACTGTAACTGTTGTTCCTCCTGGACTTGGAAATGTACCACCGGGCGCATTGGATACACTTATTGAACCTGTATATCCGCTATTTACAGTTGCAGTAGTTGAAAAAGCTGTATAAGATGTCCCAGGTTGCCCTGACTTTGTAAACCCTGCTAAATTACCCCCTATTGTATAACCTGCTGAAGGCCCTGATATATTATTAGTAATGCTTAATACTACATTAGAATTAGCAGCAGCGCAGTTGTCAAATACTAAAACAGAACCTACATAGCCTTTGCATATATTAGTGCCGCCAACACGTATATTTCCTACGGGACTACCGTTGTATTTTATTTCATTTGCACCTAAAAATATACCTGTAGACATATTATCCTGTTATTATATAAAGATGAGTATCTACGGGGGTGAGTGCATTATATTGCGCCTGTGTTAAAGCTACTATATTTGTTATTTGAGTTACAGTCGGGGATCCTACGGGGTTTGGTGAATTTTGTATTGAGTTTGCGGCTGCTATAGTTACAGCACCTGTTCCAGATACTTGAACATTGTTACCAGCTACAATTGAAGTAGGTACTGCAGTGTCTAAATTTACAGTAACAGTATCTGATGCACTTACCACGGTGTTAACACCTGTACCCCCTGCTATAGTTACAGTTTGGCCATCGTCAACTTGTTCAGCTGTACCAGAGTCACCGGCAAGATTCCAACTACTCATTGTACCTCCTGCGGCAATAGTTGCCCAAGTATTATCACCTCTTAAGTATGTTGTTCCGCTTGGTGTGCCTGTTGCACTTAAACTAGCTATAGGTGCGGTAGCTGTAGAACTATCAATGTTTATAAATGTACTTCCTACAATACTGTTTACGCCCGTATTTGCTACGGTTATTTCATTGTTAGCTGAAGTCATATTAATGCCAGCCCCATTAATTAACTTAACAAACGTTACGTTGCTAAAATTATCGGTTAAATTAATATCTATATTAGGTGCGTTAGCTACCGATGTTAATGTATATGTATAAGGAACAGTATTTGGAGGCACGGCCCACTGACCATCCCCGCGGTAAAATGTAGTTGAGCTTGGTGTTCCTCCATTATTTGTAAGATCAATGCTTATATTACCCGATGTAGTAATTGGTGAATTACTTATTGTAAGAAAATTGTCTGTATTGGTTAATCCTATTGAAGTTACGGTACCACCTGTACCAGCGGCAGGCACTAAACCAATAATATCTGATATAGTAAAGCTTTTAGTCGGGTTTTCTCCGCTAGCATCCGATGTAAGTGTACCTATAAGTAAATCCGATGCTGTGGGTGTTGCTTTAGGATATGAATATATTATTGCCATTGTTAAGTTTTTTCTGTTTTTGTACCGTTTCCGTCGTTACCCCTGTTTCTTTTTACCGATTCAAACTTACCATCTTCGTGATCATAGTCCAAACCAGCCAAGCTGAAGCCCTTTTTAAGATATTTACGCCGAAGGCGTTGATTTTCCGCTTTCATAGCCCTTCTTCGGGGCGTCATAGCGTATTGTTTGTCTCTTTTAGCCTTTTTAGCTTTAGCTTCGGGCGATAATTTTTGGGGCATTACCTTATTTATTAAATATTTTGCTTTTCATAAGCTTAAATGGAGAACCCGAGCCATAATTAGCCGGACTTGCGTCAAGCATTGCTTTAGCAGCCTTATAATCACCACCGGTTTTTTGCATAGCTAGTCCAAATGCGTTACCCTCTGCTGGGGAACTAAATATTTCTGATTTATTTTTCATAATAATTTCGTTTATTTACCATTTTTAAATATAAAACCTGAGCCATCCTAGTTTCATCCGCGGTTTCAATCCGCATATCTTTAGTCAACTCCCTAAATTCATTTATTCTTACTTTTCTGGTCGCCGAGCAACTCATCATCAGAGTCACAAGTACAATACTTCCTATTAATTTCATGTTGGTTGGTTTGTGCGATATGTATTTCAATAAGCGCGTTCGTTAGTTTGTCAATACTCTTACGTATTTCCTTCAATTCATTTCTCAGTCCGTTGGATTTTACAACAACTTCGTTTTTTTTCATAATTAGATTGAATTACCTATTCTTTTATAATCACTTAAGTTACACACAACTTACAATATT
>Ga0209232_1001999_pt1 | contig 10506 bp, 23 predicted proteins | sample ETNvirenome_2_60_FD_184066 | JGI IMG/M metagenome (GOLD analysis project Ga0209232, IMG submission 184066) | Marine viral communities from the Pacific Ocean - ETNP_2_60 (SPAdes) (version 2) | ecosystem: Environmental > Aquatic > Marine > Oceanic | place: Pacific Ocean | collected 2013-06-22
AATCTTCCGTTCTGGTACCAAACAATTTTTGTAGGTGTAATTGCTAGTGTGTATGGATTGAAAGCTACAGATTTGATTAAGAGAAAATAGTGAACTTTGTACTTAATTTAATCTTATGCTCTGGTGTATCAAATACTTGCCTACCACCTTATAGATACCCTGATTTATTTGTTGATGGCTATTCTTGTATGATAGCTGGAAACACAGAGTCTATTCTTAAACTAGAAGAAATAGGCTATGAAGATGTTAATAAAAACAAAATCTTCATTAAGTTTATGTGTAACGAAGAAGTGAAACCTAAAATCAACACTTAAAAGAATTTTTAGAATAGGATATGATCTTTTGATCATGATTTGATCTAATCAAATGGGATAGTGGTGGGTAATCAATTGACTAACTTATAGAGTTCTACATTCATGATAAATGTGTTATAAGTATATTAACACAATGCTATGAATAAAAAATTTGAACTTAATAAGTATTTTATAAGTATCTTTGAAAGTGTTAATTTTAAAGGTGCCAGAACTGATACTCTATTGATTACAAATCAATTGCTCTACCAACTGAGCTACAAGGGCAGTAAAAAAAACCTTATATATAAAGCCAAAATGAATTTCAATAGATTCGTTTTGGCTCTTTTTTTATGTCCGAAATACAAGGAATCATCAAAAAATCAACTAGAAGTTATAAGTTTTTTATAAGTTTTTATGGTGAATTCTTTATATTTTAGTCAATTGATTGGAAAATCAAGCCTTTTTAAGTCAAATGATTTGTTGATAATAGTGTTAATACTATGTATAACATCGTTATAACTTACAAAAGGAGAGAGAAATGGAGTTAAATTTAAATAGAGTACCTATTAAAGATAAAAAAGGTAACGTCAAAATGTATTGGCGTTGGAACTATATAGGTGTAAATAATAAACCTTTAGCAATTACAAAAATAAATAAAGCTAAAGTAAAAGAAAAAGCACAAACAATAATTAAAGAGATAGGTTTTATAAAGACTAGCACTCATGAAGTATTATTAAATGAGGCTTATGATTCTTTTGAAAAAAGACTTAAATATAAAATAAGAGAGGGTGTAATAGAGGTTGGTCATGCAAGAGATTATGGTAGTTTTTATGCTAATCACATTTTGCCTTACTTTAATAATGTAGATATTAGAAATTTAGGTGAGCAAGAAATAAATGGTTTTGTTAAATACCTAACCGACAAGCTATTTAAAAACGAATTAAAAGCTAAAACTATTAGAAAAATATTTAATACGTTATCAGCTATTTTACAAAATCAAGTTGATCCACCAAATAGAAAGATTAATCGTAATATTTGTAAAGACGCTAATTGGATGACTATGGTTGTTACAAGTAGAACAAAACCAGAACGTATTGATTTTGATTATTGGAACATGGATTTAATGAAAAATATAATCCACAATATTCCTAGATATAAAGTTCAATTAATATGTAAAATTTTATTAGAGTGCGCTTTAAGACCTAGTGAGGCTAGATGTTTAACTATTGATGACTTGCTAAACTTTGATGCTAGTTCTAATTTACCACCAATTATTGATATTAATAAATCAGTTAAGAGTGGTACTAAAAAAATTGGTGATCCAAAAACTGATAATGGTTTTAGACAATTAGTAATCTCTAACGATTTAAGGGATGAAATTAATAAATATGTTAAAACCTTACCAAAAGATCAAAAACATTTATTTTTAGATAAAACAAACTCACCAATACGCCTAGAAGCCATTATTAGAGGCATGGATAAGAGTTTAAATAAATTAGACCTTACGTTACCAATTAAACGGAAAGGGTACTTCTGGCGTCATTATACGGCTAGTTTTTGGGCTTATACTTCTAAATATAAGAACGCTATTGATTTGGCCAAAGCACTTGGAGATAAGTCAATAGATTTTGTTCAAGAAAACTACATAGCTTTATATCTCAAGAGTGAGAAAGAAGTTGAGAATGTAGATTATCAAAACAAACACTTTAATTGGAAATAATTATTTATACCAATACTTATCGTAGTTCTCTGAATTATAGAGAACTACATCCCATTCAATTTTTCGTTTAATACTTTTTCTAGCAAATTCTCTAGCGTCTTTTTCTAAAGAAAATATAGTATTGGTAAAGCTAGTAAATTTATCTTTAGGTTTCCAAATTACAAAATACATAAAAAAAAAGAGAGGGAACTTTTAAATCCCCTCTCATATTTCACAACAAAATTAAGAACAATAATTGTTCTTCACATTTAATGTTAAACACTCATATTCAATTCCTCTTTGTTAGCAACTAAAGAGGGAGCAATAGTTGAGGAATTATTAATAGGTGGCTTAACTTGACCTATCAATTTTGTTACGCCATTTGTAAAATAAGTTAATGGCAAATTAAAAAAATTACTAATTTGTAAGAGTCTTATAATTGATGTTCCATTTTGGCCTCTCTCATACTTCTGGATCTGTTGAAACGTAACTCCAATTGATTTTGCTAGTTCGGATTGGGTACAAAGTCTTTGTTTTTTAATTGTATGGCTAGTAGTAGTTGACGTTTCTGGAACATGAATTAATATTTCTCTATTGTGTCTTGCTTCTTTAATTTTATTTCCAATGATTTTATTAATCTCTACATCTAAAGGCGTTTTTGATTTTATTTTATATTTTCTTTTTTCCATTCTTCCTCTCTTTTTTTAGAGCATATTATCCCTATTAAGTTTATTTCAACTTCTAGTATTCAAGTGAAAAATCTAATTAAGAACTAATTCTAAATTCTCTTTTTGATTCTTCTTCAAAAATTTTAGAACTAATTTCAGCAATCCTATTTTTCTTTTTCTGGACCAAGTTTTTGAATTTATTCATCTTTCTTGATTCCTCCTCCTGCTGAAGCTTTAGTTCCAATATTTTCTTTGGATTCATCTTGCTCCTTATTTTTTAATGTTATTTTGGATTTTTCAAACTTAATATCCAAAACATCTATTTTGGCCGACTCACTTGGCCTATCTGATTTCACAGCTAATTCTGTGTTATCAAATTCTTCTTCAAACTTTGTTTGAATTTCATAAAAACTTTCTTTAATTACTTCATCACTCATCTTCTAAAATCCATTGTTGAATAACTTTTATTAACTTTAAGCATTGATATTTTTTCTAATTGATCATCGCTTAATTCAATATTTCGTTGCGCTTGATTACTTTTGCTAATCAAGTTTAACTTGTAGAGTTCCGATATAATTGCACCAGCTCTAGCCCTAGAAAATTTAAATTTGCGCCCAATCTCTAGGTACGTTGGGCTATATTCATGTTCCTTAATAAATTTTTTAATAAATTTAAGAACATCAAGCTTGATAGCCGATAAATATATATGTCCATTCTTCATTCTTTTTCCTTAAATAAGTTTGTTACGTTTTCTTGTGTTTGGTTAATATCGTTACCATCTTCTTTAAGAGCCTTTAGATAATTTAATAATTTTTTTAAATACCAAAGACACTTTTCTAAATCCATAATGATACTATCTATTGAAGTTCCATGTTTTGCACCAAAACGAAAAAGGTGCTTTAAACCAGCACCCTTTAAGTAACCAATATTTTCTTCATGAGTTTGTTGACTCATAATTGCATCGCAAGTTTGAATGGATTTTTTGTAATGATCAGGATTAACGCTTTCCATTAAAAAGGAGTCTCCTCTTTAGTATGGGGATCACTTAACTTAATACTTATGTCAGGTTGAGTGTCTTTAGTTTTATCGGTATTTAACCAAGCCGCAGCTTGTTTTGGCTCTCCTCCTATTGTGGCTTTGCCAGTGTAGTGAGGATATTTAGTTCCAGCTTTATCGGTTTCTCTTGGTTGACGCTTCCACAAAGCAATTTGATTATCGTATTTATTATCTGCCATTTGATTTCCTAGTTTGTATTTGTGATTTTAATTTGTTGTATTCATTAGCAACTCTCACATCCTCAATAGGATCGCTATAAAGTTGATCTAATTCTTCTTTGTACTCTTTACCTAAAACTTGAATCCCTTGTTCAAATTTATTTACAGTTGGAGATAGTTCGGCTTGTTTTTTTAGCTTCTCTATCCATTCTTTAGCAAATTCTTGAGTGTTAATTTTTTTATTAACTACTTCTTTTTTAACTTGAGTAACTTGTTTTGTTTCTTTTTTTTGTGGTTTTAAAAAATCTTCCATTTCTTCGGCTGTGGCGATTTCATCACCAAACAGACCCATAAAACTTAATGCTCTACCACAAGAAACTGTGGACTGTTTCTCAAATTCTTTATCGGCATTTTTCATTTGCTTTGACAATCCTGTAGCAACAATTTTATCGTCTAAATAGATTTCGGTTTTAAATTTATGTGATCCATTAGGTAGATCAAAACTATCGGTAATGATTCTTATTCTTTCACCAAAATATTCTCTTACAAATTTTATTCTATATCCTACGGTTAAGTATTTTCCTTTAGCACCTAAATTTGCATAATCTTTATCATCTATGCCATCCCTAAATTGTTGTATTGCGTCTCTCAAAGTTCTTTCTTTCATAGTTGTCCTACCTCTCTCAATTTTTTTGTTGGATTTTTTATTTGTTCTTCTAGTTCTTCAATTTTTTTATTTTTATTTTGAATTTCTACTCTTAATTGGCCATTCTTTTTTTGGTGCGCATTATTAATTACTTCCAAATCTTTAATTCTTTGGCGTAAAGGTTTTATAATTCCTTGTTCACTACTCATAATAACTTCTAAATCTTTCTATGATGTCAGGTGTTATGCCTTTCCACCAAAAACCATTTTTTCTAATTTCACTAAAGTCAGGTTTGCAAAGTAAAGCTAGAGTCTTCATATCACCATCGGCTAACTCTAATTTCTTTTCCCAACATTTTTGATATAAAATTAATTCATCGTAGTAATGTTCAAGATTTTCTTTACTTAATTCTATGCAATTGTCAGGGGTAAAAATTGTATAATCACTATCACTAGCATAAGTTAAAAATGGTGTATGTGTTGGCAAGACTTTAGAGTACAAAGCTATTTGCAAACAATCGCTATGGAATGGTACTTTAGGTGTTTTCTTTTTTGTATATGAATATCCATTTTTAGTTTTAATTAATGTTCCAAATACATTTTTAATATCTCCAAAATGAGTCTCTCCAATTAAATCTACATAACATAAAAAATATGTTGAAATTCTTGAATCCCAATGTGTGAATTCTTTTTCATTTTCCCATTTTTGCTTGGGTAAAGTTGCAATATTTTTTAAATGATTGCTTGAAATAGCACCCATATTTTTGATAATATGCTCAAATTTAATTTTATCTTTTTCGTCAGTTCCTTTAAAATTATCTATTCTCTCTTGTATCTTTTTGATCATTCTAAAATTTCCTCAATTGTTTTATTTTCGCATAAAGCCATTTGCACAACCTCATGAGCAATAGTACCCCCTGTAAATGAACTATTAGATGGAAGATTCATTTTTTCTTTTGGTGTTAAGACTATGTAATTTCGGAAACGGATATCGTCAGGGATTGTGTTTTGGCTTTTAGAAGTGTGTTTTAAGCCAAATTTTGTATAACATTCTCCAATTTGTCTTGGTCGATTCGTCATATAAGAAACTTATAACGATAATATATAGAAAATGCAATAGTATTATAATCTATTGCTAATATTATTTTTTAGGTTTTATAACCCAATGATTGTCTTTAGGATAAGCAATACCCTCAATTTTAGATGAAGATTCAATATCAATATTAGTTACAATATCGTTTATTTTTTTATTAGAAATAGCCGATACATCTTCAACATTATATTTTCCATTAGATTGAGGAATTAACCATCCATAATAAAGTGTTTTAGTTTTTCTTTGTCTTACTATGGAAAATGTATAATCGGCATCAGTTCTTATTAAATCCAATGGTTTAATAAATCTTACGGCACCTTTTAAATAACCTTGTTTAATTATAACGGCTGAATGATTGACCCAATTTTCACTTACTTTTAATGGCCAAATTTCTTTAAGTTTTCTTTCTCTTATTTGACCATTTTGCATAAAATCACCAATGACCTTTATAATACAACTCCTAGTAATAAAATGAGTAGAAGATAAATGAGGTAAGCCATTATATCTTTTTTTATTAAAATATTCGGCAAATAATTCGGATAGTTCTAATAAACCAAAATTATGAGGATCGGTACTTTTTTTATTAATTAACCTAGACCATTTAACTTTCCAATTATTAAAGTCTTTAATTTTTTTACCTAAAGTTTCTCTTAATAATTGATCTCTTGAAACCTTATGTAAAGTTAATTGCTCATCCAATTTATCTTTTTGAAATATGCTATCCATATTAGTCTTTTCTACCTCAAACATACACTCTCCTTTATCATTTGTCTATTATATCTTTGTTATAGGTATATTATAACAAATAATAATTGCAACATAATATTTTATAGTTATAACATTATTATCATTTATGAGTTTAAAGGAGATAAAATACCGAAATCATAAGGCCAAGATAGTCAAATTAACTAGGAAACAAGCCATAAATGATGGCATTTGGGGTTATTACGATCCAAACGAATCTACCATAGCGATTCAAGAAAATTTAAATAATTACACTTATTTAGATACTTTACTCCATGAGATAGCGCATTTTATCGCTAACAAATCATCGATTCGTTTAAAGAATTTAGGTGAGGAGGGAATCGCTACTTTTATAGGAAGTGAATTTTCTAAAGTATTTATCCAAAATCCTAAATTAGTTTCTTTAATTAAAAGGTGCATCAAAAAATGAAAACCTTTTTAATTTTAGTTTTGTTTAGTCATCCAAATTTAATTTACGAAAAAATAGAAATTAAAAATTTTACAAATTGTGATGATGCTTTTGAAAATAAAGCAACTTGGTATGACAACCCTAAATTTAAAGAGGGTGATTACGAACTTTGGGGATTTTATATTTATAATAAAAAACAAGTCGTAGCTTCTTATTGCCAAGACGAAAAAGGAAATTGGCTTTTATGAAAAAAATAACATTAGACCTATATGAATTAATGACCGCAGCTCAAAATGGTTTAACAAGAGTTTTTGAATCTTTAAGAATGGGTCATGAGTGGGGTCATGGGTATAAAAGTTCTTTAAATGAAAAAATTGCTAGATCAATTAGTGGGTCTAGCGCAGAGTTGAGTTGCGCTAAATATTTAGGAATAGAATTTACTTATCATGTTAATCATGGCAACAACCCTGATCTTGTATTTCATGATTTACATTTACAAGTACGTTGCCAATTACCAAAAGAAAATAATGGTTTAATCATTAGACCTAAAGGTGCAAAGCCAAACGAAATTTATATTTTAGCCATAGACAAATCACCAATTTACGAAATTTGTGGATTCATTAATAGTAGTCATGTTTTAGGAACAAATAAATATTTAACTAATTTAGGAAACAACCGACCGAAATGTCATTACATCCCTAAAGATATTTTAACCCCAATAGAATTATTAAAAGATGGTAAATGGAATTAATCCCAACAAAATAAATATTTATGGCGACCAAAGAGTTTGTTGTAAGTGCAAACAAAAAGCTGATGTGGTTGAGCAAAATAGGGATTATTGCGCCGAACACTATTGTCAAAAATCAACAGGGCTAACACTAGATCAATTAAAACAAGAAATGCAAAAGTTAAGGTTTAATAAACATGACTAAAATTTTAATTGATAAAAAATATAAAATTATTTATGCCGATCCCCCCTGGTATTTTAAAAGCTATTCAAAAAAAGGAGAAGATAGAAATGCTACAAAACATTATCCATGTATGGAATTTGATGATCTATTGGGTCTTAATATTAATGATATTGCTGATGTGGATTGCATATTGTTTATGTGGGTTATTGATCCTTTACTTGAAAAATCTTTTGAACTTCTTAAAGCATGGGATTTTAAATTTAAGACGGTAGCTTTTACATGGGTTAAGGAAAATAAGTCTAAAGGTTTTTTTACAGGGATGGGTTACTACACTAGGGCTAACCCAGAAATGTGTTTATTGGCTACTAAAGGCCATCCAAAAAGAATTTCAAAAAGTGTCAAACAATTAGTGGTGGATGTTAGGAGAGAACATTCAAGAAAACCTGATTGTGTAAGAGATCGCATAGTTGAATTATGTGGTGATCTTCCAAGAATTGAACTTTTTGCAAGACAAGATTTCACACACAAAGGCTGGGACAATTGGGGGAATCATTTTGAGTGAGAAAGAACAAAATAATCTTTTTGGACAAGAGGAGTTACAAGAGGATTGGAGAAAAGAGTGGGATGGGATGCCAGAATTTGAGCAATACACTAAAGAGGCTTACCATAAAATAATAATAAGATTTGCAAATGAGGATGACTTACAAAGTTTCGCCAAAATAATAGGGCAAGAACTAAATAATAAAACAAAAAGTATTTGGCATCCTAAACTTAAATTTGCCAATCATTTTAACAAAAGGTATGTAAAAGATGAATCCTAAACACCCTATTTATGTCATTAGTAAAGGTAGATGGGAGTCTAGATTAACTTCTAAAACATTAGAGAGAATGGGAGTTCCTTATCATATCGTTGTTGAGCCTCAAGAATACGATGAGTACGCTAAAGTTATTGATCCTAAAAAGATTTATACTTTACCATTTTCTAATTTAGGTAAAGGCTCAATCCCTGCAAGAAATTGGGTTTGGGATCACTCTATAAGCATTGGTGCTAAAAAGCATTGGATCATAGATGATAATATTTATGATTTTTATAGACTTAATCGTAACGCTAAAAACATAGTACAAACTGGGGCAATCTTTCAGGCCGCGGAGGATTTTGTGGATCGCTACGAAAATGTTATGATTAGTGGGTTTAACTATTGTAAGTTTTGTATCGCTAGTGAAAAATATCCTCCTTATCTTTTTAATACTAGAATCTATTCGACTATTTTAATTGATAATCGTTTAGATTTAAGATGGAGAGGAACTTATAATGAAGATACTGATTTATCTATAAGGTGTTTAAAGCTTGGATATTGTACTTTACAATTTAACGCCTTTTTAAGTGAGAAAGCTACTACCATGAGACTTAAAGGTGGTAACACAGATTCAATCTATAAGAACGATGATTTAGATTATTTAGATGGCGTTATGGCCAAATCAAAATCATTACAAGAACAACACCCTGATTGCGCTAAAGTCGTTTGGAGGTTTAATCGGTGGCATCACTTCGTAGATTATTCGATGTTTAAAAAGAATAAACCTATTAAGAAAAAAGATTTAATTATTCCTAAAGGAATTAATAACTATGGCATGACTCTTAAAGAGGTGGCTATATGAGTTGGACTTTTGAGAAAGTTGATATTGAACTCTTGGACAACCTTAATCTTAATAGTCATGAGAAACTTTTATTTATCCTTATAAGTAGATTTAAGAATGTTAAAAATGGAATTAACATTACTAATTCTTATTTAATGAAAAGAACTGGGATTCAATCTAAAGTAACATTAAGGAAATATCTTGATCGCTTGGCTAATTTTGGCCTTGTTGCTAGGAATCAACCTCACTTTAAAAAACCTAATAAATTTACTTTTGATAAAAACCAAATGCAAGAATTTATTAGAACTAATAATGGGAGACGAAAAAAGATGTCTAAAATTATGAAAGCTACAAAATCACAACAAAAAACTTACTCACATAATATCAACATTGGAAAGGTTATACCTATTAAAAAGAAAATTTAGGGGGTCAATTTTTGACCTCATCAGGTCAATTTTTGTACCTCTTATATAGAGATTAATTAATAGAAAATAATATATATGGACTATAAAGAAAAAATAAAAAAAGTTGTTGGTAGTTTTGTTAAGAATCATAATTTTGTTTATAAAAAGGCAAAAGATTCTAGAATTAAAAATAGAAAACAACATGATTTAAATAAAAAAACAAAGCAATTACAAAAGTCTCTTTCTAAAGATAGATTTAACCAATATTTAGATTCACTCTATAAGGAAGATCCAGATTCAACCTATAAGAAAGATTGTGATTCAACCTATAAGGCTTCAGATTCAACCTATAAGGAGAATAATTAAATGATTACTTCAAGATTAACCATAGATCAATTAGATCGTTTCTTAATGGTTACAAGTTGGGTAGATGATAAGTTACCTCCTATAAACAATAGAAGAGTCCCTCTTATGTTTAAATTTTTAGATATTAAGGAGACAAAAGAATCATTAAAAAATTCGGACACCCCTAGTGCTAGACTCAAGATCATTCCAACATCAAAACAATTAAGTATCTATGAGTTTATTACTTGTTTAATGGTAGACGCACGGCCGTCTACTAGGGAACTCCTCTATCTTCGTAACTTTCCTCATAGAAAATCTTATAGGGCTTTAAAACGCCTCTATTTAGATTGTAGCCATGAAAAGCTTCGCTATCTATACAATAGAGCGCTTGTTGAAGTTTGCGATCTAGCCAATAAAGACTTAAAAAAATATCTTTAATTATT
>Ga0209232_1002001_pt1 | contig 10503 bp, 12 predicted proteins | sample ETNvirenome_2_60_FD_184066 | JGI IMG/M metagenome (GOLD analysis project Ga0209232, IMG submission 184066) | Marine viral communities from the Pacific Ocean - ETNP_2_60 (SPAdes) (version 2) | ecosystem: Environmental > Aquatic > Marine > Oceanic | place: Pacific Ocean | collected 2013-06-22
AAAAGTTACAAAATTAGATAACTTTGATCCAAAAGGTTATATTAAGAATACAGGACAACATTATTCTGATCAATGGAATGGATGGGAAACTAGTCAAGACTTAAGAGATTATTTAGAAAAGAATAAGTATTCAATTGCAGCTAATGGAGTTGTATATGATACACAAATTAAAGGATTCCTTCCAAGTATTTTGGATAATTGGTTTAATGAAAGAGTTGAGTATAAAAACTTAAGAAAGAAATATGAAAAAGAAGGCGATGAAGCAAAAGCAGAATATTTTGATAGGATGCAATTGGTAACCAAAATTCTTCTTAATTCATTTTACGGAGTATTAGGAAATCCAAGTTTTAGATTCTTTGATCCAGACAATGCTACAGCAATTACTAGTACTGGACAACAATTAATTAAATTTACAGCAGATATTGGTAATAAATTTTATAACGATGAGTTAGGTAAAAAAGAAGATCATAACATTTATATAGATACAGATTCTGTATTCTTTTCTTCATTACCTTTAATTGAAAAACGATATCCAAAATTTGATATTAAAGATGAACAATGGATGGCTGATAAAACAATTGAAATAGCAGATCAAGTTCAAAGTTTTATAAATCGATCATATGATATTTATGGCAAACGTTTTCATAATGTCGATGTTCATAGATTTGATATCAAACAAGAAAATGTTGCAAAAGCTGGTTTATGGATAGCAAAGAAAAGATATGCTCAGTGGATTATCAATGTAGAAGGACATACAGTATCTAAATTAGATGTGAAAGGTCTTGATGTTGTCCGTTCATCATTTCCGCCATCTTTTAGAAGATTTATGGCAGAAGTTTTAGAGGATATGTTAAATGATATTGATAAAGTTACATTAGATGGAAAGATTCTAAATTTCAAAGAACATATGAAAACATTGCCACTAATAGAAGTAATGTTTCCAATCGGCGTTAAAAATATTAAAAAATATTCAAGAAAAGGAGATGCCCCATTTGCAGTAAGAATGAAAGGAACCCCAGTTCATGTTAAGTCTGCATTAAATTATAATGATATGTTACGTCATCATAAGATAAAAACTATTAGAGGTATTATTAATGGAGAAAAAATTAAATGGACATATCTCAAACCTAATTCAATGAATTTAGATACTATGGCATTGAAAGGGTTTGAAGATCCTGCACCGATTGAAAAGTTTGTGCAAGATAGTATAGACTATGATAAAATATTCAAATCAGCATTTGCTAATAAATTGAATGATTTTTATAGTGCGATGAAATGGGGACAGATCCCCGAAAATAATAACTTAGGTAAATTTTTTGCATTCGGCTAATAATAAATTAAATAAAGGAGAATATTATGGAAACATTATTAACAGTGCTAATTACATTAATGGTTGTGGCTATTGCGGGTGCAGGTATTAATTTGGTTAGGTTGAACCGAAAAGCTGATGAGCTTGATACATTAAAATTAGATATGGTTGATATTAATGAAAGTATTAATCGAATGATTGAAAATCTTGAAAGAGATCAAAATGATCGAATCGAAAAGTGGGTTGCTTCAACTGATAGACGATTTGATTATCTTAAGAACGATTTAGATAAAATTAACAAAGTAGTAAAAAAATAGTTAAATAATTTGGTCGTTTGCAAAAAATTTATTATATTAAATTAAATAATTAGAGAAATGATAGGATTCAGGAAATATTGGTACGGTAAGGAATGTGAAGGCAGATTAACAGATGTTGAAACATTATTTATTGCAGACATAACTGTTAAGGGTCTTAATATGGAGAAAGCTCCGCATATCTATTTTTGTTCTGGAGCAGTAGAACAATTAATTACTAATGATATGAAAAATCAAAGTAAGTTAGATTGGGAGTGGATGAATAATTTTATTGATAGAACAGGCACAACAATTAGTTTAGAATGTACTCCTGGTATGTTAAAAAATATTCCACCAATGGTTAGAATTAAGACACATATCATGTATATGTTAGAAGAAGAAGAAGTTAGTTTATTAAAACAAAATGATAGTATAAAGGTTATACATGCTCCATATAGTTTGTATTGTGCGAGTATACAAAATATGCAAAAAGTTACACCTGACGATTATAAATACGATAGATATGAATAACATTTGGATAGTAGATTTAGAAGCCGTTGAGAGTAGATATACTGGTCAATGGAAACATCATTTTCCAGATCTAATGAGAAAGTTAGGTTTTGGAGAATATAATGTACAAGTTATAGAAGGTCCTACAGATATTCCTGAAGCAACTACGCCAGGAGCATTTTTGAACTTTGGAGGCACAAATATTTACAAAAGTGCTCAAATGGTTAAAATAGGTAGATTGTTTTGTGATGGAGAAGTTAAAGAAGGAGATCATTTTATTTATACAGATGCATGGAATCCTAGTATTATTCAATTAAAATATATGAGTGAACTATTAGGAGTGCCTATTAAGATTCATGGTCTTTGGCATGCTGGTAATTATGATCCAAATGATTTTTTAGGCAGGCTGATAAAAGATAAATGGGTAAAGACATTTGAATTATCTTTAGCACAGACAATAGATTATAATTGGTTTGCTTCAGATGATCATTTAAAAATGTTTAGAGAGAACTTTGGTTATGATGATGTTCAGTGTTTTAGAACAGGATGGCCAATGGAATATCTAAAGCCAATGTTTACTCCTAAAAAGAAAGAAGATATCATATTATTTCCACATAGAATTGCTCCAGAAAAACAAGTAGATATATTTAGAGATTTAGCAAAAGAATTGCCTGAATATAAATTTATTGTATGTCAAGATAAGAAATTATCAAAAGATCAATATCATGATTTGTTAGAAAGATCTAAAATGGTATTTTCTGCAAATGTACAAGAGACTCTAGGTATTTCATGTTATGAAGGAGCATTAGCAGGAGCAATACCAATGGTTCCGGATAGATTGAGTTATACAGAAATGTATTCAGATGCATTTAAGTATCCAAGTGAATGGACAGAATCTTGGGATTCATATCTAAAATATAAAGATCATTTGGTTAGAGAAATTCGTATCTGGATGAATAGATATGATACGATAGTAGAAACAGGTAAGTTAGAAGAATTAGCAACTAGTTTACATGAGAATTATTTTTCATGTAATGGATTAAGAAAGGTATTATTTAATGGATAAGAAAGAAAAACAAAAAGAATTTATTTACTTCCCGTCTTTATCGGCCGGAGGATTTGCATCATCACTGATTAAGAATGAATATTTAGCATCAGGAACACCTTGTAGATTTTATTCGGATGAATATCCGGCCGAGTTTAGACACAAAGCATTCCTAGTAACTGCAGGTCATTACTATAAAAAGATGGATATTAGGCAGCAGATGGGATTAGGAGATGATGTATTAGTATTTGGTGACTCAGGAGGATATCAGATTGCAACCGGTGCATTAAAGTATACAGATGATTTAAGAGAAAAAATATTTCATTGGTTAGAAGCTAATTCAGATGTAGCGGCTAATTTAGATATCCCACCTAAGACAGTTTATGAAAATAAGTTTTATGAATGTGCAGATATTAGTTATGATAATTTTGCATATTTTGAAAAACACCAATCTGGTAAAACTAAATTCTTAAACATGTTGCAAGGATCGAATCCACAAGAATATGATTGGTGGTATCATAAATTTAAGCATTTTGAATTTCAGGGTTGGGCAATTGGAGGTCCGCAAAAGTTAGTAGACTTTATGTGGGCATTAGCTCTTATGTTGAAGAATAGAGAATTTGAAAAAACTAATTTAGAATATTTACATTTGTTAGGTATTTCTAAAATATCAGATTTCTTTATATTGTCGACAATACAAAAGTGTTTGAATAAACACTATGGTAATAGAATAGTAGTTACAACAGATTCTAGTTCGCCTGGACAATATCCTGTGTATGGAACATTTTTGCATTCACATAATTTTAAGAAGTTATCTTTTAGTGATGTGTATATGCCAAAGCCGGATAAAGATGAAGATGGAAATCCTATTCCATTAGCAGAAAGTAAGATTCCAGATCTTCAACCAGATTTATTAGTGCCAGATAGTTTAGGTGACCCGGCATGTAAAGATTTTACATGGGGTATGTTAGATAACTATAATAAAGAAGCAGTTCCAAGAATGGTATTGCATAATGTACATGTATTTCAAAATACAATTAAAGAAGTGAACAAAATTGTAGCAGCTCATAGAGATGTTGCTCAATATATGGTTCCAAATAATTTAGCTGCAGTATTAAAAAGTATATACGAAATGTTCGAAGATCCAGATGCAGCGATCACTACTTATGAAAAGTATAAACAATATTATCAGAAGTTTGGAGGACAAAGTATTACAACTATTAACAAAGATATATTTAATCAATTTTTTGAACAAAAGGTAGAACAATGAAAAAAAGCGACTTATTAAATTTCGTAGGCCGATATCATTTGGCCGGAGCGACTACATCAGTAAAATGGGATGCAAAGGATGGTGCATTACAAACTGAATTCATCACAGATGATCAGAATGTAATTGGACATATTAATGCTTCTAATTTAGATCTGGGTAGCAATGAATTAGGTGTTTATGCAACACCACAATTAGTAAAAATGTTAACAGCAGTAGGAGAAGATTTGACAGTAGATGTTAATTCAGTAGATAAAACAGCTGTTAGTATAGGAGTAAAAGATAAAGATGTTGACATGACATTTATGTTAGCAGATCTATCAGTAATTAGACAAGTACCAGATCTTAAGAATACTCCAGACTGGAATGCATCAATTGATATTACAGATAATTTTAGAACTAAATTTATCAAAGCGAAAAATGCATTACCAGAATCTGAAAACTTTGGTATTAAGTGTTCATCAGGAACAGTTGAGATGATAATGAATTATTCATCAATAAATACTAACAGAATTAAATTTGAACTAGATGCCCCTAATAGTACAGATATGGGAGTTATTTGTTTCTCATCAACATTATTTAAAGAGATTCTTCAAGCAAATAAAGATGCTGAAACAGGTAAAATAGAAATTTCAGAAGCTGGTCTTGCAAGAGTATCGTTTACAGGTAAAACATTTACATCAACTTATTACTTAGTACAATTACAATCATCATAATATGAAAGTTAGATTCAAGAAATTAGTAGATAAAGCTGTTATGCCTAGTTATGCTAAGCCTGGCGACGCCGGATTAGATATGACTACAATTGGGAGTAAGATCGATGCAGATCATAATTATATTGAATACTTTACAGGTATTGCATTAGAAATTCCAGAAGGATATGTTGGATTACTTTTTCCGCGGTCATCTACATCAAAAAAAGATTTGCGACTAGCCAATAGTGTAGGTGTAGTAGATTCTGGTTATAGAGGTGAAATATCATTTAGGTATAAATTTCCTAAAGACAGTTATTTTGCAAAAGTAAAACGATATAATGATGGAGATAGAGTAGGTCAATTAGTAATATTACCATATCCACAAATCAATATGATTGAAGCAGATGAATTATCATCTACTGAAAGAGGTGAAGGCGGATATGGTTCAACAGGGAATTAATATGTTTGGAAATCAAGAACACACATTATGGGTCGAAAAATTTAGACCTAACACATTAGATGGATATGTTGGAAATGAACATATCATAGACAAAGTTAAATTGTATATTGAATCAGGAGATGTTCCTCATTTATTGTTCTACGGTGGAGCAGGTACTGGTAAAACTACATTGGCTAAAATTATTGCAAATAATGTAGATGCAGATCTAATGTATATAAATGCCTCTGATGAAAATAATATTGAAACAGTTCGAACTAAGATTAAAAGTTATGCTAGTACAGTTGGTTTTAAAAGATGGAAAATTGTTATATTAGATGAGGCAGATTATATGACCCCAAATGGTCAAGCTGCATTAAGAAATTTAATGGAAACATTTAGTAAAACTACTAGATTTATTTTAACTTGTAATTATGTTGAAAAAATTATAGATCCTATTCAATCTAGATGTCAAGTATTTGGAATCACTCCTCCTAATAAAAAAGAAGTTGCTAAAAGAATAGTTTCTATATTAGATGAACTACAAGTGTCATATGATAATAAAGATCTTGTTACAATTATAAACGCCGGCTATCCAGATATTAGAAGGGTATTAAATAGCTGTCAGAGGCAGGTTATTGATAATACTTTGAAAGTAGATGATACTAGTGTTATACAAGCAAATTATATGACTAAGTTGATTGATATATTAAATAAAGCAGATAAGAAAACTGCATTCAAAGAAATACGTCAATTAATTAATGATAGCAAAGTAAAAGATTTTTCGGCTTTACATAAGTATCTTTTTGAAGAAGTAGATAATTATGCTAAAGGACATATTGCTAGTGTTATATTGATTTTAGCTGAATCACAATATCAAGATTCATTTGCAGTAGATAAAGAGTTACATATCATGTCAACGATTGTAAAATTATTGAACGAATTAAAGGGATAAGTTATGACAAAAGGTAAAATTTTAGGAATGGGAGCTAAAGGAAAAGCTCCGAACGCACAAGTAAATATCAAACCAGAAGATCTTAAAGATATTACATGCGAAAATTGTGGATGTAAATATTTTAGACAAGTAAATGCATTTAAAAGAATATCTGCATTAGTATCACCAACAGGTAAAGAACAAATAGTTCCGGTGCCAACATTTAGATGTGATGAATGTGGATTCATCAACGAAGAATTTAGACCAATCGAACAAAAAACAAAATAAGTTATGGCAAAAAAATTAGTATTTGGGCATGATGCCCGCGTAGAATTAATGAATGGTGTTGAGAAATTATCGGATGCGGTAAAATCGACATTAGGACCAAAAGGTAGAACAGTAGTAATTGAAAAGGCATTTGGTGGTCCAAATGTTACAAAGGATGGTGTTACTGTAGCAAAAGAAATTGAACTAGAAGACCCGGTAGAAAATGCCGGAGCTCAAATGGTTAAAGAAGCAGCATCTAAAACAAATGATGAAGCAGGTGATGGAACTACTACAGCAACTGTATTGGCACATGCAATACTTAAAGAAGGGTTTAAGAAAATTGCTAATGGTGCAAATCCAATTGAATTGAAAAGAGGAATTGATAAAACAGTAGAATTTGTAGTAGATTATCTTAAAGATGAATCAAGACCAGTTACTGACAATTCAGAGATTGCACAAGTAGGAACTATATCAGCTAATAATGATACATCAATCGGAAATATAATTGCACAAGCAATGGATAAAGTAGGAGAAAATGGAGTTATTACTGTAGAAGAAGGAAAGACGGCAGAAACAGAATTAGAAGTTGTAGAAGGAATGAAATTTGATAGAGGATATTCATCTCCATATTTTGTTACTAATGGTGAAAAAATGTCTGCAGAATTAGAAGATCCATTTATATTATTATATGATAAAAAAATAAGTAATATGAAAGATGTTCTTCCATTGTTAGAACAATGTATGCAAATGGATAAGCCTATGTTGATTATTGCAGAAGACATTGAAGGAGAGGCATTATCTACATTGGTAGTTAATAAAGTTAGAGGTACTCTAAAAGTTGCAACAGTGAAAGCTCCTGGGTTTGGTGCAAAAAGAATTGAACAATTAGAAGATATAGCTGTATTGATAGGAGCAACGGTGATATCAGAAAAGGTAGGCTTAGGATTAGAAGATGCTCAATTAGAACATTTAGGTACAGCTGAAAAAGTAACAATCACAAAAGACCATACTACAATTGTAAATGGATATGGTGATTCTGAATTAGTACAAGAACGTATTGAACAACTTACAGCACAAATCGAAACTATCGACTCAGATTATGAAAAAACTAAAGCACAAGAAAGATTAGCTAAATTGTCTGGCGGTGTTGCTGTAATAAGAATAGGTGCTGGTTCTGAACTTGAAATGAAAGAAAAGAAAGATAGAGTAGATGATGCGCTTTGTGCTACTAAGGCTGCAGTTGAAGAAGGTATTATAGCTGGAGGAGGAACTATATTAAGAGGATTCCAACATCCAGGTGATGACATATATGAAAATGAAGATCAATGTTATGGAGGAGATATTGTGGTTAAAGCTTGTAAAGCTCCATTCGAAGCCATTTTGGAAAATGCTGGACTTAATGCTGAGGTTATTTGGAATAAGATAGTAACACATAATGCAAATGGTACTGCAGCAGGATATGATGTTAGAACAGAGACAGTATTAGAAGATATGGTAGATGTAGGTATCATTGATCCAGTTAAAGTTACAAGAGTTGCATTAGAAAAGGCAGCGTCTGTAGCAGGAACAATGTTAACTACAGAATGTGTTGTTACAAATATTCCAAAAGATGAACCGGCTCAGCCACAAATGCCAATGATGTAATATGAAAGCAAAAAAGCCAGCTACAATATTTGATCATTTAGCTAACATAACATGGAAGAAGACTCCTTGGGATAATTTAGATGAATCATCTCAAAAAACATTTTCTCCATATTTGATAAATAGATGGTTATCAATGAACCCAGATTATATAGAAATAGTTGATATGTTTCAACAATATACGATTGGTCCATTAAGTAAAAAACATGTTTATCAATTATATTTTGATTTCTTACCTAAACAAAAATCTTTTAACAAATATATTAAAGGAAAGAAGTCAGACAAATACAATAAAGAACTTGTTAAATTTATAGCAGATCATTTTCAAGTGCCAAAAATAGAAGCAGAAGAATATATAGGTCTTTTAGATAAAGTTGAAATAATTTCTTTATTAAAAAAATACGGCAAATCAGAAAAAGAAGCCAAATCATTATTAAAAAAATAGTTATATGAAAACAATAAAAGATTCTCCAGGAAGAGAAAAGGAAACAAGTCCAACTCATAAAGTAGTATTCAACCAAATTCAGAATAGAACAAATAAAGCAGATTCTGAAGCAGTCACGTATTGTGAAAAACAATATCCAGAAACATGTGATGAATTCTTAAATATAATGGCTGACCAATATGTTTTATTTTGTAAAAAACAAAAGAATTATGGTCCTGGTAATATTTCAGTAGGAACTGATTTAAGAACAGATGGCGATGTTAAATTATCATTAACTGGATTATGGTTTAGAATAAATGATAAGATTCAAAGATTAAAACAATTAATTATATTAGGTCACAAAGATAATGTTGGAGAATCTGAACTAGATACGTTTCAAGACTTATCAGTTTATGGTATTATTGCTCAAATAGTTTCTGCAAAAAAATGGGGCAAATGATTTGCCTAATTGAAATATTTTTCTTATATTTAATATATGAATAAATTTTTAAAGTATAGTATAAGAGAGCCGTTACCAGACGAACGCAAGATTTCCTATTCACAATTTTCTATGTATTCAACATGTCCTAAACATTGGGAGTTGGCATATGCAAAAGGGTTAAGAACATTTAGCCAATCAATACACACGATATTTGGTACAGCAATGCACGAAACATTACAACATTATCTTACAGTAATGTTCAATGAAACAGCAACAGCAGCAGATAAAATTGACCTCAATAAGTATCTTAAAGACCAAATGTTTAATCTTTATAAAGAAGCTGTTGATAAGATGGGCGATCATTTTTCAAATAAATTTGAGTTAGGAGAATTTTATGAAGACGGCGTTGCAATTATAGATTGGTTCAAGAAAAAGAGAGGACAATATTTTTCTAGAAAAAATGAAGAACTAATAGGTATTGAAGTTCCTATATATCATCCAGTTGAAGAAGGTAATGATAAAGTAATGATGTTAGGTTATTTAGATATTGTTATGAGAGATAAGCGTGATAACAAAATAACAATCATTGATATCAAAACTTCAACTATGGGATGGAATAAATATCAGAAGGCTGATAAGACAAAAACATCTCAATTGGTATTGTATAAAAAATACTTTGCAGAACAATATGGATATGATGTAGAAAACATTGATATTAAATATATGATTGTAAAGCGTAAGTTAATCGAAGGAGCAATGTTTCCTCAAAAACGTATTACAGAATTTGCTCCAGCATCAGGTAAGCCAACTAGAAATAAATTAACAAGAGAGATAAAAGGATTTGTTGATTCTGCATTTCATAAAGATGGTTCTTATAATTTAGATAAAAAATATCCAGCAATAGCAGGAAAGAATAACAAACATTGTAAATGGTGTGAATTTAAAGATCAGCCAGACCTATGTGCTAAAGCTGAGAGAATAAAAGGATGAAAGTAGCAATAATAGGTAGTAGGATGTATGAAAATACTCGAAAAGTAAAAGATACTTTGTTTAACCTTAAACAAAAATTTGGAAGTAGTCTAATTATTATTTCTGGAGGTGCCAAAGATGGGGCTGATAAATTTGCTAGAAAATATGCTTTAGAGTTTGGAATTAAGTATAAAGAATTTAATCCTGCGCATACAATTAAAAATTTATATTCGGCAATGTCGGATACATATTATGAAAAACCATATCATGT
>Ga0209232_1002002_pt1 | contig 10501 bp, 14 predicted proteins | sample ETNvirenome_2_60_FD_184066 | JGI IMG/M metagenome (GOLD analysis project Ga0209232, IMG submission 184066) | Marine viral communities from the Pacific Ocean - ETNP_2_60 (SPAdes) (version 2) | ecosystem: Environmental > Aquatic > Marine > Oceanic | place: Pacific Ocean | collected 2013-06-22
AACATTTCCATCTCTTTCTTGCTTGTCTTAGTCTTGAGTTAGGATCTTTTGCTGCTTTAGGAAACTTTTTCATTTGTCCTGCACTTCTAGCACAGAACGACTTTCTTCTTTTTGCTGCTTTACTGCCGGGCTTTACTTTACCTGTAACAGCAGTTTTTAATTTAGAGCCAGGGTTTTCTCGTCTATAACGAGCAACACCTGCTTTAGTCATTCCCGCCCCACTTTTGGTGGAGCGGAAATACTTTTTAGTTTTTGGTGGTTGCTTATCTGCCATTACCCATCAAAAAAAATTGTAGCACTGTCGTAACCAGCACTAATGTCGATATATGCACCGTTTCTAAAGAGGATACCTTCATCAGGAATGTAAGGATCAACTTGACCTGCGGCAGCAGGAGTGTCGATCTCTAATAACTTAGAACCAGTTTGTGAGCCGTCTCTAATTATTAAAGCACCAGCAGTTGAACTACTGACTCCATGCAATCCTCTAACTCTAGTGGCGCCTGCAAATACAATACCTTGCGTGCCTGAAGTTGCAGTGAATCCTGCAGAGGTATTTGTGCCAACCGCACCATTCGTTGCAATCTGTGTTACTGTCAAAAACTTTTGAGTAGTAGTCACAGTTCCTGCATTAGGACCAGCAATGGTTTGGTTTACACTTGCTCCACTAGCATCGGTGCCAGTTATGGTAAAGTTTGTTCCTGAGATGTTACCACCTGAAGTAAGAGTCACTGTGGTATCCATGTTAGAACCGTCACTTACAGATGTTCCTGTCAAGTTCATATTACCGGCTCCGCCTAAAGTTTGAAGTGCTGCAATAGCTGCAGTGTCTGCAGAAACAGCCTTAAACAGTTTTGATTTAATGCTTGTTACTGACATGATTTACTCCTTACGCAGGTCCGTCAGGGTATGTTACATCTCTATCTTGAGCACCCATCATGTAATCTAAAGTTGTTATCTTCTGACCTGTAGCATCACCTGATATACTCATAGCAGCTAATTTCATGTTTGCTGTTGGAATGTTAGTCTTACTTGTTCCTGCAAATTTTCTATTGATATAAAAATCAACTTTGTCCTCGGAAGAAGTAGCACCTTTTGTTGCAACAAAACCTAAAGTTACGTAAGTATCATTAGTTAAAGTTGATAAGGTTGTATCTGAAAATGTAACAGTAGTTCGTGTGCCACTTGCTTCAGTAATACCTGCGATAACCGCACTACCATCAGTTAATAAGAAACCAATGATGTTAGCAGAAAGTAAAGCAGCCTCAGGGTTAGTTGTAAATGTTTCTGTTAATCCAACAAGAACATCCATCTGATCGACATCAGATGCTTTAACTCTTGTTTCATAATACAACTTGTCGCCCGCTGTTGAAGGAAGAGAAAAATACTCTTGTTTACCTTGAATTGAAGCACCGTCATTGTCTGTTGTGTTTGCTGAAGTTAAGCTGAGTTCACCAGATCTAGCATCTGCAACGATAGCTGCGGCTGCTCCTGAATCTTTAACGATTGTCCATCTTAGTGTCTCGTCAATTGCTCCATGATCGTAATCATCGAACTGAATGAATTGATCATTCCATCTGGCAATATTTAAATTTTCTAGTGCAGCTCTTTGCGCTGAAAATAATATTGGCCCTTTAAAGTGTGTAGCCATAATAAACCTCCTTGGTTGTATAGACCATTCGTCATACAGTCTCTATACCGTCTGCTAGCTCAGTGTGTATGACTGTTAAATGCTAGACTTTCAATATGGCATAAAAAAAGGGCGCAGTCAAAGACATACGCCCTTTAAAATATTAATTAATTATTATGCGCCTGAAGTTCCGAAAATACCTCTAGGATCTGAGAAACCAAATGAGTATCTCTCTCTAGCTTTGTATCTTACGTTACCTGTGTCGAAATCACCTTCCATATTTGTGGAAAGTGGAGTTCTCACGAAATGCTTTAATCCATTAGGTGCATCAGTTTTAATGTAGAATGCGTTAGTGTCAGTTAAGAAGTGATTTACTACATAACCTTCAGGTATCATTCCCATGTTTCTGATAGCATTAATGTCATTGTCAGCAGTTCCAGTTCTAAGGGCAGAAGCCATTAGTCTGTCAGCAGTAAACTGTAATTCTTTTGGAATAATTAGTTTTCTACCTTGTGTTGCGATTTTAAGACCACGCTCATCGACAAATGCAGCAATGTCAATTAATGACTGCTCAAGAGATGTTTCGTTTAAATCAGCATCAGTTGCTAATCTGTTTGATAAAACACCACCTTGTGCTAATGGGTGCTCAGTGTTGATAAGTGAAACACCATCACCACCCGGATTTGTACCCGCGGCACCAGCAGCAGCGAACGCATTGTTTAATACGTCAGCGCCTTTGACTTGCTTTGTGTTTGCCATTGATCTTGCAAGAGCTTTTGTATAACGAGAAGAAAGCTGATCATAAAGATTATCTTCGATTGCCTCTTCTGTTATTGCAAAACCTAATGCAATTGTGTCGTGTGTGTAACGTGAAGTGTAAGCTTCAACCGCTGTGTCAAAAGATATGCCAGCACCTTCTGCTTTTGTTGGTGCAGAACCGAAACCTGATAACATTACCTCTTCTTCGAATGCTCTGTCAGAAGATTCTTGATCAAAGATTTCTGCGTGTTCATTTTCATATCTTTCATACTCCAAGCCGAACAGAGCGTTCAAACCTGGCTCTAACTCTTTAACGAGTTGACTTCTAGAAATAGCCATAGTTTAACCTCCTATATGCCTGTAGTATCTCTATACTGATGTTTGTTGATTCTAACAAGAATGTTAGCGTTAGCAGCAGTATAGTCACTGTTATCAGGATCTGTTGAAAGATCATAAACAGCGAAGTTAGAAGCACTTGAAGTTGCAAATGTATCACCGTCAATAGCGACATCGGAAATACCTGATTTTGTAGATCCTGCGCTATATGTAGCGATATTACATGTTGAACCGACTTGTGCTCGTCCAGCGTTTGAATCGTCACATTTGACTTCAAACACCACGTCTGGGTCTGTGATTACGTTTGCAACAATATCGTCTGCTACAATCGCCCCTGGATAGTGGTTTGAGAAAGTTGGTTTTTGTGAAGTTGGGTCTGTATAGAAACAACCATTGAAAACACCAACAAGCTCAGCACCAGCAGAGGACCCACGAGAAATAGAACCATTTGCATTTAATACAACTGGGTCTCCCATGAAAATGGAATTCGTTTCATTGCTAGCAATGGTCATTTGTTGTTGACCTTGTCCGTTATAAGCGGAACCTTGCATAAGAACTGGACGAAATCCAAAGTTTCCTTGTTGATTTGCCATTATATTACTCCTTTGTAATATGTTGTTAGTATTGGTCGTTCAACAAACCGTGCCGATTACGACTTGTTTCCTTTACCAAATGTTACATTGGTACGCCTTTGGGGTTTACTGATCGGCATCCTTGGATCCTCGACTTTCAGTAGATCGGTGTCGACAGCCTCTCTTTGGCTCTCGGTTAGATTTTGATAATAAGCATTACGCTCTTCAACCGTCTCTTCTGGCATGCGAGCTAACAGTAACCCACCTACCCCTATAACACCTGCGTGTTTACCATCTTCAATGGTTGGAAGTTGCCAGTCAGGATACTCATCGGCTCGGACTAATTCCCAACCTTCTCGTAATTTTCCCATGATATTTTTCGTATCATCATAACCTCTAACTGATTCCCTAATCCATCGGTGTTTAAATCCATCCGGTGCTGGGGGTGCGTCTAACGAAGAAGGTCTAACCCAACCTTTTTTACGAGTTGTTTTTTCCCTAGTCTCGCTAGATCTTAGCATTTTATTTACCATATTGTCTCCAATCTATACATATTTTGCGTATTGTTCAAGAGTAAGCCCTAGTTTTTTTGCTATTGCAACTTGACTAGGGGTAAGTTTTACCTTTTTAGAACCGCTTGTTGTTTTTGAACGAGAGGCAGAAGCAACCACTTGTGGTGCTCTCTCTTTAGTTTCTTTGACTTCTTCTTCTTGTTTTTGCTCAAACTTATGAGGAAATTGATTTTTCATATATGAATTAATTTCTTCATAATACTCATCGCTTTTAGGATCATAACCTTCTTTTAAAAGTTTTTTATGATGAGCTAAAGCAGTAAAAGTCATTGCTTCATCTTGACCGAACCATTTGTTTTCTGAAGCCCATTGCTCGGCTCGTGGATCGGGTTGTCTTGGAGCAGGTTGTTGTGGTTGAGTTTGTTGTTCAGCCATTAAACCTTCTTGTTGTTTTTGTAAAGCCTCTCTTTGCTGCTTAGATGCTAAAGCTCTCTCTTCTTCAATAGCCAATCTAGTTAGAGCTCTTTGTGCTTCTACTTGAGCATTAACATCACTATTCATTAACGCATCTTGATAAGCCTTTTTAGTTTGCTCTATTTGAGATTTAACTCTGCTTTCATACTCACTAATATAATTTTCATCTAGAGACTTTATTTTATTTTCATACTCTTCATATTTTTTCTTTGCACTTTCTGCAAAACGAAGAGCCTCTTGTTCACGTTGTTCAGTCTTCTCTACTCTGTCCAAAAGTTTTTTAATTCTTCTTTGAACATTTTTAGAATACTTGTCTAAGCCATCATCTTTAGAATCCTCTTCTTCTTTTGACGACTCTTCGCTTTTTTCTTCAGTGGAAGTCTCTACTTTTTTTTCTTCAGCTTTATTCTCTTCAGTAGATTTATCTTCCTGTTGAAGTTCAACCTCTTGACCCTCTCCTGTGGTGTCAAGGTCTACCATTTTTTCTTCAGCCATAATTGTCTCCTTTAATAAAGGGTTAGTACATCTTTAGGATCATCTAATTTTGCTAATACTTCATCATCGTTAAGAATGCGAATTTCTCCACCTTCAATCTTAACTCTGGAGCCTGCATATTTTGCAAACACAATCCAATCTCCTTTTAAACACCAAGGTCCATTAGGAAATTTATTTTTATCAGCATAAGCATCTGGTCCCATATTTAAAATTAAACCAACATTAGTTGTTAATTGTTGCTCTTCTATTGCTTTATCTGTCAACAATAAACCACCTTTGGTTTTTTCTACTCCCTTATAAGGAAGCACCACAATTCTCCAGCCTGTTGCTTGAGGAACTCTGTCCATAGCGGCCTTTTTATTCTCTTCTTTCTTTGTTTCATCTACTTTGGTTTTCTTTTGAAAACCTTTTGGAAGTATTATTTTACTCATCTTTCATTACCTCATTATATAAATCCTGGTAATCTATCAAAAACTGCTCTAGTCCATGTAGCTTACCCAATTGATATTGGTATTCGTCAAAAGATTTCAAAGACCTTGATAATAAATCTTCTTTCTTTTCCTCGATCTTCTGTTGAATTAGTTTTTTTACTTTGTAATCGAAACGATCCACTATTGTGTAATTTTCTTACTTTTTTCGAAGCTGCGAAGCCCGGCCATTCCGAGTAAGGCCGTGACAAGCGGGAATAAAGTCGCCATGTCAAGCTCCGGTAATGGAGCATGCTCTATGCTGAATGCTGCTAATATAAATATCGCAAACTGTTTTAACACGTACTCCCACAATATCGCTAGGGCACAGGACATCCCGATGAGGGGCCTCCACGACCGCTGCATAATACCACCTATCCCTATAGCAGTAGACTTAGCGTCAGCTAAGTTAATGTCCATTTGTTTGGAGTTAATTTCATTTTCTAGTTCTTTGAGTTTATTTCTTGCGGCTAGCTTTTCCTCTTCACTAGTGTGGACACTGTCGATAACTTTACCGACAGTGTCTACTAAAGATCCGCCTAATAATTTTGATAACATTGATTAGATAACTTGAGCTACAGCCCAACCGATTACTACACCAATTACGAGCCATTTTTTCTTTGGGTGTTTTTCCCAAAGATCCTTAATCCATTTTTGCATTAGAATACTCCTTCGAATTTAAGACCTTTAGAAGCGATACCATAACCTTTTTTACGCTTCTTATCCTCTGGCACAGAGCCTACGGGAACTATTTTTCCATAAGGAATTTCCATCCCTTGAGACACAGGTCCTTTTTTGGGTGGTATTGTTTTGGTTAACTTTTTAGTCATTAGTGTAATGTTAAACTATTTTTAGGTGTTTGCAACTTACTAATTTGAGTAGTTATATAGGTATCTGCAATGTACTCTCCATAAGCATCTACCATTGCTTCACGACTCATACTTAACATTACTTGGGCTAATTCAACAAGATCCACTCCTTTTGCTGCTTGATCTTGAACAAAGTCCCTTGTTTCGTTAATTATTTTTTGAACACGTGCCTCTGTTTTTTTATCTATCATATCCATAATGTAATATGGCTTAGGCACTTTTTCTACTCTTCTTTTCAACTTTATTTATTGTGCCTTTATTCTTAGAAGCGTAAAATACTTTTTCGCCTTCTTTTTTCCCATATGTTTTTTTCATCGACTTCATGATTTTTTTACCTTTTTTATTTAGAGGCATCTTTTCTTCTCTGATTTAAATTTTGAGTTGTCATTTTATCATACTGAACTTCAGCACGTTTATCTGCAATATCATAATCTTTTTGTATTCTTGCTTGATCAGTAGCTGTCTTTTGTCTGAGTTTTTCAGCGTCTAACTGTATTCTAGCCTGGTCTCTTCGAGAGTCCATTTGATCTTTCATTGCGTCTTGTTGTAGCTCTTGTTGCTTTAACTGTATGGCAGGATCAGGCTGACCTGCACCAGATAATTGTTGTGAGGTTTGTTTTAACTCTCCCATAAACTGAGCTTCCAATCTTGCGATGGCTTGATCCATTTGATCTTCTTGTAATTGACCTTGTGATATTAAGAAAGTGGTTTGCTCTTTTGCTTTTAAAGACACATGCTCTAAAATATGTTTTTGAAGTTTCATCGCCATCGGAGGATTAGCCAAAATCATTTGATTAGTTCCAAACAGTAAATGATTTTGAATATGAGCGTCATGATCTTGTCCTTCATAAGCACGCATTAAATTACCATCGAGTAAATCTGCGTGTTCCGTGGCAGGATCTTTAGGAGCCACTGGTGTGTCTTTTCTTAAAATCTGATCAACGTCCTTAATACCTAAAGCCTCATACATTCTTCGATAGGCCTCTTTCATATTATGTAAATCAGGAGCACTTTGAGCTAGCTGCAATTCTGTTTGAGCTAAAGTTACTCTTTGCGCAGTAGAGAATATATTAGGATCAGAAACAGGTAACACATCTAAGTTACTATCAAAGTCTTCTGCTTTGATTGTGCGATCGGCACCCTCCACAGAATAAGGATAAGTTTCTGGTAAGTAATCAGCAAACACTTTGTAAAGTAATCTGAATTCTTTTTTCTGAGAATAATAACAACGCTTATGAATCGCTGACATGATTCGAGATCCACGTTCTAATAAAGCAATCGTTGTTCCAACAGGAGCGTTTTGATTAGCGTCACCCACTTGCATATCTGCGATGCTAGCGAAACGCTGACCGGCTTGAACAACAAAACCTAATAAGCTGTATAAAGTTTGAGAAGGTTCTTTATAAGGAAGAGGTATAAAAGAATTTCGAAGATCACCATTCGGTGCATCGATATCTCTAAACTCTCCAGGCTGTAAAGGATCTGCATCATCTCTCATGCGAATACCACGAGACTTAAATCCTGCAGGTAAATTCGATAAAGTTCCTGCATCTAATAACTGTCTTAAAATATCAGTAGCTGTTCTCGACAATCCACCAATTAAATGAATTAAACCAAAACCATAGAAACCTAAACCGGGTAAAAACTTGTATTGAACAAAATACTGTTTCTTCATTTTCTTCGGATCATCTTTTTCGTAGTTTCTTCGAATACCCACCACTTGACTTGATCCTTCTTCAACAGTCACAATGTATGGAATTTTGATTCCTGTCATTTCACCAGAATCATCTTTATCTTCAAAATCTTTTAAATCGATAGAGGTATGAAACTCATAAAGTTTTACTACTTTATCTGCGTAACTAGGTTTTGTTCCTTGTAGTTCATTATATCTTTTTTGTACTTCATTCTCTTCTGCTTCTTGAGGTAAGATATCTACATCTTTGTAAAATCCTGAAACTTGTTTTTTTCTAAAATCATTGTAGCTCATGTTGATAACATGACAGATACGTTCACAGTTATCTAAGTCAGTTGACAGATAATTCACAACAAGATCTTCTGCTGGAACAAACTTAGAAACAGGTCGTTCCATTAATTCATCGTAATAAACTTTTTTAAATGTTGAACCTGCTAAAGGTAAATAGAATAACATCTGATCATATTCAGGGGTATAATCTTCCATCTTATTCATTAACTGAAAATTCATAAACTCTTGGACTCGTCCTGCTCTTGCATACTTCTCTGGAGTTTCATCTCCCATAATTACTGTTCGCACAGGACCGCCTGCTGGTAATAGTTCTTTAAATGCTGTTGCTTGAAACTGTGTAGCACTCTCGGCTAGTAAAGGATGAGTTGCGGAACTCGCTCCACGGAAAGGATTGGTTCTCTCTTCATACTTGATACCTAGCAGCCCTAAGCCTTTGATGTAGGCATCTTCCCATTCTTTTCTTGAAGACTTATCGCTTTCAAAATCTGACATTAACTCATCTGCTAATTCTGCTAGATCTCGATCGTCAATAACTTCTGCTAAGTTAGAATAGAATTCAATTTCAGGTAAAGCTTCTCTTGGATCAAAGTCGAGTGTTGCACCACCATCTTCATTCATTTCAATCTCTAATCCCTCAGGAGCCGGGACTCGTTGTCCGTCAACCACGACTTCCGTTTCTTTTTTTAAGATTTCAAGTTCAGGTTTACCACCTAGGTCTAAAGCTTTGTCTATATTATCTGCCATTGTTTAAAGGTCTCGTTAGATAATTTATATCAACTAATCCACCATTTACAAGCGATGGTATTTCAGGCAAAGAAATATAGCCGCCTTTATTTTTAAGTTGAATATTGTTTTTCTTTAAAAGGTTTATGACTTTGGTTGAGTCGATGATGGCTTGGTATCCTTGGTCTCTTTTTTTGGAGATGCTCTCAATTTTTGAAAAGATATCGATGAACGACTCTGGGGTAAGTTCAACTTCTTGATCTGCTCGGGTGTCATTTTGTATAAAGTCATTTATATTTTCCTCGTATTTGTTACTTTCAATATAATCACCATACCACACTGTGTCTATGATACCAACATTTAAATCTTTGCCAAAAACAGTTTGTAATGCTTTTTCAACCTTTTCATTGTTTGGTTTTCCGTCAAAAGAGATTGTATCAAGAACAAATCCTCCTGTCACTGGAACTACATTGAAATCATATCCCGATAAATTGTGAACTTCTTGCAGTTGTTTTCTATCAAATTTTGTGTTTGGTACATAAAAAGAAGTTGTTTGCATCACCTCTCCATCGGGCTGCTCCATTCCTTCTTCTACAGTAAAAAAATTACTAGAAGCTGTTGCAGCTTGATTTAAATATTTTCCAAGAACAGATAATACAAATATTCTTTGATCATCGGTTAATTGAACCATTTGACCCTTGTTATTACTATAAACTGACGGAATATATACATTGTCTCCCACATTACCTTCAAAAGTGCCATACCCTTGTATCATCCTTGACATGGTTACTTTTTGTCCAATAACTTCAGAAACTAATTCTTCAATTACAGAGGGTCCTTTTCCTGATTTTGTTATTAGTGATTTATTAGCGCCTCTATTTACTTTATCTATATTAGACATCAAAACACTGTCATCAGGAAAGCTTTGAATTAACTGTTCAATCTTTTGTCCTTGAGGACTTAAAAAAGATCCTGATTCAACTGTCATCTTAATACTTTCTTCAAATGGTTTTACTGTTTTTTGTAAATCTCTAACGAAATTAGGGTTAGCGATAGATTCTCTTGTAATGTTGTATCCTAGTTTTTCTATTTCGTTTAAAACTTGTGGTCCTATTTCTGAAAAATTAGTAGATCTGCCACCTCGACTTTCCGTCCACATCATAGCTTGTAATTCAAAAGGCTGAAGAAGCTCGTCTTGTGGATCTGCTGTATTAACGTTTTCTGCAAGGTTATTAAGAGTCATTGTCATTAAAGCGTACAAGTCTGGATTGTTTGCTAAAGCCTCAGGATTCATTCCAAATATTTTTGCCATTTGTAAATCGTTTGTGGTATTGGGTAAACGATCATCGGTTCCTGCAAAATATTTAAAAGTATCGGTATAATTTCTAAATTTTGGTGAATTAATTTTAGAATCCTTATCTTTCAGCAATACGTCTAAACTTTGAGAAGTTTTAAATCCCATTCGTATGGGCCTGTTTGCTAATACATCTGACATTACTCCCAAAGCTATTTCTAAGTTTTGCTTAGGGTTTACTCCTCCCGAGGTAGTAGAAACAATTTCTAAAAACAATTGTCTTTCTTTATCATTTAAATTCAGATCAGTCATTAACTCATCTAGAAACTCTCCACTTTGTTGCCACCAGTATCTTGCTTTCTCATCTCTTTGAAGAGAATTATTTAACA
>Ga0209232_1002003_pt1 | contig 10500 bp, 12 predicted proteins | sample ETNvirenome_2_60_FD_184066 | JGI IMG/M metagenome (GOLD analysis project Ga0209232, IMG submission 184066) | Marine viral communities from the Pacific Ocean - ETNP_2_60 (SPAdes) (version 2) | ecosystem: Environmental > Aquatic > Marine > Oceanic | place: Pacific Ocean | collected 2013-06-22
CCGCGGAGTCTGCCCTAAGTACGGTTTAAACGCGCGGGTAATTTTTTGAGACTTTTACCTTTCGGGCTGACACAAGACTATTTACAGCATGGACGACAATCAGATCACACCCGAATTCATCGAGAGCATGGTAGACAGAGTAGTCGATGCTATCACAGAGAAGCTTGAAGAGTTAGACATCTCCATGGACTACCTTGCAGCTGCTCTGCTTGACACAGACGCGCTAGCAATTGCCGGATCCCAAGCAGCACGTGGTAGAGCCGCTGTCCGAGACAAGCGCGAATAAAAATATAAACTCAGCAGTTAAAGGCACCTAGGCGCATAGTTACTATGTGGGCAGTATTAGTGACATTCTAGTAGTTGTAGGACTAGGGTCGCTAGCGCTCATGTGGATAATGATCGTGATCATGGTATTAGATACAGCATGGTATACAGCAGGAAAGCGTATCCTGCCGGTCATACAAAAGTTAAAGAGAAAGTTAAATCTCTAAGGGACTGTATGCGACCAAATGACCAATCCGCTTGTACATGCACTCGTTTTCGCCTTAGCAGTCATCGTACCCGGTGGTCTATTAGTATACTTTGGGTGGAGAGCTGTGAAAGCTAAGGAAAAGTCCGACAAACAATTGGCGCCAATAGAGGTTAAACAAGCATTCCTCAGCATGTACCCGAAAGATTCCCTGCGCGCAAAGAGCCGAGCCGAGAGGCTCAATGCCTACAAGCTAGCAAAAACCCGACCTAGAAAAAAATCCCAGTAGAAAAATTGGGACTTTCCGTGTTTGGCACATAACGTGCATAATTCCACAACAACTTTTCCAGGAGATCTGGTATACTTCGGTCTACTTATGTCTGTTATGCGCCCTGTTACTTTCACAAATAACCCCGAATTAACCGAGGCTATCTTTTATGTGTGCACTGCAACCATTGTTGGTTCATTGGCGCGCATAATAACTGCTATCTGGTGATCCCTCTACCCTATATACGCGTCAATCATCCGCTCGGTATTCTGCTGGGTGTATCGGTGTATCGTGTCGGGCACTCTCTAAGGCGCTGGAGCCTCGGTATAAGCGTTTGCGTGCTTGGATACGAGGTGAGCATAGGGGTAGAGTATAAAAGTCGATTCTAGAGACTCTGAGAAATAAAAATTTCGTCGGATCCGAGATCCGAGAATTGGACTACTTACTAGTAGGGAGTTTGATATGGCGATCGGCAATCTTTTACTAACCACCTGGCTTCTTCTGTCTATCGCTATTTGCCTGTGGCAATGGCGTCGACTTGTTCATGAGCGCCGGATTAATGAAGTTATTTCGCGAAGCCTAGAAAAGCTAATGGAAACCACTCGAAGCGAGATAGAGAAAAACAAAAAATTAATCGCGAAAGCTAAACAACTGGTCGCTGAACATGACGAGCCGCGTCGTGCGACAAAGGACAATGCTACTCTCATGGACGATCCTATTTTGTTGGCAACAGTGGTCACTGTGCTAATCAACAAATATGGTACCACAACTCTTAGTCTGAGGGATTTTGAGGCGGTGGAAGAGGATAGTTACGTTTCTGTTTATGTCGACACTGAGTCTCAAGATCTAATCCTATCTCTCGACCGTTCTTTGGCAGAGCCGGACATAACAGATCCAATGTCACTATTACGTTTTGGCAACAACGATGATGACCCAACGTATCACTAAAGTATGAAACAAGGCGACCTGGTTAAATCTTCCCGTTTGAATAGTATCGGAATTGTGATGGAGGTGTTTGATGACCTCGATCCTGCAAACCCATGGATTCGCGTACGCTTTACCCACCCTCGTGAAAGTGAGCAGTGGTGTAAGAAAGATACTCTCGCTGTAATACAAAAAAATGAAGGGGGTCCAAAAGACCCCCTTCACTATGGCGCTATTGGTGGAAGTGGGAGCTTATGAGTCGCGCCACAGGTTATTCGAAGCAAACTTCAACACTTCTTCTGCTGAATCTTCGTTATAACCATAATTTTCAATAAGAGTCTGAACCATAGCATTGAACTTACCCTGCTGCTTGGTATCTCGGCTCTTAGACTTTGTAACAATACGGGAGATATCCCTTACCGAAGCTACTAACTTGCTTTCGATTGCCTCGCGAAGAGGACCATAAGAACGCCAATCAATTACCTCGCCTCTGCGAAGCTTGGCAAACATGTACGAAGTAATGTCTGCGCGGTAGTTGTTCTTGGCAGATCCCTTAATGCCGATCTGCTCCTCAATAGACTGGAGGAACTTCTCGTCTGGCTCCATGTCTTCATTCGTTACTCGGTCCTTAACCTTTGTATTATTTACATAGGCTTCGGCATGGTCGAGGTAGTTGTTGAACAAAGACTCTGCCTGCTCGTCATAAGCCGTAACAAAAGCCTTTGTGATCTCCTTCTCTAGAATGGAGAGGTACTCTTCGTGGAGTGTCTTCTGGAGGAACTGCAAGCAATACTTGCGGTCATCTGCGTTGACAATCTGCTCCTTGACCTGCTTAATAAGCGCGTCACGGATAGAAATAGGTGTAATCATATTCTTGGTTGAGTCCGCAAGGGCAGCATCAATAGCCTTCATGACAAAACGGGTGGAAATACCTGTCATGCCCTCGTCCTCTACCTCTTCGCGGAGGTCTTTGATGTCAACCTTCTTGATAGCACCCTTCTCAACGATTTCCTCACCATTGTAGATTTTCATCTTTATCAGAGGATCAACCTTGTTAGAAGGCTTAAGACGCGAGAGGACAGCAAACATTGCAGCGACCTCTAGGGTATGAGGAGCAATATGGCAAGCATAATCAGAACGTCCGATGAGCTTCTTGTAAATCTTAACTTCCTGATCAAACTCTAGGGTGTAAGGAACATTGACACGAACGATACGATCAAGGATGGCCTCGTTGGTGTGCTCAGACTTAAACTTATTCCACTCGGCTTCGTTACAGTGAGCGAGGATAACACCATCAAAGTAAATCATAGCTTGCTTACCTGGGGAAGGAACATTCTTCTCCTGGGTTGCAGTGATCATAGTGTGAAGGAACTCAATCTCGTTCTTGAAGACCTCAACAAATTCGACGATGCCACGGTTGCCAACGTTGAAAGCTCCGTTGAGCGAGAGGACTCTCGGATCATCTTCGGGATAGAGATCAAGTTTCGAAATATCTTCGGAACCAATAAGGAGGCTAGTATCCTGTGTGTTGGGATCCATTGGTGGGACAACGCCCACTCCTTTGCGTCCGCGAACTGAGAAGGAAGACTGTGTAATTGGGAATTTAGTATAATCTCCGTTAAATTCGTTGATCAGTCGATGACGACACACGGGACAAAGATCTCCCTCAACGTGGATACCATACATCTCTGCGAATTCTTCGCGAAGGGATCTGGGGATAAGGTGCAGAGGCTCCTCTCGAATGGGGCAACCATCTAGTACATAGATCGGATCGCACTCCTCTAGAGCGCTCTTGATGTGCTCAATGAGGGCAGACTTGCCAGCCCCTACAGGACCCAAAAGAAGGAGCACCTGACGGCTCTCTTCGCCTCTCATAGCGCCTGACTGAAGGAACCGCATCACCTTTTCAAGAGGACGCTCCATTCCGAAGAAATGGCTGGAGAAATAATCATAAACCTTGACAGCGTCGCCATCGAAAAGCTTGTGGCACCGTTCGTCTGTTTCGTCTAGGACGGTTAATCCTTCACCCAAAATCTGATGGTATAGTCGCTTGTGAGCGAGGGCAGCGATGTCAGAGTTAGCCTCAAGCAACTCTAGATAGTCCGAGAGCGTGCCGGAAAACTTTTCTTCCTTCTTACTCTCTTGATGAGCCTTTACGCTCTTCAAAAATTTATTAGTTGTGGTCATGTCTTAAAACTCCCATATTTCATTTTCCACCAGTGAGATGAGTTTTACCTCATCGCCCCATAAAGTCTTGAGATAGTCAAATACTCTACGGGCATAAGTTAGGTCTAGGTCTCTTCCGTCATGTTCGTGGACTAAGCAGAGAGTGTTATCCTTCTCTACCTCATCTACATAGACAATAGGAATACGATTAAGCCCAACATTTTTTATCAATTCATCGCGTACGGATTCCCATCCCTCCGCGTTTGATATATCATCTATTGTAATAGCTTTATGCTTCTTTTTAAAGGAGTAACTGAAATAGTTTTGCTCCCTCATAAAATCTTCATCAAGGTAAAAACGTAGGAATGATATGTCGTTATGACACTCGCGTACGAGCATGGCTTCCTCCATTCCTCCCTCTTCAATAATCTTCTCAAATAGTTTAAACCCTAGATGGTAAGGATTGAGCTGTCCCAAGTGAGGGCGTACAACCTGGTTATGGAGCTTTACAAAAGGCAGATGCAAGCTATCCGGCAGGTTTAGCTCATTGATAATCTTGTAGTGGATGGTGCATGCCCATCCCTCATTCATTACCTTAGTGAGAGCCTGAGGAATGAAATACTTGGAATTCTCTTCCACGATAAGTATTAGGTTACGTTCCCACTCTTCAAGATGCTTACTCTGTTCTGCCACAAAGCGGAGAACATTATACTCTGGACTAAGAGGTACACGATTCAGATCAGGCTTATACTTTGGGTTTTTCTGCATTTTGTTCTTTTCGAACTCAATTTGTTCCGCGCGGGTTTTATACTTAATGCCGGGAAATCGGGGAACCTGATACTTGACTGAATGTGCAGCATCCAATATCTTTTCTACTCTGTCAATGCCTATTGAGGGATCTTCGATTAGCTTGCGAACATACTTGGCCGATGATTTAAATGTATCAATAATATTGTCGGGGTTGGTGTCGGCAAACATTCGGTTCTGCTTGAAGAAATCCGAGTGCCCGACACAGTGAGCCATTGTTAAAATGTGAATGTAGAGAGCATTTTCTCTCATTAGATATGCGATTGACGGATTCGAGTTGATAATCATCTCATATGGAAGCCCAGTCTGTCCCATATTGTAGAGTGTATGCGTACGCTCGTACTCTTTTCCATAAGACCAGTGTCGATAATGCGTTGGAAGACCAACATAAGCCATGGCTCCAAGCATTTCCTGGTAGTCGATGATTTCATAATCGATAGGATGCCAATCCAAGCCCATGTCTGAGGCGATTTCTATGATTTTTTCATCCCAATGGATAAGATCTGCTTCTGTCCAGTTGCTCATATCTACTTTCCTCCGCCGAAAAGAGTGCGGAATGCCTTCCAGATGTGTTCGGGTTGCCCAATCATCACCTTTTTAAAGGTCTGATCACAGATGGGCGTAAGTTTGGACCAAAGATTTTCCAATTCTTCGTTTTTCCAAGCTGAAAAGTTAGGCCATGGGTACCCTGATGGCGCCGTTTCGGCGGCATCTTCTTCGGCAAAGTTGCCATAATGCTCATTAATTTCGCAATATGCAGTAAGCTGACTTCGTTCTTTAATTTCCTTGAACAGATCAAGGCTTTTTTCGTTGTCCGAAGACCAATTTTCACCATCGCCGCAGTAAAAACTGTAAATGTTCCATGTATTGGGGTGATATTCTTTCTCAATTATCTCTTTTTCAAGCTTGAGAGCGCTTGAAATGATTGTACCACCATAAGTTCCGACCTTGAAGAAGTCATCTTCGTTAACTCGGCTAGCTTCGGTCGAGTGAGAGATGAAAACAACCTCTACTTTTTCGTATTTGTGGTTCAAAAACTGATAGAGGAGGAAGAAAAAGCTTCGAGCGAGGAATTTTCGGTCCATTGACATAGATCCAGACACATCCATGAGGAAAAAGATGACCGCAGCGCTGTTTTCTTTGATTTTGGGCTTAATATGGTGATATTTTAGGTCATCTTTATGGAACGGGAAGCGCTCGCCACTACTAGGGTCGAACGTTCCATGCTTTTCCGCCATCTTTTGGCGTCGAATCTTCCTTTTAAGTGTTTCTTTCTTGGAAAGTCGAGGTCGGATGCCCTTAAATCGATATCCTTGACGCTTAATTGACTCTTGAGATACAAATCTGAAGCGTTTTTTCTCTAAATCTGGTAATTCGAGGTCGGCAAAGAGATATTCGGCTAATTCTTCGAGCGAAACCTCAACATCATAGTATTCTTCGCCTTTTTTGTTGCTGGCTTTCCCTGTGCCTTGTCCTTGTCCTTGTTTGGCGCGCTTTTGACCGATTTTTTGCCCTTTTTTGACGTTATGGTCGCCTCCGGAGCCTACGGTCTTGTTTTGTTCGTTATTTCCGTAGACAAATCGATATTCTTTCAATCCTCGGACCGGAATGCGAATTTTCTTCTTACCATTTTGTCCAATAATCGATTCTTCCGCAACTACATCTTTAATTGAGTCTTTAATTGCTTTATCGATCTTTTTTTTGTGTCTTGCTCGATCACTAGCGGCTCGATCGACAATAGACTTGTGTTTGCGGAATACGCTCATACACTAAATACTTTCCCACTTCACAAAACTGTTTAGTTTTTCGCTTTCTATTAGTATAATACATAAATGCTTACATTTCAAGCCTTCATTGACAGAAATTTCTCTAGTTACAGTGTGAGAATGCTGAAATCATGAACCAATGGACGCCATAAACGTTTTAAAGCTAGATTCCTCGTTCAAGCCGATTGAGGTGGTCTCCTGGCAAGAAGCGTTTGTTCTGACCTATGTCGGGAAGGCTTGGGCGGTTGAATATAGCGATCATTATGTAAATTCAGCTACACAACGCTTTAAAGTGCCTCTGGTTATAGCTCTCTATCAATTTATTGATGAAAAATTCTTCAAATTACCGTGCACACGAAAAAATGTTATTGTGCGCGATGATTATCAGTGTCAGTACTGTACTAAACGTTTTCATGAAAAAGAATTGACCTTGGATCATGTTGTCCCGCGATCTAAGGGTGGTCCCACAGAGTGGGAAAATGTGGTTTGTGCGTGCAAAAAATGTAACCAAACAAAAGCTAACTATTATCTAGAGGATTGTTCTCTCACATTACTTAAAAAGCCTAAACGACCGTCCTTCCGACAACTTATAAAGTTGAGATTTAAAGACACAAATAATCCATGGGTTAGTTACTTGTAGGGTACGACTCTATTTAGAAGTAGATAGAGGAGTTCGACGTGTCACGTTATACATGGTTATTAGACCCCGGTCATGGGGGATTTATTGATGGCGTTTATCAAACAGCTGGTAAACGCTCTCCGGTGTTTCCCGATGGCAGTCGCCTCTACGAAGGTGAATTTAACAGGGATGTGGTTCGCCGCATCATGCAACTAGCGACTGGCTACAAGCCCGGGCGCCTCTGTCCATTACCAAGCACCTATGAAACCCTTAAGCTTGATGCTGTCAATTTAGTCGACACCGAAGAAGACACTCCGCTACGACTCAGGGTTAATAAGGCGAATGCGCTCCACAGGGAAACCGGCAATTGCATATATGTTTCGGTCCACTCTAACGCTTTTGGAAACGGTAAAGACTTTAATAGTGCCCACGGAACTTGCACTTTTCATCACTACAATAGTTCCACCGGTGCTGTGCTGGCTGCATCACTTCAGAAATGGCTTGGTAATTTAACACCCTTTAAAGACCGAGGCGTAAGAGCCAACGATACGTGGGCTAACTTTTACGTTTTGCGCAAAACAAACATGCCAGCAGTTCTATCCGAAAATGGATTCATGACCAATTTTGATGACGCAACCAAACTTTTGGATCCGAATGTAAGACAGAATATTGCCAATGCTCACTATAACATGATGCTGGAGATTGAAGAAAATGGACTCTAATAAAAAGATTCAAATAACTGAACTAAGCGTGGCAATCAGTGAACTATCGCGAAAGATTGAAAGCCTTAAAACCAAACTAGATAGACTCTGTAAAGAGACAGGGGCTTGTGGTAACATAACTCAGGCGAACAAGGATCTTCTACGGAAGAGCGCGCAGAAAGAACTCACTGATGGAACTAATATCAACGCACTTCGTAAAGAAAAGTGATGTAGGTTATCATGGCAACCTCTTTGGGGGTGTGATGATGGCGTGGCTGGATGAGGCTGCAGCCGCATTTGCTGCTCAGGTTGCCGACTCCCCACGCATGGTTACTAAGCACATTGCCGGGATGACCTTTGAAAAACCTGCGCGCCCGGGGCAAATTATTAAGATATACGGTGAGGTCCGCAAAGTTGGTAAGACTTCCCTTACGCTTAAGGTAGAAGCCAGACGACATTCAGTTTACAATGGAACTCAGCGCGCTGTCGTTAGCACCGAGATGACCTTTGTTCGTATTGATGGGGATGGTGAATCTATCCCTATTTCTGAAAAAGTACGTCAAAAATACAGAGATCCACAGGATTTCAGCTAAAAATCACCTACTTAACGTGGAGGTGTAGGTCCATGAAACACTTGACGCTACTGCTTGTAGCATTATTTCGCACGATCCCAATGGATACACCTCTCAAATCTTACTATTTACTTGAATGGAACTCGAAATAATAAAAGGCTTAGCGCAGTATGGCGTCCTGGGATTATGGACTGCTTCATTGCTGTTCATGAACTGGCAACAGCGCAAGGACAAAAAAGAAGAAGAGGCGGCAGCCAAAGAAGCACGGCAGTATCATCAAGAAATGATTGTCTCTAAATTAGCCAATCAAGAAAAAATGTTGGTACAAGCTCTTGAAAAAATTGACCGCGGTTTGGGCGATATGAGGGCAAAATACGCCGAAGACAGACTACTTAGGATGCAAGGGAAGGGCAAAGAATAAAATGAAACTCTTATTTGAAAACTGGAATTCCTATCTTGAAGAGGCTGCCGATCCATGTTGGGATGGCTACAAGAAAGTGGGAATGAAAAAGAAGGGCGACAAAATGGTCCCCAATTGTGTCCCCCTTGAAGAAGAGGTTATCGAAGAAAAAGATGATCGATGCACTCGCATTGCTAAGCGCAAGTATAAAGTTTGGCCATCTGCATATGCCTCTGGTGCTGTAGTCCGTTGTCGAGACGGAAAGATCTGGAAAGGTGTCAAGGAAGACATCTCGGATGAACAGCTGGACGAAAATACCGAATATGAAGATCTTGAGGAAGCCAAAAAGAAAAAAGCAGGAACAGAATCAAGTAAAGAAAGTAGCCTCCGTGACTGGTTTGGTCGCAAGGGAGCCAAGGGCTCCAAGAGTGGCTGGGTCGACTGTAATTCCCCTGATGGTAAAGGCGGCTATAAAGCCTGCGGGCGAGAGAAGGGCGAGAAGCGCTCTAAATATCCAGCCTGTCGTCCAACCCCTGGCGCATGTAAAGAGCGCGGGAAGGGCAAGTCCTGGGGCAAGAAGGCTAAGAAAGAAGGTATCTCTATTGACGCCAATGAGCTTTACGGTCTGATTGCCGAGGAAACAAATCGAGTTATCCTGGAGCAGGAGGTATTCCCTTATCTCACAGAGGCTTTCTTGGATGATGGCACCCCTGTATGCGTGGCATGCCTAATGGAGCAGCTTGACACCGCAGCCTGCGGTTGTCCAGATCTGGTATACGAAGCAGAGTATCAGGGTCGCAAGGTTACTCTTAACAAGCCAACACGTGGAGATGTCAAGAAATTTAAAGTTTATGTCAAGGATCCGAAAACTGGAAATGTAAAGAAGGTCAATTTTGGGCATGGCGGCTCAAGTGCCAAAGCCAAAGGTGAGAAGACCATGAAGATTCGGAAGAGTAATCCAGAAGCAAGAAAGAACTTCCGGGCTCGTCATAACTGTGACAACCCCGGTCCCAAAACAAAGGCACGATACTGGTCGTGCAAGAAGTGGTAAATCATGGAGCTAATTATCAAATATCTTCGAAAGCTTGCAGACCTTACAATCGGTCGATGCTGCTCGTGCTGTGACTGCTGGAACGCTGAGAAATGAAACTAATACTCGAAAACTGGAAGAAGTTTCTTGCAGAGGCTAAGAAGTATATCTGTCCTCCTGCCACACAGGATCTTGAATTAAACACAAAGAACCGTGATTCTGCCATCAAAGCAGAACACATTCAGTATGGTCCTCTTAATCTTGCCGATGAAAAGTATTATGATAGATTGGCGGATCATTGGAACACCGTCGTTGATGTCGCCAAAGAATCAAACTGTGGCAACTGCGCTGCGTTTGATATTTCACCAAGAATGGATGAGTGTATGCCGGGACCAGTTGAAGACGAAGAAGGTCGCCTAGGTTATTGCTGGATGCACAGCTTTAAGTGCCACTCCGCGCGTACATGTTATACATGGGCTGCTGGCGGACCGATTGAAACAGATGAAACCTCGCATGACTGGCAGGATCGAAGTGCTATCGGCAAGGACTAGTCATGAAACTAATCCTTGAAAACTGGCGGAAGTATCTTACCGAGAATGAGGCACAATATTTCCCTTGGCTAAAAGAAATCCAAGCCACTGATGACATCGATGAAATCCAGGCCATCCTAGAGTCTGACCGCTTTAAGAAGCTTGGCGATGGATCTTTTCGCGCAGTATATCAGCCGGTCGGCGACCCAGATCATGTTATCAAAATGGTCCACGAGCCTGACGATTAT
>Ga0209232_1002004_pt1 | contig 10500 bp, 27 predicted proteins | sample ETNvirenome_2_60_FD_184066 | JGI IMG/M metagenome (GOLD analysis project Ga0209232, IMG submission 184066) | Marine viral communities from the Pacific Ocean - ETNP_2_60 (SPAdes) (version 2) | ecosystem: Environmental > Aquatic > Marine > Oceanic | place: Pacific Ocean | collected 2013-06-22
GATAGTTGGAAATATGATATTTATGAAAACAACAAATCAGATTGGACTAAACAAGATGATAAAGACGTTGATGAAATAGAAAAATTATTAGAGCAACAAACGAACAAGAAAAAAGGAAAATGAAGAAGAATTTACCAACTCAAGATAATGTAAAAAGGCTCATGGAACAAACCTTAAAAAATATCTTGAATTGTGTAGGTGGAGTGTACTATAATAAATATAAATTAAAGTTAGAAAGGAAAAAGAAAAATGGCAAAAAAATATATCGTTGATATAAAAGGTGTGGTTATTTATGAAGATGAATGGGAAAATACCACAATTACAATAACTAGAAATGGCATATGTGATAATTTAGAATTTGATAAATCAGATATAGTCGAAACAAGAGATAATGATGAAAGTGATGAAGACTTAGAAAAAGCACTTAATTTTAAAATTAATAAGTGGGGTTTAAAATGAAAGATATAATAAATGAAACAGTTCCACATTGTGATATATTGGAAGCTAATAGAAAGAAAGGAAAAATGATAAAAATAAAAATAAATCATAAAAAAGTAGAGCAATTAAAATCTTTTTATGGTGTAAAATTAAAAGGAGACGAAACTTTTAATGAATTACTTGCTATTGAAAAAAAGAATAAATTAAAAGGTGTTACTATTTGCAAAGCTAAAAATTGTAATCAATCTCTTTATAAGAACCAAAGTCAAATTGATAAAAAATATTGTATGGAGTGTGCATAAAAAATAAATATGGGATTACATAAGAAAGCAAAAAAAGAAGAAAGAATATTTAGAGCATTAAAAAGAATTAATAATGACTTATCAAAGTGTTCAATAACGGAAAGAATTAATTGTCCACAATGTAATTCTTCTAAAATATATGTAAATAAAAAATGGGAATGGAATAAAAAATTTCATGAAGTAGACTTAATAACAGATTGGACTTGTAAAGATTGTAAATCAGATTTTGAGGGACAGGAGCTAGAATAATATGAAAGAAAAAACAACGACGATTAAATTTACTGAAAAAGAATTAAGAGAACTTTTAAATATTTTTATAGTAAAAACTTTAAGTGCTAATGTAGAAAAAAATGACTTAATATTAGCCAAAAAAATTGAAAACGGTTTAAATGCAATAGAGAAAGGAGGTAAAAATGGATAAAAATAAAAAGTTTTTTATAATTAAAGAAACAATTTATGAACATGTTTCGAATACATTCGAAATTGAATTAAGTTCTAAATTTGATTTTGAAACAGCAATTAGAAAACTGTTTGCACTTGATGAATTAAACGAAAACAGAAAAAACGTTAGACATCATTTACAAGAAGTTACAACTGTAGAGTCAACTAAAGTTTACGAAGAAACAAAAGAAAACTTAAATGGTTTGACTAAATAAAACTCTAACGAGTCTAGGGGTGTTTTGTCTCCTACACCCCTAGTAATCTTTAATATATCCTTGAGGTAAAATTAATTTTTCTTCACGATTTGGTTTTAAAACAACTCTTAATGAAGTATCCATTGGATTATTACTTTGATGTACTTCAATTCTTTTTATCTCCTCTAAATAACCTTTTTTAGTCATAATATAAATTTTAGCGTCACTTACAGCATTACCCCTACGACCATTTTGACCCTCAGTAAATTTTTCTAAATATTCCTGTAAATGCTTAACGAACATTATTTGATAAATCTTTTATAACTTGTTTATATCCCTCAACAAGATTTTTATTTTTTTCATTTTCAGATGAAATAAGACGTAAATTCCACAATTGTTCCTTATGTAACTTTAATAATTGTTTAAAACCCTCTATTTGAGCTTTATAATTTTCTATTTGTTTTATTAAATCTAAATCCCCTCGATCATCTTTCATATATTGACTTTATAAGGGTGTTACCTTAAATTGTCAAATATGGGATTACCAAAAAGATTAACTGAAATGCAACGTAGATTTGCTGAATTTTTAGTGTTTGGAGACGAAAATGGTCAACTCACACAATCAGAGGCAGCAATTAAAGCAGGATATTCACCAAAAAGAGCTAGGCAAGAGGGATCTGAGCTGACTAATCCTAAACTATCTCCATTGGTGGTTAAATTAATTGGAGAGTTAAGAGAAGAAAGAATAAGAAAACACGAGGTCACTTATGAGGGTCATGTTGCAGAATTAGGTAGGTTGAGAGAGGCTGCAATTAAAAAAGGTAGTTTTTCTTCAGCAGTAAATGCAGAGACAAATAGAGGTAAAGCGGCTGGGTTGTATATTGATAGAAAAATTATAAAAACAGGAAAATTAGAAGATTTATCAGAACAAGAATTAGAAAACAAAATGAAACAAATTTTATCTGATTATGAACCTTTACTAAATGCAAAAACTGTAGAGGGTGAAGTGGATGAAATTAAATCTTCTGAATCCTCTTTACCCAAGCCCGAGGTATCATAGTTCGATCCCCGAACACATAACCATCCCCATCCTTATCGTAAGACGCAAATAACTTTACATGATTTTTTGTTTTCTCGTATAACCAACCCTCATTAATGGGTTTTGCTGTTTCCATTTCATCAAATTCTTCTGCGGTAGCCCAGCCCGAGTCACTCACACAATCGATCCACTCCACTCGAACTTTAGGAAAAGGTATATTGGAAGTTTCGTTTGAGGCAATTCTTTTTCGTCTTTTCTTGGGCATGGTAAGTTTATATCACAGATTGATTTATTTAAAATAAGCATTCACGCGCGTGGAGCCGAATTTGGTAGTACACATTAATGTGTACTAAAAAACAAAAAGTGTACCATAATTTGTCCCATAAAAGGCTATATTTTATGCTAAAAAACCACTAAAAGTACACAAAGTACACTTTATTTCAGAGAATATTTTTTTTAAAAAAAAATCTGTGTAGAAATACTATGTGTCGTTTAATCTGTCTCTTTTCTACCATAAAGTTGTCTTAATGTTGCCATCTTATCTTCGGCATCGGTAATAATCTGTAACAGTTTGTCAATTTCTCCAGTTATATCAATATGTTCAGGTATAATGATTGTTTTATCTAAAAATGTATCTATTTTAAATTTAGCGTCCACAATTTCTGCCTCATACCTAGCAGATAATGCCTGATAAAGTTTATCTCTCATGTAACACCCCCTTTCTAAATTTTAAACGTTTGTCCTTTTTATGATTCATGTAGTCAAGAGCTTGTTTTTTGCATTCTTTTGCTTTCGTAAACTCTCCGTTGTCCTGTAGCCATGCAGCATGGTTAATAAGTATTTGGTTCGTTAAAATTTTATCATGTGGTTTTGTCATTTGCTTTCTCCTTTTCATTTGTTTTTAGGTTATGATACATGTCTAATCTTTTTAAAAATCTATGTTTTGCTTGTCTTAATTCATGTCCACTTACTATAAATTCTTGGTAATATAAGTCAGGAGTACATACCATTATTATACCTTGTTCGATACATGATCCATGCACATAATCATGAGCCATGCAGTATGCCGCAATCTGCAGATAGTAATCTTCAATCCATTCTTTTCTTTTGGGGCGGTTACTTTGCTTAAAATCTACAACAGTATCTTTCCCATTGTGAGTGCAAACCAAGTCAGTAGACCCAGCATATAACCTAGGATAATATAACGTAACTTCTGAACCATACCACTCCTCCACTGGCGTAAGACCCATTTCAATAATTTTTTCGGCCATGGTTTTCGCCTTTTGTCCGAGTTCTGTAAGATCATCGTACCCAACTCCGAGTATATAGTGTTCCAAGAATTTATGCATGGCTGTCCCCCTATTACTAGATAGGTTTTTGATTCGTTCTGCTTCTTGTTCTCCAACTTTGGCCTTCCAATCTTTTAAAAATTGTTGATCTTTGGTCTTGCCCAATATCGTAGTTACACTTGGAAGTCTATCACCATTTACATCATAGAGCCGTGTTCCATGATCCTCGATTCTTGTGCCAGTGATATAGCTGTACTTACTATTTTTTTTCATTCTTTTTTTCTTCTTTTTCTCCATGAACAAATTCCTCGGCATTATCGTCAGTTACTTTTTTAAATATTTCATTATATCGTTTACGATACAAATCGTTGGAAACCCTTGATTTTCCATCCCATTTTGGCTTTTTATCTTTTTTCATTTTAACCTATTTATGACGTAAAATATTATCAATAATATTATTAGTAAACATGCCATGTTGTAGCCAAACATGCCAAGACCCGTTAGAAACGTCATATTTTTTTCTTTAATTCTTTCAAATATTGTTCGTTTTCATCCTTTTCTTTTTCATAAGCAGGCGCAAACTTTTCAATATTATTTAGCGGTGCGGAGTCGTGAACGTTTCCACTAACAGATATACGTATACAATCAGATTTGTATGGCGCAACCCAATGTTTTAACCATGCGGGAAAAATATACATGTCATTTTCTTCCGGAAAAAATGATTGATAAGTCACACAATCTCTTGGCCCATTACCGTAAACAAACTGTATGCCTCCCGGGCCACAGCTCTTACCTTTATATTCTTTATTTTCTTTCTTCAATTTATCCGGTATCTGTAAATATATTACAAACGACAACTTACCATCATGATCATGTGGTGGGTTAAAATCATTTTGTTTTTGATAGTTAATCCACAACGCAGTCATTATGTAATGTGGTCTTTTTTGATATGGCTTGTTAATAAATTTTTCAAACATTTGGTCATACACACCAAGATACTTAGATATCTCAGGTACAATCAAAGTTTTAGACTCATCACTGTACCCTGTTTCTTTGTCCAAGATCCCTGCTAATTTATCCGTAAAGTCTAATTTATTTTTATTACCCTCTGTCAATAAAAATTTTTTAAACTTATCTGATATTTTTACCTTGACCACACAAGGCCCCCAGTTAAACATTTGCACTTGTATTTGATCTGTCATTCTAAATTCATCGCTTTTTTATAATCTAAAAAATTAATTACTTTGTTATTAAATTTTATACTATCTCTTTGAGTATAATGGTCAATAACCTTTCTAATCATGGGCATTTTTACATGGCTGTAAGGACTTATTAAGCAACAAAATACGTACGCACTTCTAAAACTACAACGCCATCGCCATTGCATTTTATGTTTTTTTCTAGGTTTTTTATTTACTGTGCCAAGTTTTATGCATTGCTGCAACCATAACAATACGGATCTTTCAGTCATAGCTATTTCTACACTAATTCTGTAAGCTAGAGATTTTCTTGGTTTTCCCCTATCTTTTTTTGTTTCAATTCTCCTGTAAAAACCAACAGTCCCCTCGCCATCAAAAAGACCGGCAACGTAAGCAATATCAGTTTCTTTCATTTTGTATCATCCATTTTAAAGTAGACGTTGTTGGATCAAAACTGTCAAATTCTATTCTAGTGCAGCTTACCAATATTAATATTATCACTAACATCATCGTTATCTTCATCTGTTTCATAAAGTTCTCCCTCTGAATTACAATCACCACATTGATGAACCATGTCACCATATATAAAAGATTGTGTTTTAACAAAACCATTACCTTGACACGTAGGGCAAATAATTTTTTTTACCTTATTTGCCTTTGATTTTGCCATTTAACTTTTTAGCTTTCTCATTTGCTATTGCTTCTATTGTTTTAGATATAGATAATTTAGCATCGGGCAATAATACCTTTGATAACTTATCCAAAGTAGCATATGTTTCTTTTGTTAGTGAAACATTTTTGTATTTACTCATGTCTGTCATGCGTGTTTCCTTTCATAATTTAGTTAATTTTTATAATATTATATAGGATTGTCAATGAAATTTTTGTTAAGTTTAATTATTTGTTCACAAGTTGCAAACACTTGTATGCCACCTTATCAATGGCCGGAACAATTTGATAGTTCTTATGATTGTATGATGTATGGTTACGAAGAATCTATGAATAAACTGAGAGAGATAGGTAGATCTGAGGCCAACAAACATGGTATTTTTATTAGGTTTGTCTGTGTTCCCGAGGACACTATTTGACTTTATAGTAAGATTTTGTTAAGATGAAAATCTTCTCACCATTTACCTACTTCATTTTTTTCCCTTTATTAGTTAATGGGGTAGGTGTTTCTCTATTCCACATAATTAATAATAAAATTATTGGCCCATAAGCAATGCTACTCACAAATAAAACCTTGAACAGTACCTCTACCATCATTTAACACCCAACCTTTTGTATCAACATATTTTGATATTGTTTCTCTGTGATCGTCTGCATACATCAGACACTCGTGTACTTCCATTGGTCGACTGAAGTTTAGCTGCTCTTTTACCAAGGTTCCATCGAATAGTAGTATTAATATTACTAGTGTTTTTGTCATGCAACTCCTTAATTAAACGATACCATTTTCTTTTGTACTTTAAATCTTTAGTTTTATTCCAAAGAATTGCTGTTTCGTCAATCTGTTTTAACTCTTTCATTTACACTTGTACCCCATCTAATAGCTGATTTTAAACCCGGAGCTTGCATTTGTAAGTCTACACCATACATTCTCCAAGCCTTTTTCATAAGATTTAATTCTAGTAACAAACTAGAATATTGTTTGGTGCTACCACCTTTTACTTTTATTGTAACAATTTTACTTTTCATTTTTTAATCTCCTCATCTCTTGATACATATTTTGTAAATCAAAAGTGTTACAGTTTAAAACAAAAAAAGCTAAATCATCTCTCATCTCTGTTCGTTCTTTATAGGCTTTCTCTTTGTTCTTCTGTTGTACTTCGGGTATACCCCATTTAGTTTGGTCTGTCATTTTTCCATATCCTCCGTTTTTATTAGTTTTATGTTTAATTTTTCTGCTGCCTCTATCGCCTTATGTGTAAATCTTGTAGAAGATATTATCATCATGTCTATGTCACACTCATCAATATCTTTTTTTTCAAGATCAGTTGATCCTTTTAATTCTCTCACTACATCTGGCCTTATTGGCTCTCCTGATCCAATGTAGTGTTTACATTGAACGAATATACGTGATCCGTCTTTCTTTATACCTCTAATGTCTATCCCACCATCATAATTATTTCTTTTATAAACTTCGTAACCCAACTTTTTGATATATTTACCACAATGTTCTTCAAAACCTGCTGGACTCATTTCCGATATATCCTTATGTTTTTCAAACTCTTGATCTGGACAATATAACAATCCATTTAATGATTTTGTTCTGTATTTTATCTGTCTTTGAGTCATATTATTTTTTCCCCATATAGATTCCTTAACGTAAGTATAGTTTTCTGGTATAAATACGTTATTGCTTTCAGCCAAAACAAGTTGTGTTTTGGATGGTTTCATCCCATTTGGTAATCTTCTTATATGTGCCCTTCTTTCACCAGAAAACCTCCTACTTTCATTGTAAAATATTTTTTCTCTTTTCTGCTGCTCTTTATTTGGATTTGTTTTGTATTTAACTCTTGGTAAATATATTATTCTCTTTACATCAGACTTAACACCATTTGGAACTCTACGTCCCCTATAAGCCATTGTGCTATCTCTTTCTATTAATACCTTCCAATCTCTAATGCATGATGCGAGTTTAACGTACAAACGATTAAACATTTTTTTAAGGTTTTCTGATTCATCAAATATTTGTCTTCTATTCACTAACCAATATCTAAATTCATCCTCTTCTTTGGAGTACAATTCAGATAAGTATCTGTCATTTTCATCGTGTAGGAATATGTGTATAAATTTTTCAGTTTCAATAAAACGTGCATATCTAAAATTAAAATCATCTTGTAATTCAACACAAGCATTATATGGTATTAAAAGACCAGTTTCTTGGTTCATGGCCTCTTTTAAAATTAAAGAAACTTTATCTTTAGTTTTAAAATCTAAATCATATGTTTCATTACATCGAGTTGGATAATGAGGTGAGTTTCTGAACTCTCCAAAATGATCCCACATATTTCTATTATTAAATATTTCTCCATTTTCTAAAAAAAGAGGAAAATCTAAATTACTAAGTTGTCCCTGAGATACTGAAAAAAAATCTAAATATTTCCAATAATATAAACAATCTATTTGTGTAGCATTATCTGTATTTATATATGCTCCATGAGGTAATTTAATACCTTTATCTGTATAATTATGCATCAAATACAAATCTAAAAAAATTTCTAGTAAACATTGTGCACTATATTTATTCATATCTTTTCTTTCAACCCTATGTATATACATTTTTTGTTTATGAGTTTTTATTAAATTTAAAAATTTATCTGCTGATTCGTTTAAAGTTATAAAAAGAATATCTGTTGTATCTTGTATGCTTTGACCTTTGCTGAAATTGCCAAAAAAGGTGTCTAATTCTTTTAATTTATTTTTATTAGCAGTTAAATAACCACTCATATAATTTATAAAAGCAACTATTTTTTGAACATATGTAAAGGTATAACTAGCTTCCAATAAATCTATTTTACTTATATTTTTTAATTTTTTAATAGTGTCATTTTTAAAATCAATAGGAATGTTAGTGCTTAAATTTTTTTGTAAATCATTATTATATTCATCTATATAATCAAATAAACCATTCATTTTTGTTATGTCGTTATATAAATGTTTAGGTAAAGTTTGATATATTTTTAAACCTTTATTATTTGATGTATCTTGTCCTGATACAAATTCTAAAATACTTGCTATTTTATTATTTCGTTTTAAATTTATTTTAAATACTTTATTTTTGTATGCTTTAGTGAAACAAAAATAAATATTAAAATTATCTTTGTGTTTAACTAATTTGTCTGCAACATTTTTATTTATATAATAGCTTTTTTCAAGTGTTCTAAATATTGGTTCAACCACATTTTTAACTTTTTCTTTCTGTTTTTCGTACTCATATATCATAAAAAAATGATTGCCTTTAGGATTTTCATTTTTCACTATCAACACCCCATCCTTATATGGTTGAACTATTTCACCATATTTTTGATTTTTTACATTTTTAATTATAGAGTAGTCAATATCTTCTGTGATTGGAACACCTATGTCTCTTACATCATCACTAAATCCTTGATCTACAAAAGCTTTTAATATAGCGTATTTGAAATCTGATATTTGATTAAGTGTATTAAAATTACCTCCTAAATTAAAATTTATTAAATAAGAGTTATTACTTAATCCACGATCATAAAATTTTTCTAACTTTTTTTCATCAATATTTAGTTCACGTGTTAAAGTGTCTATTGCAGATAATTGTGCTACGGAGTTTACACCTCTAGAATCTTTTAATATTTCTTTTGTAGTTAATTTTTTAATTAAATTTTTATTCTCATTTTGATATGTTTCTAAATCAATATCGTTACTATTGTAACGCTGTAATAAATTTTGATTATCTTTTGTGTATTGTTTATGTGTATAATTATGGTCTTTCATACACACTATGTAGGATATTATGTGATATTTGTCAAATATTATCTACCTTGACCACGATATTTTTTTGTCATTCTTTTGGTGCTTTTATTAAGGCTTTTTGCGTGCCGTCCCGGTCTTTTCTTTGGTGTTCTAAACCTATACGTGTTTACACCAAATAAATTACCTTTCTTCTTACTCATGGCCAAATAATGAGTCTATTTTAGAAAGTAAGGTTTTGCTTGAAAGTATAGGTAAGTAACTAATTTTACCATTTATATGTTGTTGTAAATCTGCACCACATGTTACACATCTATAGTAATCTCTCGTAATACCAACTAACATTGTAGCTTCATCACATGTTGGGCATTGTCCGTTTACAATCTCTGCGTTAAATCTTATTGAGTTTTTTTCTGTCATATTTTTTCTTATTCTTTATAACTTTTTTCTTGAATAGTCGCAACTGTCTTGCAACAGGATTATGTTTTTTATTGGGTTTTTGCATTAATCCAATATTAATGAGAGAATTTTCTTTTCTCCCATATAAACTTCTATATTTGCATTAGACTTTATACATTTATAAACAACTCTATCTCTACTAGACTTGTCCTTCATAGCATAACGCTTGGCCTTAAGACAATTAGATAACGACTCGTGATAACGGTGTTCTATAATTTTATGATCTTGCAGTAGTAAAAGTGCAAATACAACTTCAACCATTAGTGACCGTTCCCGTTTCTAATTAACTTCTCTACATCTTCTGTAAGTTTCTTTGTTCTATCTTTTAAAAATTCTATATTAACGGCATTGTTTCTCATACCTTTAATTTCTGTATCTATATCTTCTAGCAATCCACTTACATGTTCTACGATCATGAAGAGCTCTGCTTCTCCGGCTGATTGACCTAACTCACCTCTTGGATATTTAATTCTAAACTCCGTGTTTTGTTCTAAATCTTTTTGCATTAATTCTATTTTTGTAGCGTGGTTGTTAAGCATTTCATGTAAACCAAAGTAAGCCCATGTTCCAATAGCCACCATACAAATCAAAGACGCTACGGTCTTCATCGGCATTTGCACAGCTGCTTCTTCTGATATTTTTAATGGTTTACTCATTTGTTGGTACTGGTAGTTTATAGTCTTTCGG
>Ga0209232_1002005_pt1 | contig 10498 bp, 18 predicted proteins | sample ETNvirenome_2_60_FD_184066 | JGI IMG/M metagenome (GOLD analysis project Ga0209232, IMG submission 184066) | Marine viral communities from the Pacific Ocean - ETNP_2_60 (SPAdes) (version 2) | ecosystem: Environmental > Aquatic > Marine > Oceanic | place: Pacific Ocean | collected 2013-06-22
GTCGCACACGGTAGTTGCCATCCATCGCAAATATACCCGTGCTGACCCCGCGCTTGACCTCACCATTGAGTAGTGCGAACGCATCATCTGCATACGCCTTCGTTTCATGTAGTGCTTTGAGCGGCCACGGTTCTGCAGCATCCACCAGCTCGACCAGCTTATCCCGGCCATAACCTATGAACACGTCATTCGCGTCCTTGCAACCATCGGGCCACTCGACGCGCCAGCATCTTGTCCTACCTAACCTGCGCGCCAACTCATTCCGCATGGCAAGCCCTGCGTCATCACCATCCGTCAGTAGCACGATCCTTTTGAATGTATTTAGATCTCCGTTCAACTCGTCAATCCACGCCAGCTTCTTGTCGCTGGCCCCATCAGGTACGGATGTGACGTTCGTCATTCCAGCTTCTAGGCAAGTCAGCGCATCGACCTCACCCTCTGTGATGATCAGGTGTTCAGCGTTCGTGTCTACGAGGTTCCACAGGTAGGGTAGTCGATGACCATCTTTAATCTGGCTAAATTGTTTATCTTGGGTACGGAATTTGACGTTGATGGTCTTGCCATCTTTGTCTCGATGAACGAATGCAATCGCATTGCGCTTTTCGCCAGCGATAAAAGCCTCGCCGGATTCAACGCCAGCAGTGTCTAGTGTCGCTGCGGATATCCCTCGCTTGGCAAACCACTTGACAACGCCATCGCTCAGTTCTTCGTTAAGGTCTGGAATCTTTGGTGCCTTCCTCTGCACGTTCTGTTTAAACGGGCTTTTCATTGTGTATCTCCAGAGGTTGCCGGTCCATTCGCAGTGATGGCAGCGCCATTGCGCTCCGTCGCCGTCGATAGATACCGACAAACATTTTTCAGTTCGATTCTTTTTTCTGGTATGGCTGCACTGCGGGCACAGTATCTTGCTCTGACCCTCTCGGAGTTCAGAGACAATAAAACCCAGTTGCGCGAGCTGGTCGTAAAAGTCGCCGCTCACGGCAGCGTCTTAAACTGGACGGAGCCATCTCTATTTAATTTTCGACCGCTTTCATCTCTACGATTTTCCAGTGCCAGTTGGCGGTCCTGTTTTGAGAGATAAGCAGAGGTGCTGAGGAACCAGCGTTTGCGGGTAGAATCTTCTGCGTCATACGTCAGCCAGTCGTCACGACTCTGAAGCACGGCATCGAGATTCGGGATATTTTTGAAAGCCTTTTGCCAACGTGCGTAGTCTTGCTCGCTGAGTTTTATGGTGTTGCCATCAAATCGGTGCGTCATTTTCTTGGGGTTCCTTCGTTGCGATAGTGAAGTCTTCTACATCGTAATGATTCACAGGTTCCATGTCCTGCTCATCACTTCGATCCTGACGACCACCCCATGTCGTCCTCACGGGTGGGTGATCGAAATTCAAAAATGCAATTGTTCCACAGGTCCATTGCACAATTAAAATTACATCCAATCCGGTAGCGTTGGCAAGTGATTTTGCATCCGCCACCTTGTGGGCAGAGACAATGTAGGTCGGATACCTGCCGTACTCATGTGTGCGGACCTTGATTTCGCCAAATCCGCTGACCTCATTTTTATCATCGGTAAAACAAAAATCGACGGGATAGAACTCCGGGTTTTCACGCGCCACAACATCCCATAAATCAGCCACTCTCTTGGCTACATCTCTCTCTTTTTGTTTATCTCTTTTTGTCTCGTATTTTATTCTCATATATTCCTTTGTTGCATAAGAAATAGAACTGATGGTGAAATGTTAGACGCTCCCCCCAAACCCCCCTCACTTTTCGAGGTGGCTGGAGAGAGAGTCGTTGTCAGAACTGACGGAGCCAAGTCAGACATTGCCGCTATATTTTTTTACGCGCTTGCGGCCTTACCCCCTGCGCTTGCTTTTTTAAAAAAACACATGTCTAATTCGATTGTCAACCTCGTTTGACACCTTTGTTGCGAAAGGTGGGACCGGCTCAACCTCTCATCGTCCTGTCATACGGAGTTTTTTCTCTCCACTTGCGGATGAGCCGGTCCCTTTTCATCCCACTCAATCTCTTGTATCACGATCTCTGCTCTCGGGTTTTCTTTGTCGAGATACCGGCAACTACTTATCTGTTTAAACTGTCGATCATTCGCATAGACCAATCCCTGCAATGCGTCGAGCAGTATGCTGGGGTCGAGATCTTGTCGGCGGCTCGGGTAGTAGATATCAGCGTGAAAAGATAAGTCACCCTCAAGCAATTCACGCATTTGCTGCACTTGGGATTGCACGGCTTTCTCAAACTCTAGTGCGGCCTTGCTCTTGATGAACCGGGGTTTTCCCCCAAACGTTACGAGTCGTCTGCTGTTTGACTTCGATTGGGCCGTGCCGTGAATAATCAAGTTGACAACCCGCTTCATATTGTGTTCACATAGTATCACGCCTTTCGCAACAGGGTATCACATGAACTACACGAACGAATTAAATCTCCCGGCACCTCTCGCTGCTGCGTTGAAGAAGGACACATACAGCCGGGGCGATGCTGCATACTCCGCGACAGGGTTGTTACGCCCACCAAGGATGGCGGCTCTTTTCGATGATCCCGACAACATCATGTTCAGAGACGTGTCCGAGAACCTCTGGACATTGTTCGGCACTGCCGTGCATTCCATCCTAGAAAATTCAAAACATCCTGACTTCATCACTGAGGAACGTCTGTATTGCTCTGTGAGCGGCGTTAAGTTATCAGGGGCCATAGATGTCCAGCACATCCAAAAAGACGGTACGCGGATTCTACAGGACTATAAAACGCGCAAAGCGTATGGCGTGATGAATAATGACAGCGATGAGAAGCAGCTCAACATCTACGCATATATCGCTCACAAGAACGACATCGAGGTAAGCGGCCTTCAGATCATCAATTTTATTAAGGACTGGAACCGGCACGAGGCAGAACGTAAGGCTGAATACCCACCACAAGACATCTACATTCAGGACATCCCCCTGTGGCCTCTTGAGAAAACTGAGGCGTTCGTGAAAGAGCGTATCGCCGCACATGAAGAGGCACGGGCTGGCAATCTACCTGACTGCACCGATGAAGAACGTTGGTTGCGGGAAGATAAGTTTGCCGTGATGAAGGCGAAGAGGGTACGCGCAGTGCGTGTGTTCGATTCGCAAGAAGAAGCGGAGACATTTATTGCCGCTCAGAAAGACGCAGCCAAGCACCACGTAGATCACAGAAGAGGCACACCCACGAGGTGCGAGCAGTTCTGTGATGTGGCCGATTACTGTGACCAATTCGCAACGTTTAAACAGGAGAATAACAGTGAGTGATAAGACACTCGTAGAAGCATTAGCCAAGGCTCAGTCTGAGATGGATGCCCCCGTCAAGGACAAGAAGAATCCTCAATTCGGATCGTTGTACGCTTCGCTTGGCAGCATCATTACGGCAGTCAAGCCAGCGTTGAACAACAATGGGATCGCTTACGTCCAACGTTCTTTGCCTACCGAGGATGGCATCAGCATTGAGACAGTATTCTACGGGATGGGAGAATCGCTAGAGACCGGCCCCGTTACCATCCCTGCCGCAAAGATCACGCCTCAAGGATTTGGGAGTGCGATGACATACGCTAAGAGGTACTCTCTTGCGATGGCGTGTGGCGTGGATGCTGATGAGGACGATGACGGCCACGTAGCTGAACAAGAAGCGCAGACAAAAGCCAAAGCGCCCACGAAAAAATTGCCGCCAAAGAAACCGGAAGGAAAGAAAGAGACAGCATTGAGTAAGGCGATCAATGTAGCCGACTTTGCGGCAGCGAAGGAGCAACTTTTGGGCGAGCTTTCCCTTTGCAAGAATGCGGAAGAGGCTAGTGACGTGATGCGTAAAATCTTTCCAAAGATAAAAGCCGACTACAGCAATGAGGACAGTTGGTCCGATTTTGCGGCGGCAGTGAAAACGAAGATCGAGGAGATCACCAGCCAAAAGAAAATCGAAGAAGAAAATTCAGACATACCTTTCTAACAACTGAGGATTGAGAGACATGGACCAAGATGACAATGGACGCACCTTCGACAACGAAAAGAATGGTTCGATTTTCCTAAACGAGAGAAAAACGGAAGATTGGCACTCTGATTTTCGCGGAAATATCGTGGTCGAGGGAGTGGAATACTACATTAACGGCTACAAGAACGTATCTAAAGACGGTCTCACCCCCTACATAAAGATACAATTGAAAGAAAAACTTGCAGGTGCGAGAACTGCTGCGACGAAAAAGGTGATTGAAGATACAGACTTTTCTGAATTTGGATTATGAGGTGAACCATGAGTAGAACTAAATCCCGAGTGATGGAGTTGAACGACAGGTTGAGCGAGGCACAGGTCGCGGAACGCACTGCACGTATTCGTATGCGTGAAATAGGTTCGCGCATTTTGCGGCTGAGGGAGATGCACCACCTCGACATAGACGATCCTGAAATGCTGACGGAGATAGATGATCGGCTCGCCATATCATTGGAAAGAGTTGATCAATTAGAACAGCTCTACGAGATCGGCAAGGAGATTAGTTCACGGTTTGAAACAGAAAAGTTGGTCTAAGAAGTTACGCAGCAGGAGATACCTGCAGCTTGTCCGCGATCAGGGATGCTTGATCTGTTATCGGCCAGCACAGGCTCATCATCTGACATTCGCAGACCAAGATGGTTTGCGCGGCATGAGGCGGACAGGCGATCAGTATGCCGTCCCCCTCTGCGACGACCACCATAGAAATCTTCACAGCTATGGCGCTGAAAAGAGATGGTGGGCTATGGAAGGCATCGACCCGATTGCGTGGATTGAAACGTTTAAACAGAACGAAGGCCGTGGCTTTGAGAAGGAAGACGAAGAGGAATAGCTAATGAATGGCGAGGACATTGCTGAGAGCTTTGAGGCTAAAAAATACGCATACCGTCAGACAAAAGACGGCATGGTCTTGTCATTTGTACTGCACCCAGATGACGTGCCAAGTGAGATGGCAGTCGCTCCCATAGGGCAACGATACATGCTCGCTTGTGTGCAGATAGATGATTACGAGAATCCCATCAAGCCTCGCGCTGTGACGGAAGCAGAGAAGGCTCTGGCGAGGGCTAACCTTATTTGCAGAGACGACTCATACATAGCGTGGGCTAGGACTAACAGCCATCACTGGGATACGGTCGATGAGACGTTAGAAGATGAGGAATACGCCGCAGAAGTTATTCGGCTCGTTTGCAGGATAGGATCTAGGGCAGAACTAAAAACTAATGCAGATGCAAGGGAACGTTTAAACGATCACTTGATGGACTTTCAGGAATCGGTCGGCGCATGAGTTGGTACACAGATAAGCTGAAGGCTCTGCGATGCGACCAGAACTTTTCTCTCAGTGAGATATCGCGGAAGTCTGGCATGAATCGTAGCTACATCAATCAGATAGAACTGGGTAAGAGAAAGCCGAGCTTTGAAACCGTGGAGACTCTTGCCAAGGCGCTCGGTGCTAAGGTGTACATACAGCTAGAGGCTCCAGAAGCACCTACTGCTATGTCACCAAGAAACAAAAAACACACCTCGATTGCCAGTCGTTTTTATAAGGACAACATAGATAATTGAATCTGGGGATAGTTTCATCAGGCGAGTGCGAGCGTCAGGTGTGCGTGGAAGCTACCTTCCACCCCTAGCAAGAGAAATAGGTCGAATGAAGTGGTCGCCCCAGTTGATTTTCACACGGCCCAATTCGACCGACTCGCACACTTTTTACTTTTCACTTTGCAACAAAGGTAATTAAGCATGAAGAAGTCCAGAAAATTTATACACCCAGACCTCGCTTATCTAATGGATACAAGCGAGGCCATGATTTCTGTTTTTTCCAAAACGTTTGCCGGTGAGAAAAAATTGGTATGTCGTATCCCTATACCTGACATCACGGGCAATGTGCGATGGACAACCCAAAGTCTACCAGCGGACAAATACGTCCCCGGCGAAAATGGGGAGAAAGGCGAGTGGGTAGTCAGGGAAGGCTGGGTGCGAGCAGAGGGAGATCCAGAACTGGGCGAGCATTGGGTGCTTCCAGAGTATGAAAAAGATGGGATCAAGTACGCAGAAAAAACATATATCATCGAGGACCGTGAACAATTTAACAGAAGACAAGCGAAGGAAGCTGATAAGAACATTTCAAAAATTATGGCCGCTGCCAAAGCTGTACAGGATATGTATAGAGATTGCGGTGACATTCCTGATGAAGACTACGTTACTGTAGAGGTATCTATTAGCGTTGATGGTGCTTTCTATTGTTAGCGTTGGAGAAAGATGACCACGCGTAGCTGTTGAGAGCTGCGTTATAACGCCGCTCCCCCCGGTAGCGGGGTCAAAACCGGGGACTTTTATTTACCAAGGCAACAGAGGGTAATTATGAATAAGGAGAAATTAGTGGATGTCATTGAACAAGTCCTTACGCCGGTTGATGAGGCATTAGATGAGGAATTGCGTAAACATCTGGAGCGGACAATATGTAATGAAGTATCTCAGTTGTTCAGCAAAGCCGGTCATTTCGTTGTTCAAGATTACGGACCTTCAATGGCTAGCAAATTGGCTTATGAGACTGTTAAGCCGGTGCTTGACGATTGCATCGACCGGTTGATGTCTCGGAGAAGTTAAGTATGGCCAATGGTCCTTTCGGGGAGATAGCTCCCCCCTGAAGGGCCAAACACCACCACCTACCCCGGCGGTGGGGCCGAAGCCGGGGATCTATTCTACTATCCTTTCCCAAACTTCTGCTTTTGTCCTTTCGGTGGGCTTTTCCTGCTGCCACCCTTTCCCGCCCAAAATACTTTGTCAGCCCAGAAGGCGGCAGATGTTTTGCCCTTCTTTATGTTCTTAGCATGTCTGGACTTGAATGCCTTACGGGCTTCCGGGGAATAGTTATGTCCCATCTTCTGATCACCAAAGCGGATGATCTTCATCTTCTTGCCATCACGGACAGCAACCACGCCTTTCTTTGTAGGGTGGCTCGGCGTTTTCTTCGGCTTGTTTAAACCAGTTAAGCCGACCTTCTTCAGTCTTTTCTTTTCGCCTTCCGTCAAACTCATTTGCGGTGCCTCGCCGTCTTCTTCGCTATCCGCTTGGGCTGCTTAGAATGTTGCTTGCCTTTCTTTGTGTCGGCACGTTTCTTCCGACTCGTTGCCGCATACTCTTTAGAGGACAATGACTTGATTGCCTTCTCTGGCAAGTATCGCTCGCCTGTTGCCTTCTTACCCTGAGTGCTGGGTTTACCTGACTTCGTTCGCCACTTCTGTTTTGTCCATTTCTTTAGGGACTTCTGTGACTTTGACAAAGCCATTAGCTTTTTCTCTTTTTATCTTTTACCCGCTTGAGGTCAGCGCCTGTGATCTTTCTTCTCGGCGGTGCAACAGAAGCTAGTTTCTTCTGCTTAGGTGTGTACTTACTAAATGGCATAACGTTTCCTCACTTGTATCCGCCTCCGGCTTTCTTGTAAGCCTTCGCCAGCATCTGAGCTTTTCTTGCTGACCACTGTCCCGGCTTACCGCCCTTACCTCCAGCCTTGATACGTTTAAACTGGCGCTTCCTCATCTCGGGCTTTGTGTAATTACCCGCTTCATTAACGCGAGACTTGCTCTTTTTCTTCTTTACCTTCCCACCTTTTGCGTAGCGTTTAAACATTCATGTATTCCCCGCTACGAATCATGTAGGTGACTTCTACTGCCCTGTTCCCGACTTGCTGACTCCACCGGCTGTCCATAAATTCATTGGCAGCTATATCGTATTGACCATGTGACATGGCCTCTAATGCGTTTACAAAACTACGCAATCTGGTCAGCCCAAGATTGAAGGCAATGTCTATCATCGCATCACGCCGAGCCTCATTAAGCTCCGAGAACCAAGGGAAGTTACGAGTCAACTCATCTTCCACTCGCTTGATGTCATTCACCAAAAGAAAATCGACCTCATCTTTTGACAGCCCAAGCCCACCTTCGGATATGTTTCGGCCAACGCCAATGGTTTCGTAGCCCTCGCTACAGACGTACACCTTGTAGCGTACACCTTCATGTAGCCTCAGCATTTCAACGAGCTTGCTCATTTCTCCCTCGACACATGATTTACTTTTTCATACGAGCGCATCGCGCCAAGACCCAACATGCCCATCATCACTGGCACCAGTAATGTTGTGTCCACCTCTGGAACCTCTATCCAGATGGAAAGGACATTAGCAATGATCGTGTTGTATAGCAGCCCGAGCATACACACCCAACCTATGGCCGGTCGCCATCCAGCCACGAACAAACTCTTGTGAGCAGCCTCGACCTTGTTGATTTCCAACTGGCCTTTGAGTGCTTCGTGAGCGTGGCGCTCAGACATCGTAGCAATCTCATGGGCCAAAGCATTCTTCTGGTCTTTGTCCTCGATGAACTTATCGAGCAGACCAGATACCGGACCTATCAACGCATTAACGATACTCATTGTTTTGCACTCTGCCTCTCGGCTCTTTCATCACGGAGTTTCAGTCTTCTAGTAACTCTATTTGCTGTGGCGGCTGACTTGATTATAGCTTCTCGCTGCAATCTAAATCGCTCTAGCACCTCAAGGTAAGAATTTATTCTTCTGCGTTTCTCTTGGTTTGAAAGAGTCTGATCTCGTCTCAGCCGATTTATGCCACTAATGATGTCACTCTTCTCTCGGTCTATGTATTCCAGAGAAAGGCGGATTTGACGAGGGTCTAAGGTAATTGCGTTTAAACCAATCATCCTAAAGATAGATTGAGATAACGTATCGGGAGCCACGCCGTTAGGCTTCACATCTCCCTTCAGCGCAGTGTTAATTTTCGACACTGCACCGTATTCCGTATTCAAGAATCCCGGCAACAAGTATTGATTCGCTGCCCAGAACATAGCATCAGTAATCTTACCTCTGTTATAGAATGGACGCTCGATAGCGTCAGCTATAAACAAGGGGTCATTGGGATTCACAATGGGTCTTTCCGTAAACGAATCTCTGTTCATTGTTAAGTCATACAATGACCATCCGGGGCCACCAAACATTCCTAACGTGGTAGCAATATCTTTCATTCCCACGCCTTTCTCTGCAGGATCTGCTACCCCAACAGCTTTTTTGCCGCTGATGTAAGCGCCGTTAATAAGGTTGGTAAAGGAACCCCAAGGATATAAGTATGATGTATCTAAGAACTGCAATCTGCCTTCAGCATCTCTTGCTGGCAACGGAATAAGGCCGGGGTTGCCCCTGATGTAATCAGGCATAGATGTTTTAATGGCCTCGTACTCATCATCGTCTATATCGAATGCGCTCATAAACAATGCTGGTAGCGCGTATGAAAGCGCAACATAAGGAGCAAACCGCATAGGGTTACGCAGTGCGGTCTTCGCCAACACCGGCAACACCTTGTACTGGAACGTCAAGAACGGTATGCCCAATGGGCTTTGCCTTGTACCCCTGACAATATCTGGCACATCACCATAGTCGAACAGATACTCTTGCGCTTTCAAGTAAGCATCATCAGCACTGCCGCCTTGGCGTTCCATCACGTCAATGGCAATAGCAGTCTTGCCGATAACCTCTATGCCTTGGTAAATATTGCTGGCCTTCTGGGCTAACTGCTGCCATGTGTTGAGCTTCAGCCAGCCAAACAAACCAAGATCTTTAGCATCTACGGATCTCAGGAATTCAAGCATGTCTTCCTGCATCGTCACTAGCTCTTGGTCTGTAAACGATGACTGCTTAACACCGCGAGCAAGCATTTCTTGATAGTGACGTGCGTTTGCAAAATCCCCGTTGTTGTAAGAGATGACTTCTCGCGCAGCTTCTATCATGCGTGGTAAGACACGGTAGAAAGGTACACCAGATAAGTGAATCAGTATCGCGTTACTGAATGTGTTACGAGCAATCGTGGGCGGGTTCAACGGCACCTTGATGGTTTTCCAAATTGCCGTTAGCTTCTTTCCTTTCTGCAGAAGATTGACTGCTGCTGGATCTCCCAAGTTCAGCATGAACATAGAGGAAATTACGTTGTCGTATATTTCTCTCCTGACCAATCGGCCAGCAAGCATACCGTACTGCTTTCCTCTCGGAACCCGTTTAAACAATGGTCCATATTCTTGCGTGTCCCCGCTTATATCCCGTTCACTAGGTTGGTAATATTCCATTACGCCACGCTCTGTGAACGCTTTCTTGACTGCCTCGTCTAGCTCATTGGCTTGGCTGCGTAATGTTTCAGCTCTACTGGGGTCTGCAGCTTCTACTGCTTTTGCTATTTCACGCAGCGTATCTACTTGGTTCAAGAGATACAGGCCGCTCTGCTCTTGCTCATTGCCATTAACGTCAGTGTATTTCACTAACAGAACGTCATCTTCTACCGTCCAAGCATTGTTACCTGCAATAGAGTTCATAAACTCTATGAACTGCAGATCCCTGATTGGCCTTTGTATGGCTTGAGACGCAAGAAATGCGGGGTCCAGCTCGTTGATAACACCTAATGCCTCTTGATCTTCTGGCGTAAGGTTTTCATT
>Ga0209232_1002006_pt1 | contig 10497 bp, 11 predicted proteins | sample ETNvirenome_2_60_FD_184066 | JGI IMG/M metagenome (GOLD analysis project Ga0209232, IMG submission 184066) | Marine viral communities from the Pacific Ocean - ETNP_2_60 (SPAdes) (version 2) | ecosystem: Environmental > Aquatic > Marine > Oceanic | place: Pacific Ocean | collected 2013-06-22
TAAAAGAAGAGTATATGAATTCTTATATAGATGGTCTTAGAAATGGTTCTTACAAGCCAAACAAAAGAGCTTTAAATATTTTAGGTGATGATGTTTTAGGTTTATTAAAAGCAAATGGTTATGATTTAAATATTAAATTTAATAATATACAAGACATTATAAACTGGGCTACTAGTTATGTTGATAATATAAGAAACGGTAAAATAGTTACAAACAAAAGAGAGCCAGAAACAACCGCAACAAATGTTTCACTAAGCTTAACAGATTTAGAAGAACCTGTTAAAAAACTAGGTAGAACTAACCAAGACGCTTGGGATAATGGTGTTGCTAACGACGCCATAGCATATATATACGGTAAGCTAGATGGTATTATAAGAAATAAAATAACATCTGCAATGCGTGATCTACCAGATTTTAGCGAAGAAGATTTTATACAAACAACTTATACAGAATTAATACCTCATATTAGAAACTTTATTCCAGCACAATATAACGAAGATGGTAGTAGAAAACTTGATGGTAGTGGAAAACCTATAGGTAACGATAATCTTTGGGGTTGGATAACAAGTCAAATAAATAATAAAGCTTTAGAAGCGTTAAAAAGTGATGATGTAACTAAAACAACTTTTGAAACCAGCATACAAGACGAAGGTAGTTTTATAAATGATATAGAGTCAGAAGCTTATGTAGATATAGAGCTTGCTATAGAAGAAGATGTTACATATAGTGGTTTAAGAAATATACTAAATATACAAAGAGGTAGCAAACTTCATAAAAAAATAATAGAAGGTATTAAAAAACTAATACCATTAGAAGTTAAAAATATAAACTCACCTAAGTTTAAAAACGCTATTAGAAAATATTTTAAAGATTATTTATTTGACGACATAAAAAAGATTATAGGTGGTACAGCTACAAAAGATGCTTACAAAAACTTTATAACTAATAACGCAGAAGCACTATACAATATATTTCCACAAAAAGTATTTAATAAGTCTTTTCAAGATTTTGTAGTAGAAACTGAAACTAACATACCTACAACTAGAGTTGATGAGCTTATTAAAGAAGGTAAATTACCACCAGACACTCCAAGAAACTCTGGACCTTCATTGTTTGAAAAACTACCTTGGAACGAAGACACAGAGCAAAAATGGATAGATAACTTTTTAAATCCTGTAAAAGGTAGGCCAGCTTCAAAACAAAATAGTTTAATAGAATTACTTAGTTACACGCTAGGTATTGACGCTACAATGGAGGTTATTAATACTGAAGAATTTATGAGTAAGTATGATTTGTCAGAAGTTGTAATTGCTACTATAGGTATGAAAATAGATAGAGGAGCTAATGTTAAGTTTAGTGATACGTCTGGTGAGATAAATCTTAATGAAAACAACTTTACAGATAAAGACGCTAAAGATGCCACTGATATGGTTAGATACATTGGCCAAGAGTATGACTTCGATGAGTTAGATACTGTAGATTTATCTAGCATGTTAAAAGCTGAGTTTCCTGAAGCTAACGAAGATGTTATTGCGCTAGTAACTGTTTTAGCTGATAAGGGTACTATAGAAAACATGCAAGGTGTAAAGTTTAAAGAAGGTATACAGCTGTCTAAATTTATTGATAAAAAAGATAAAGATAAAATAAAAGAAGATGGTAATATTAGATACAATAAAAAAGCTAAAGATAAAATAAATGATGCTGCTAATATTATAGCTCCTAAACTTGGATCTGATATAATGAATATACTAGGTTATGATATATTTGGTTATATTAGTAGAGTATTAGATGCTGCTAGAAGAAAGAAAAATCCAGCATACGAATATGATAAGACGCAACCTCAGTATTTAGAAGACGATGCAGGTAATGAAATATCTGGTCCTTATTATGACGCTTTAGAAGCTTTGAAATTAAAAGTTAAAAATTCAAAAGTAAAACTTCCAGAAGGTATAGTGCTTGAAGATTTACGTTTAATGAATAAAAAGTTTCCTTTATTTAAAAAAATAGAGAAAATACTTTTTGATGGCGAAACAACCGGTGAGTTTAATACTAACGTTGAGTGGAAGAAAAATGAAATATCTAAATTAACTGATGAAATAAACGCGGCTGGCGAGGCTAATATTAAGCTAGCTAAATTTATAGCAAAAGAAATAATTAAAAGTAACAAGATAGATGTTCCTACAGCAATACACATATTTCAATTACAGACAAATGCTGTAAGTGGTTTTAGAGCATTAACTACTTTAGACCTTATAACTATACTAGAGGGTTCACAAAAACCTGGTAAAAATCACCCGTATTATAAAAAAGAATATAAAAAAGCTAAAAACGCTACAAATAAAAAAGGCGAAAAGAAGTACAAAACAGAAAAAGAAATTGAAGATGCTGCTATAAAAGCTTTAGGAACAAAAGGTGAGCACGCGGCAGCTAATGCTAATACTATGTTAAAGCTAGCTGAATTAAAAGCTAGATACATGAAAGATAAAAATATAAACTTAGACTTAGAGCTAGAAAAAATATTTCAAGGTCATGGTCAAATACATGGTACTAAAGGGACGTTTGCTGATTTAGATAAGTTTGGTACAACTAATGTTGCTGACTGGCTTAGAGGTATGTTAGATCCATCTAGAAAAGACATGTTTAGTCCAGATGGAAAAACATCTGAAGAAGTTATTATTGAAAAGCAAGTAACAAAAGAAATAAACGAACGTACAGCAGAAAACAAGTCTAAAGTAATAGAAAAAACTTCAACTACATCTTTTTCTACTACAGAGCTAAATGATACTTTCAACCAAATGCTTGAAGAAAACGAAGGTGTTAAAAAACATGCTAAGTACTCTGATGCTAAAGCTAGAATATTAGGTAGTAAAATTGTTAAGTTTTGGGATTATATATATCCACCTTCAGCTTATGACTTAGAATTATTTTTATATAGAATTATAGGTAAAGGTAATAAGGGTGAGTTAGATTTAGCTTTTTTCAAAAGAGCTTTGTTAGATCCATATAACGAAGCTTATACTAACATACAAAGAGAAGCACAACGTGTTAAAAAAGAGTATAGAAGTCTTATAGAAAAACTACCTAAAGTTAGAAAAAACTTAAAGAAAAGAGTACCTGGAACTAAATTTACTTATGATCAAGCTGTAAGAGTTGCTATTTGGACAGACAAAGGTATTGACATGCAAGAAATGGGTTTGTCAAAGGCAGATCAAAAAGCTTTGTTAAAAGCTGTAAATAGTGATAAAGAGTTAATTACATTTAAAGAAGCTCTTAAAAATTTATCAAGAGATAAAGAAGGTTATCCTGAACCAACTAATTATTGGACCGTTGAAAGTATAGCTAATGATATAGCAACTGGTATTAACTCTACTAGTAGGGCGAAATTTTTAGCTGAGTGGAAAGAAAACGTAAAAACTATATTTAGTGCAGATAATCTAAACAAACTAAGAGCTATATATGGTGATGGTTATGTAGAAGCGTTAGAAGATATGCTGTATAGGATGGAGTACGGTAGAGGTAAGAGTGGTACTGGTAGAATAGAAAGAAGCTGGAACAATTGGGTAAACAACTCTGTTGGTGCTATAATGTTCTTTAATTTTAGATCTGCTGTATTACAAACTATATCTGCTTTAAACTATGTTGATTTTGAAGACAACACTCCACATAGAGCGGCATTAGCATTTGCTAATTTTCCACAATACATTAAAGATGTTGTGTTTATATTTAACTCAGACTTTTTATTAGAAAGAAGAGGTGGTAACAGAAGAACTGTAAACGAAGCTGAACTTACAGAATATTTAAGAGGTAAAGATAATAAAGCAAAAGCAATACTAGCTTACTTGTTAGAAAAAGGTTTTACACCTACGCAGATAGCTGATAGTTTTGCTATATCAACTGGTGGTGCTACTTTTTATAGAAACAAAATAAAAAAATATACAAACGAAGGTTTAAGTGAACAAGAAGCTCAAGAGCAAGCTTTTAAAGACTTTTTAGATAAAACAGAAAAAGGACAACAGTCATCAAGACCAGACTTAATATCACAACAACAAGCAGGTGGTTTAGGTAGGTTAATATTAGCTTTTAAAAATACACCGATGCAATATAATAGGTTGATGATAAAAGCTATATTAGATTTAAAAAATGGACGTGGTAAGGCGTCATCTAACGTTGCTAAAATAGCTTATTATGGTTTTATACAAAACGTTATATTTAACACGTTACAGACAGCTTTATTTGCCGCGCTTGGTGATGAAGAAGAGTGGGACACTAGAAAAGAAAGAGTAGCTAATGGTATGATAGATTCTATATTAAACGGTATGGGATTAACTGGTGCTGTTGCTGTTACTATTAAAAATGGTTTTTTAAGGTATAAAAGAGAAAAAGCTAGAGGTTGGAACGCTGATCATACTAGAACTATAATCGAGTTTGCTAATCTATCGCCTACAATTGGTAGTAAGCTTAGAAAACTATATTCATCTATAAGAACAGAGCAATTAAATCAAGATGCTATAGAAGCTATGGGCTTTAATATTGAAAACCCTGCTTTTAACTCTTTAGCTAATTTAGTTTCAGCAGTTACAAACGTACCGCTTGATAGAGCTGTTTCAATATCACAAAACTTAGTTCTTGCTTCAAAAGATGAAACAGAATTTTGGGATAGTTTAATGCTAGTTTTAGGTTGGCAACCTTGGGACGTTGGCATAGAGCAAACTAGTAGAAAAGTACAAAGAGAAGAAAAAGAAAGAAAAAGAGAAGAAAAGAAACAACAAAAGAAACTAGAAAAAGAAAAACAAAAAGAAGAAGAAGGTAAGAAAAAACAAGAACAACAAAAGAAAGAAGGTAAAAAAGTTACTTGTCTTAAATGTAAAAACCCTGTTATACCTGGCACTAAATATTGTACTGTTCATGAGCCAAAACAAGAAAGAGCTGACGGTAAAGAAGTGCAATGTAAAAAAATAAAGAAAGATGGTAAAAGATGTAGTATGAAAACAAAGAATAAAAGCGGGCTTTGTTATTACCACGATTAGTTAAAGAATTAAAAAAATAAGTGACTATATAAAAATGGCAAGAATATTAATAATAACGCTACTGTTAATATCTAACATAGTAGCAGCTCAATCATTTGATAAAGAAGAACTTAGAAGACTTTTAAAGTTTTCTACGTTTTATGCCGCTGTAAATGGTGGAACGTCACTTTCTGATGTTGATGTGTTTTCTGTAGATAACGGTTTATCTACTAAAACAATATCAACTCCTTATGATTATAATTTTACCATAGGTTTACGTAAGATAGCTCGGTTTGGATATGAAAATAAAGCTCAGACTTTTTATGATGGTACGGAATCTAATTACAGTGATGCGGCAACTGTAGGTAAAGTAAAAGGAGTTGAGTATTTGTTTGAAATAGATTACAAAAGACAAGAAGGTGTTAACTACATGGATCAACACCACTTTATTAGATTTAGTTCTGATGAAGGTTGTCCAGATGAGTTATGTGTAAACTTTTTTGCTTTAAAATTAGAATACTTAGAAGATGGTTTTGCTGACATTAAATACTTTGAAGCATCAGAGAGATATAGACATCGTAAAGGTAAAAACTTGTCGTGGAATATAGGTTTAACACATAGACTAGCTGAACCTTATGGCTATGATCCTTTAGCCGAGTGGATGCTTGACAACGGTAATATACATTATACTTATTTAGCTTTACAAGAAGGTTATAACGTAGATGTTGCTAATAGTGAGTACAAAGATCCTAGTGGTAACGTTGTAGCTACTAGCGCGGAGGTTTGGGAAGCGGTTGTTATACCTACAGTATTATCAGATTATACTGAAAAGAAACGAAACGAATTAAGTAAAATAATACAACACTCTATTGTTGTAGGTTTTGACTATTACAAATATTCTAAAAAAACATGGTTACACGCTTGGGGTAGTTTAATGCCTTGGCACTACAATGATGGTAACGAATTTAGTTATCATAACTATATTGAAGACGATCAGTGGTATGATTATTCTGGTGGTTTAATTTATGGTATAAAAGTAAATAAACAACTAGGTTATTTTGTAGAAGGAAAATATAACAAGTACTGGAATCGTGAGTGGTACGATTTTAAATTAGGAATTAATTATACAATTTTTTAACATGGCATTTAAAATGAAGGGTTTTAGCGGTTTTAAAAGCACAGCTGCTAAACAAAAACAAATAAAAATAGTTGGTGAAGATACTGGTGAAATAAAAAAAGATAAAAAAGGAAAAAAGTACGTGTTACAAGGCTACGATACTCAAAAAGGCGCTATGAAAGGTGATACTATTAAACTGTCTGGTGATTTTCCTAAAGTAGACGAATATTTAATGGGTGGCGATTATTACGGTAAAGAAACTAAACAAAGTAAAAAAAGAAAAAAAGGACCAAGAACTTATAAAATAAGAATAGAAAAGTAATGGCATATAAAATGAAAGGTTTTAGCGGTTTTAAAAGCACAGTTGCTAAACAAAAAAAAGAAACTACTGAAAAAATATTATCTGTTGATGGTAGCAAAGCTAAAAATGTTACTTTTAAAAATGGAAAATATTATACTACACACAAAGGTGATACTATTTCTGTTCCAAAAGTACATTTAAGTGGAGGAAATAAACAATTAGCTATTGGAGATTATATAATTAAAGATGGAAAAATAATATCAGAATATTAAAAATGGCAAAAGAATTAAATGAAGATACAAGTTTTAAAGTAAGTGTAAAAACACTTATAGGTATAGGCTTTGCAATTGCAACAATAGTAGGTATGTGGTTTGCTTTACAAGCAGATATTGCAGAGGCAAAAGAATTACCAGCACCACCAGATCCAGAGGTTACGCGTATGGAGTTTGACATGAAAGATCAAATGATACGTAATACTATCATGACAACACAAGAAGATGTTAAAGAAATAAAAGAGTCTTTAGAAAAAATAGAAGATAAACTATATAACAGATAACTAAATGGAAAATCAAGAAACAGTTTGGCAGCACTATGTTATGTATGTATTATTAATGGTGTTAATGTTTATTGCTGGTACTGCTTTTAGCCAAATAAAAGTAACTCATTTTAACGCTGAGTGGAACAAAGCTAACGACGTGCCTTGGTTTATGGATTTAAAAGACTGTAAAACAATTGGACACACTGATATAAGCAAAAACCCAGACGACGCTAAAGAGTTTAAAATAGCAGTTGTACCAACTATAATAATATTTAAAGACGAAGAAGAAGTTGCTAGATTTCAAGCTGATTTAAGTTTTAAAATGGTAGCAACACGAGAAGAAATACAAGAAGAAATAGATAATCAATTAATGAGTGATTTTTAAAAAAATAAAACTATGAAAGAAAAAATTTGCGAATTTATAAAAAAAATAACTTTTGGTAAAATTTGCCTTGGAGCTTGCGCTTGTAAAATAAAATAATATGCCTGGTAGCGAAAAGCAAAATAGTATGTTTAAAAAAACAGTTAGGGGTTATCGTCAAGAAAACCACCCTTTTGCTGTTACTAGTTGTGGTAGACGTAGAAACGATGGGTCACCAATATTTCAAAGAGCTGATAAAGACAAAATGCCATGTAATAAACCTAGAGCATCTACTAAACCTAATAAGAAAAAAATGGTTAAAGGTTGCGAAGGTGGTAAAGAAAGAATAGTTCATTTTGGAGAAAAAGGATATGGTCATAATTACTCTGACGCTGCAAGAAAAAGCTTTAGAGCTAGGCACAAATGTGGAGAAAAGAAAAGTAAATTAAAAGCTCAATATTGGGCATGTAAAACTTTATGGGCAGGTAAAGGCGGTTCAACTAAATCTAGTCCAAAAGGTATTAAAGGAAAATATTAATTATGAGCAAAGAAAAATTAAAAACAATATCTGGAAAGTTGAAAAAAGCTAGTAAAGCACACGCTAGTCAAGCTGAACAAATAGATGGTATAATATCTACAATGAATCCAATGAAAAAGCTAGATGATTTAAAGAAAAAAACTTCTCCTGCTTTAGCTAAAATTAGTGCTAGCTGTAAAGCTCAAGCAAAGAAAAAATTTAAAGTATGGCCTAGTGCTTATGCTTCAGGTTGGGGTGTGCGTTGTACTAGAGGTGATTTTAAAAAGAAATAATGGCTATATTTAGATCTACACCTAATAAAAAAAAGAAAACAGCAAAGTCTATAACTTGGCATGATTCAGATGCGCCAGATGCTAAAGGCAAGTTTAAAGAGTTGTCGCCACAGGCTTTAGCTAATTGGTTAATCAAAACTCGTAAAGGTAATTTATCTAAAATTATAAGTAGCTTAAATCAACAGTATGTTTTTAATAGAGGTAAAAATCCTAGTTACGCTCGTAAAATGAAGACAACTATGAACGTAGTTAGAAAAAAATTAGGCAAAAAGAAAAATGAGTAAAGCGTATAGAGGTGTTTTAAAAGCTCGTATATCTAAATTATACGGTGGAGATGTTACTATTGATAAAGCTAGAAAATTAAAAGCAAGAAAAGACGCTACGCCAAGAGATAAACAATTAGCCAACTGGTTTATTAATATGCAAACAAACAGACCTAACTCTGCTTTAACAAAACGTAAAGATCCACTAGTAGGAACTGGTAAAAAACCAAAAGGAAGTGGAAGACGTTTATACACTGATGAAAATCCAAAAGATACTGTTAGTATAAAATTTGCAACTGTTAGCGATGCTAGAAAAACAATAGCTAAGGTTATGAATATAAACAAACCTTATGCTAGAAAAGTACAAATACTAACTGTATTAGAACAAAGAGCTAAAGTGATGGGTAAAATGGAACAGGCAAGATTAGCAAAAGTTGCAAAAGCTAAATTAAAAAAGCAAAATAAAAATGTTTAAAGATTTTAAAATAAAAAAATATTTAAATAAAAAACCACCTAGTGACAACTCTACTACAACTAAAGGTGAAATAACCGCTTTAAATAAAATACCTATTAGAGAAAAATTTATAAAAGAAAAAGATGATATTAAAAAATCTTTTGGTAAAATAGTAAAAGAAGACAAGCTAGTTCAAAAGCTAATTGACGCTTCTGCGCCTATTATAATGAAAATTAAAAAACATCATAATAGACCAAGACCAAAAGTTATAGCTAAAAAAATAAAAACAAAAATGAAAGATATGGAAATGGCTTCAATGAAAACACCTTCATATCCTTCTGGTCATTCTGCACAAGGTTATTTAATTGGCATGGTTTTATCAGACAGGTATCCACAAAAAAGAGACAAATTAATGAAAACTGCTAGAGACATATCTTACAGTAGAAGAGTAGCTAGAGCTCATTATTTATCTGATTCTAGGTTTGGAGAAGAAATAGGTAAAGACATGTATAAACATATAAAAGATGTATGATATAAAAGCTAAGTTTAGAAAAAATAGTCCTCTGCCTTGTTGGCAAGGTTACGAGCGTGTGCCTGGCACTAAAAAAGGAGAACCTGGTAGTTGTCGTAAGTCAACACCTAATAAACAACAAAAAGGTGGAGGCACAACAAAAACTTGCTTACCTGCAGACAAAATAAAAAGTTTATCATCTGAAAAAAGAAAACAATTAGTAGCTTCAAAAAAAGCTGCTGGTGCAAAAGGTAGCTACAAAAGATCTCCAAAAACAAACGTAAAAGGAGCTAGACCAAAAGGAGCTACATTACGTGACTGGTTTCAAAAAGAAGACTGGAGAAGAGTAGATGATCCATCAAAAAAATGCGGAGAATAAAATGAAAAAATTATTATTATTATTATTATTACCAATATTAACATTTAGTCAAAACTGTGCGCCTACTTTAATAGTTAAAGATACTTGTGCATTTGGCTATGCTAGAACATGGATAGAGTGGGACTCATTAGATAGTAATTGTGTAATTGAAAATATACACAGAGGTACACCTTATAACACTTATACTTGGAACTGGAATAGTCCAAACAATAACTACATGTTTATTAATAACTATAGTCCAGGCGATCCGTTTGCTAGTTCAGAAGGTTTTTGGGTAGTATTTGAAATGACTGATGGTAGTTTTACTGATACTGTTTTTGCAAATGAATTTACGTGTATTGAGGGTTGTATGGATCCAGCTTATGATAATTATAACCCACTAGCTAATATACCTGATGTTTGTTTAGCAATACCACCACCACAAGATGATTGCTTAGACACCACAAAAACCTCTATAACTATTGAGTTTGTACCAGATACATACGCAGGTGAAACATCTATGCGTATATTAAACCAAGATGATAGTACTTTGTTTTTCTTACCACAAGGTTTCTTTTATAATACCGGTACTGGTAATACGTATACTCAGACAATATGTGTACCAATAGATGATACGGTAAGATTTATGATATATGACTCGTATGGTGATGGTATATGCGGTAGTTGTTTTGGAGGTGTTGATGGTTATGCTTTAATTACAGACGAGTGTGGTGATACTATATATAGTTTAACACCAGGTGACAACTTAAACTTTGGA
>Ga0209232_1002007_pt1 | contig 10494 bp, 18 predicted proteins | sample ETNvirenome_2_60_FD_184066 | JGI IMG/M metagenome (GOLD analysis project Ga0209232, IMG submission 184066) | Marine viral communities from the Pacific Ocean - ETNP_2_60 (SPAdes) (version 2) | ecosystem: Environmental > Aquatic > Marine > Oceanic | place: Pacific Ocean | collected 2013-06-22
CACCCGTAGCGTTGTTGTATCCACCGCCACTATAATTACATCCGCATCCCATAATTTTTATTTTTAGTTATTATTTATTTTATATTATTAATTTATCCTTTAAATCCTTTATACATATTTAAGTAGTCATCGTATGATGGTTCACCCGTAAATCCTGGAGATAATACTCCCATTCCTGGCTTTGCACCACTAGTCAATGGCTTTGTTCCTGGACACCACTCTGGATTTCCACACATCCAATCTGCACATCCTTCTGGCGGAACATTTCCTATTGCTCTACCCATTGACAAGTCATCACACCATTCACAACAATTTCCTTTATAATGCGTGTTAGCTCTACTTCCTCCATTGGCATTAGAATATCCAGCACCATCAAAGTTTTTAAATTTTTCTGCCGTTTTGCTTCCAACTACACTTTTAAATTTATCCCAAGTTACTTTACACTGAGAATAATCTGCTGAACCAATTGGATAAAGTGACCCTTTTCCTACTAAGGGACATAAAGCACAATCGGTTGATGGATAGTGACAATTAGTATAAAGAGCTGTTTGTTCTCCAAAAACCCCATCTTCTACTATTTTACTTCTATAAGTTCCTCCGTGACACGCACTCCAAGAACACCAATCATCACCATTTTTATTTATTGCCTTCTGCCAAGCCTCCACGTGTGGACCTCTATCTCCAAATCTAATTGGGAATGAACCACCTCTTACCTTTGGCTCTTTTGGTGGCTCCACTGGAGGGGTTGTTGGGGTAGGAGGTGGTGGTGGAGGTACAGTTCCTCCTCCATTTGGTTTGATAGCTCTTACTATGGCTCTAACGCCAAAAAATAGTCCAGTTGCTACCGCTAATCCCCCTATACTCCACAATGCTATTTTAGTTCCTTTTTTCATATTTTTTAATAAGTTGTATAATTTGGCATCTGATTTACTCTGGCGTTAATTCTTGCCATTACTTTATCATCTCCATATCCACTTAGCTCGCTTATTAGGTCAGCATACAAGTCCATTGAGTATCTATTATAATAGCTGTCTGCTACTTGAGATACAGCTACTTTATCTGGTATAGACCTAAACACACCTTCTATTTTTACTTCATCTGTTCCAAATCCAGTTCCTCCGTGTCCAGCATCGTAAATATCATCTCTCCATCTCATTACTTGATTATTTGGAGATTTTAAATAGTTTCCTACTGGAATAGTTGCTCCTTTGTGATAATCTACATTAAAAGCTTGAGCTGTTTCTGGATTATCCATCAAATCAGGTAGGGTTCCAGTTCCAGATGGTGTTGCTCCAATTAGTTTAGACAATTTACTATATCTTATCCTTCTATTAAAATAACTAATAGTAAAAACAGCTAACGGTACCGCTATTAAACCTCCAAACAATGCTATTTTAGTTTTTCTATTCATTTATATAACACAAATTAATCCTTTACCAGAAAAAGTGTTTTCACCTTTCTGACCTTTAACTGCAAGTGGAATATCCAATCTATGACTTACGTCAATTGCTCCAATATTTCCTTTTTTATCTGCCCAAGTATCTAAAACTTCATACTCTCCATCTAATTTATCATTTGTATTAGAGATATTTACTTTGCTACCAACCTTTATCTGGTTAGCCTTTTCTCTATCTGACGATAAAATTCCTACCCATTGATGTTTTTCCGTAGTTCTTAACTCTCCCATTAACATACATTTTTCTTCTCGTTCTTTTTTAGCTTTAGCCTCTTCCTCAGCTTTAGCTTCAGCCTCCATTTTTGCCGCTAATTCATCAGCCGCTTCTTGCTCTAACCTTTCTTGTTCTATTCGTGCAGCCTCTTGTTGTTTTTTCTTTTTGGTATACATAAAATATGCAATACCTCCAACAAGCACAACTCCACCAATTATATATAAGGTTTTTTTATTCATTTTTAATATTCAAATCTAGAGCCTCCTGGAATATCATAAGTTCCTGGATTTTTTTCTTCACATCTAAACGCTGCTTTTTTACCATTACTATCTATCCAAAAATCGTTAATAGTACAAGTCTCTTCACCGTTAACCAGTCCTACTGTTCCTATTTCCGTACCAGCATCAAATTTAGTTCTATCTTTACTATCTACTCCATACCATTTATACGCACCCAGTCCTCTTGAATTACCAATTCTTACTGAACTTTGATATGTGTCATCAATAGTCTCTTGTGTTGTAGTAGTTGGTGCCGCTGGCATTGGCGGTAAAGTTATTGGGTCTTGACTCATACGAGCTTCTTGCTCTTTTTTTCTGGTCATTAGATACCAAGCTACACCACCAATAGCTACGATACCTATTCCAAAAGCAACAATTTTTTTAGTTTGATTCATTTTTATTCTTTTTTTATTTTAATATTCAAATCTTGATGGGTTAGGTATATCATAACTTCCAACCTCTTTTTCTTCACATCTAAACGCTGATATTTGCCCTTTACTATTAGTCCAAAAATCATTTATAGTGCATTTTTCTCTACCGTTGACTAAACCAACAGTACCTATCTGTAAACCAGCATTTGCTTTAGTTATACTATTAGTTTTAATACCATACCATTTATATTTTCCATCTCCCCCCGCATTTCTTATTCCAATTTCAGTATCGTAAGAAACGTCTACTGGAGATGCTGTCGGTGTGTCTTTTAGAATAGGTAATTGCATTGGTGGTATAGCCATTCTTTGTTCTTTTCTTCTTGACATTAGGTACCAAGCAAGTCCACCTATTACTACTACACCCATACCAAATGCTACTATTTTTTTTGTATTTGCCATTTTAATTTTCTTTTTTTTCTTCTTTATTAAATAATTGAGAAAAACCCCAATAAAATAACACAACTCCTATTACAGAGTAAACAATTAATTTATTTCCTGGGTCTTTCATCATTTTGTTTTATTTTTTTCATACAATTGAAAAAATGCTTCGTGAAAAATTTGTTTTCCCACATCTCTTCCAGTCTCACTTGCTCTTATTACCGTATGTTCATACCATTCTTTATTTTGTGATATATTTTCTACTGCATACTTCATTAATTCTTTTGCTTTATCTGAACTTAATCCAAAAGTTTTTTTAACATATTCTAAATTTTCATCTTTAGAGGGTAGCGTAACAACCGATGTTTTTGTAGTTGTTGAAGCAGTATTTTTTCTTAACATTATATATATAATGTAAAAACCTACGGCTATACTAACTACACTTAACATTTTTTTCGTCTTCTTATTCATTTAATTTGCTTTTACCTCTATCATTTTTGGAGAACTTCCTCCGCTCACTTTTTTTACTCCTTTTCCTCCAGTTAACATTTCACTTTTACCTCTTGTGGCTACGGCAGTTCCAATTCTTGCTGCTTTATCAGGATTTACAAATATTGTATACACTAATCCTAAAGCCCCTAAAACGAGCACACCTATTAATCCATACCATAATATTTTTACACCCGTACCAAATTGAGTAAAACCCGAACCAAAAAATTCTCCTACATCACTGAAAAAGTCTTGAGTTTTTTTCAATCCCGTTACCGATAATTCTATTCCTTGGGTTCTAAGGTATTCTCTTAGTCGGATAGTGCTAGCGTCTGAACCAGAACCAGCTCTTTTTCTCCACAGTGAAATAAATAAATCATTAGCACGTGACTTACCTACACACTTCACTAGGTTTTTATGCCACTGCTCCCACACGTCCCCAGAACTAGAGGATGTTGGAAAGTTGCTACATTGATTCATTAATAATCCCATTTATTTTTTCTTTTTTCCTTTACCTTTTTTTCTAAACATAAAATACGCTCCTATTCCCGCACCCACTAATAAAACACCCATAATTGAGTATCCTATAATATTCTTTTTTCTTCTTTTTTCAGCCATTTCTTTTTGAAATTGCTCTGCCATTTGCTGTTGAACTTCTGGGTCAACATAACACTCTTTTTCTTTCTCTTCCTTTATCTCTTCTCTTCTTTCTTTAAGTGCTGTAATTTGTCTTTCTGAAACTCTTCTAGCCCCCTTACCGCCTTCTGAATATACATTTTTAGATATTTCATCTTGTAATTTTGTCAGCCTATCTTCTAAAACAGAACAGCTTCCTTCTAAAGGATATTTTTTATCTACACTCTCTCTAGCTTCATCTAATCTTTTTTCTTTATATTTTTTTGGTTGAAAAGTAGACATCCAAAATGTTTTCCACCCACTCATATCTGAAAACTCATCGTGGTCCATATTAGAATAACCACTTCCACTGAAATTTTGGCTAATTGGGTCTCCTATGTGCATATCTTTTGTATCATAAGATTCTGAACTATGAGACATATTTACAAAAGAACCGCCTTTAGCTTCTTTTGAAAATCCAAATAAGTTATTTCCGTGTGTATTCATTTATTTTCCAAATATTAAATATGCCATTCCTCCTAATATTACAACCGCACCAACTCCTAATCCTATTTTTGTTGACGTAGGAGTTTCTTCAGATGTAGTTATTGTTCGTTGTTGTAAGACTTGCATTAATTGATTTCTAAAATCTTCGTCCATCCCTCCAGTCGGAGCTTCGGCATTCTGATTTTCTTCTATCGTTTCCTCTTCATAAGCATCATCATCTCTACCTCTTTGTTTATTACTGTCACAAATACTATACTCACAACATTTATCCTCAGCTAAATTATAAGCCTTATCTAATGGAGCTTCTATTCCTTTAAGATTTCTTGCTTGCATTCTAGTAGCACCTCTTCCACTTGGACTTGCTGTCGCTTCTTGGTCGTAAAAATCCTCCATATCATCAATACGTTGATTAAGCTTATTGCAAGACATACCGTCAGTAACTTTAAATCTTTCCTTTAATCCATCTTCTACTTCTTTGTCTCTTCTTTTTTTGTAATCATTAGGTGTAAATGTAGACCTCCAAAAGGTTTCCCATCCCCCCATAGCGTTCATCCAATCTCCATCAGCATCAAACACAAAGTCTGTGCCGCTTGGTTTCACAAAATTTGAACCTCCGTTATCAGCGAAAGGTGTTGGTGGTAAACTATTATCAAATGCCATAATTCTTATTATTTATATTATTAACAACGTCTTAAAGTCTTTCCCGCTCTACTTTTTGCTGTTGCTTTTGCTTTTTTTCTTCCTAAACTTTTTCCAGCCGTTGAACAAGCAGCTTTTGAAGGTTTAGTGCTTTTTTTCTTTCTTTTTTTGTCCATTGTACTAACGCTAGCGTACTTTCTTCTTTTCATAGACTTTTCCATTCCTTCACTTTCTTTTCTTCTAGACTTATATGACTGTTTAGTCTTTCTTTTAGGTTTATTTTTTGCCCCTAACTTTTCGTCTAAACGAGCGTTGTATCCTTGTTTTTTTCTTTTACTTGTAGTTTTTCTTTTTTTTCTTTTAGTAGTAGATTTCTTTTTTGTATCTCCACCAAATAACCAACTTAAAATCGCCATAATTCTTTTTTTTTATTATTTATTATTTATTCTACACTCTTCTCCTGAACTAGCCTTTAGGTATCGTCCAGAGTAACTAATATTATATCTTCCCTTTTCAAAGTTGGATATAAACTGATTTAAAACATCAAATCTTCCTTTGTTTTGTTCTGATGGTGTTGATTGAAACACCGTTAAGAACGACTGAAATGCTTCTATCCTTGGAAAGCCCATTCCTAAATACAATAAAAGGCCATTTAAGTCTGCTTCTACCTCATCTTCCATTCTATCATTTAGATAATAGTGTGAAAATTCGTGAAGAAGAATAGCCATTCTCATTGGTACTGTATATTTTTTAAACAAATCTTTAGAGGCTTGTATATTTCCTCTAGACTGTGAAATTCTAGCGGGTGTTTTCAGAGTTTTTCCGCTATTAGACTTTATTGTGTCTAAATAATCAATTCTAAAAACTCCGTCTTCTGACATATATACACTACCACCAGCGGACAAATAACCAGCCTTTTGAGAAAATTCTGAAGCAAAGCCAATAAAACTTTTGATTTCTGGATTGCTAAAATCTATACATCCTAATTTTCTTTTTAAAGGAAGCTCTTCAAAACCAATAATTTTGAATGTATTATCTTGTCCTTTTTCTAAATTTCCGTTTTTTTCATTGTAAACACTTATTTTCGCAACTGGTGGAGATAAAGGCATTCTAACGTAAAATTTTAATCTTCCGTCTACGGTAGCATACCTATCAGTATAAACAGTAAAAGGTTTATCGTTGTCTTTAACGATAACTTTGATTTTTTCAGGCGAAGCAGTAGCCACCTCAATCATTAAGGTTATTGGCTTGCTGTTTATTTCTCTTACAAAATTCATTTTACTTTTTATTCATTTTATACCAACAGTATCCTAAAAATATTAATCCTCCCACTACTATAAGAGTGTTTGCATTAACTGGAGAACCTACTAGTCCTCCACCAGTGTAATTTACAACTACTGGTTCTGGAGAAATTTCTTTTTCTATATTAGCCATAGAAAGTTTTTTAACAAAATCGTCTCCGTGTTGAGACTTCATCTTCCCTAACCATAGGTTAAATGGAAGCGTTGTCCCTGATTGTTTGTACATTTTGTTTGCTGTCACTTTATATTATTATTTATTACACCTCCTATTAAAGCCCCGACCACTACACCGAGCCATACTCTCCATCCTTTATAAATTGCAACTCCACCTCCTACTACTGCTCCTATCAATGTTGCTCTCATATCTACTGCGGAAGACTTTTTTAAATCACTACCTAAGTTTCCTCCCATTATTTTGTCTATGTCTTTTTTAACATTATTAGGCATTGAATCATAACCCTTTTCGTTTGGGTTTTGTATTTCGTCTACCTCTTCATAATCAACATAATTACTCATATACTACTTTCTTCCCGCTCTTACTACTGCAAATATTATTAATCCCAATACTGCCGCCACTCCAACTCCAATTCCAATTTTAGCTCCTAAACTCATTCCGCCTTGGTCCGCTCCCGCAGTTCCCCCGTACATAGAACCCATAGCTAATTGATTATTTATAGCCTCGGCATTTATTTTTGCCAATTCTAATTCGTGCTCTCTAATTTTTTGTGACTGCTCATATTGTTTTTGTTGTTGTTTCGCTTGATAAATAGAGCCAATAGTTACACCTAATACTTGTGCAAATTCTTCACTCCCAACAACATCTTTAGTTCCTTTCCAAAACTTAGACCAACCTCCTCCGCCTCCAGTTCCTCCTTCTGCGTTAGAATATAGTTCAGCATTAGCTAAATCTTTCATATCTCCCCATCCAACATTGTTGTCCAATACTAGGTGTCCGATTGAACGCTGAAGGCACTCGTTATTAGCCATATTTCCAGACATAACATCTGAAATTTCAAATTTGTCTGCTTGAGGGTCTATATTTATACCGCAATCAAATATTGCGTCTTTAACCCCAACTGGATTAGCATTTATTACTCTAGCTAATTCCGATATTATCATATCTCTATCTAATGCAAATGTTTCCCCATCAGCATTCATAAAGTTTTCTACAAAGTTATGTTTAGCGTATATCATATTATTTTTTTAAGTTTGAATAAACCATATATCCTATAAATAATGCAGAACCTAAAATCACTAAATGTGTCATTGTTAACTCCATTTTATTTCCGTTTCCATTGCCGTTACCGTTAATTATTTGTTGCTGATTATTTACCGCTTTTATTGTGTCTAGTATTTCTTTTTGATTGTTTTTAGAGTTTATTTCACTCTTTACTTGATTTGATATTTTGTCTGCTAACGCATTCTCATCTATTCCATTAGAATTATAGAAAAAATCTGGAGATATAGGTCTTTTCGGGTTATTTGGAGTCCAATAAGTGTTGGTTTGTAGATTCTGAACAAATTCTTGTCCAGATACTCCTGAGAAATTCATTTGTTGGTCAGCAGATACAGTTACTTTATCTTCTATTAAAGATAAAATTAAGTCTTTATCTGGATGAATGTCAGCTAAATCTTTTAATCCCTCTTCTTTATTTTTTCTAACAAGTGCTTTTAAGTTTTCGGAAATTTGTTTTTTAGATTGAGATTTTTTATACCCATATCCCGAAAGCATATAATTAGCCTCTCTTGGATTGTTAGCCGCTATATATTCGTATACATTCATAATTATTTCTTTTTTTTTACCACAAAATGGAACTGTTAATTCCATTAATTGCTTTATTTTTTAGTAAAAAGAGGGTAATAAGATTAAATTAATCCCATCACCCTCTAATTAAAACTCAACAAAGGTTGTACTTAAAATCTTAAGCACCTCCTCTCAACGCATTAGCAACTCCTCTACCTAATACAACTTTGTCCTGACGAACAATGTTTGGATTACCGTATGCTCTCGCAACAGCTTGTCCAGAAAGTCCTCTTCCAACATTTACGTTTTCAGAAGGGTAGAAGTATAACGTAGTGCTCGCAGAAGCATTCAAGTCAACTGATAATGAAGTAAATCCATCCCACTTGAAAACAGTTCTTAAAGCTACTATCGTATTTTGTTGCTGATAAGGGTCAATGATAGGTACAAGAGTTTTCTCTTGAATGTTACCATTTACGTCTCTAACTTTTAATTGAAGAGTCTTGATGCTTTGAGCAGCAGTAGAACCATCAATGTAAGTTAAGCCGTTCACGAATGGACGATTCAATTGAGTGTATAAGAACTCTAAATAAGTAGTTCCAGAAACACCCATTGTATACGTAACACCCGTGTTAACCCCATTATTTGCAGAAGTAATGTTTTGGTAAGCTTTACCAACTACGTTAGATGCGATAGCATTAGTTGTACCATTGCTTAGAGTAATGATGTATGGCTGTGAAGTTGGAGCTCCACCCATTGCTGGTGCTGGAGCAGAAGCTCCACCATCAAATGAAAAGTCATCATCAAAATCAGTATCGTCACCGCTATACGAAAGGTACTTATCGTTCATTTCTTCTTCAGCGTCTATAAAATATTTTTTAATATCCATTTTTATATACTTTTTTTTGGAATTAATACTCAGTTCTGCTATTTCACGCATAGGTTACGGACATTTATGTATGTCTACAATTCAACAAATTCTCGTTTTTTGCGTAAACGAAACGCTCTCAACCTCTGACTACGGAGTAATCTCAACGTAGGGGGGAGACACAAGAGTTAAAAAAATAACTTTTGTTATGAATCCTTTCTCATCAATTGTTTGTCTGCAAGCTTATAAAGGCTAAGACCTAAAGCTACACCAAACGCAGTAGAGAAAATGTTCATCCACATTTTTTTTGTGTTTTCTTTCATTTTACAAAAAATTAAATTAAACAATTTTACTAAACTTTAGAATACCAATTCCAAAATCTTGACACCAAAATTAAAAAAACCTTAGTCATTATATACAGTAGGTTATTAAATTTGTTCTTGATATTTAATTTAATAATATTAAAAAAAGTTAAGCTTACTAGATTAAATAAGTAAAAAAAAGTATTAAATTAGTTATATATTTTTTTGTGTTGGCAAAAATCAAAGCAATTGTATTGACTTTGTTTAAAGAAATGAATTTTAATATTAGTTGCACTATGTTTATTATAGTGGCTGACAGCTAGTGGAAAGGTTAACTGGTCTCTTACACTTTCATATTTGATATAAAAATCTTTCCATATTTGAAAAAATTTCCTGGTCTCTGTATCGTTTTTTCTGAGTATTACATTTGATATTCCCATTATATGTTTTTCATTTTTTAATGAAGGATGTTTGCAAATTTTTTTGACTGTTGAATTTACATTTTCATTTGTGTCTCGCTTGTGAGTTATTATATTCTGACCTTCTGCCACTACCGATGCCTCTCCACAATCTGGAGACAATAATTTTTGTAAAGAAAAATTAGTTTCTAATTGAAAAATTTCTTTGCACAAATCATTTAAGTTCGTATCTTCTCTTATGGTACAATTTCCATCTAAATTTAATAAGTATCTATAATTATGAATATTTTTTATAAAGTTATAAGGATATATTTTAATAGAGCTTGATTTTCTTTTGTTTCCAATAAGACTTTTTGTTTTTGTATCTGATATGTAAACGAAATTCCAACGACTTGATTTATTTTCTTTTATCAACTTTTTATTGTTAGTTAAACAGTAAAATTCCCAATCCAAATTTTTGCATTTTGGCTCAACTATAAAGTCGTGATTTCCAAAATGATATGTTAATACAGCATTTTTCATAAGTATTATATTTAATACTTTAACGTATTTTATTTAATATGTTTTTGTATCGGTCTGTGAAAAAAGGATATACTGCCCTAAATTGTTCAGATGAAGTTATTTTATTATATTCTTCAATTTTTAATTTCGTTAAACCCCAACTTGGAAAATCTGGTTGATAATCGGGTGCTCGTGGAGGGCGATTTAAACTAGTATGTATTCCGTGTATAGGTCTGTATTTTTGCATATCTTGATTCATACTAGACGTTGGAAGACCGTGTGTTTTAGAAACAATATCAAATAAGACACATTCGTCTCTTTGGTTTTGTAAATTCTTGTTATTAAAACTATTCAT
>Ga0209232_1002012_pt1 | contig 10483 bp, 5 predicted proteins | sample ETNvirenome_2_60_FD_184066 | JGI IMG/M metagenome (GOLD analysis project Ga0209232, IMG submission 184066) | Marine viral communities from the Pacific Ocean - ETNP_2_60 (SPAdes) (version 2) | ecosystem: Environmental > Aquatic > Marine > Oceanic | place: Pacific Ocean | collected 2013-06-22
TATTATAAACATGTTCAATGTGTTAAAAGAAATCAAAGGAGATAATTGTGGATATAGAACAGCTAAGATTAGAAATAGAGGCGGATGAGGGAAACGTTCCTGAAATATACCTCGATCATTTAAAATTACCAACTTTTGGGATAGGTCACCTTGTAAAAAAAACAGACCCAGAATATGGTATGCCAGTAGGCACAGCGGTTAGCAGGAAGCGTGTAAACAGTTGTTTTAATGAAGATATAATGGGAACAATAGAAGATTGTGAAAAATTATATAAAGATTTTTATAAATTACCAGAAGAGGTAAAATTAATATTATGCAATATGATGTACAATCTGGGGTACACAAGACTGTCAAAATTTAGTAAACTAAAAAAAGCTATAGTTGAAAGTAATTGGAAAGAGGCATCAAAACAGATGCATCAGTCAAAGTGGAGAACACAAGTACCAAACAGAGCAGAGAGATTAATAAACAGAATGCAAGCAGTAGGAGTGTAATATGTTATCAGCAATTTTAGGATTGGCAGCACAATCTTTAATACCTACAACTGTGATGCCTGCATTTATGGCCAGCGCCATAGGATCAGGCATTGGATCTCTTTTGCAAGGTGGTGATACGAAAGATGCTTTAGGGGCAGCGGCATTAGGAGGTCTTGGTGGCTATTTAGGTGGTCAATTAGGTGGCGCAGGCGGTGCTACTGTTGATCCTAATTTAGCGGCAACAACAGCAACCCCATATGGGTCTGTTATTAATGAAGCAAGCGGTGGTGTATCTGCTTTAGGAAAAGCTGGTGTTCCTGATTATCAAGATTTAGTTACTTTAACTGGTGGACCAGCTACATCTGGTGCTGCTCCTAGTTTTATGGATACTTTAACAAGACCAGAAGCGATTGGTGGAGGATTAGGTGGTTTGATGGCAGACTCAATGGTTAAGCCACCTGAGTATGAGAAAAAAGAAAAGAAAATATATCCTGAAGGAATGGCTCCTGAAGATACTGTTAGATTTAAGAAAAAGCGTAACCCTGATGACACTAGTGAGTTTGATTATAATTTTGCACCTAACTACATGGCGGAAGGTGGTCCATTAGAAGACGAGATGATGGCTATGGACATGGGATTAGGTGGTATGAGAGAAGAAGGCATGAACGACAAAGAATTAATTAGTAGTGCTATAGATGTTATACAAGGCGAAATACAAGATCCTGATGAACAGCAAGTTATTTTAGGTCAGTTTGTGGCTCAGTTTGGACAAGATGCTTTACAAGATCTTGTAGCAAGAGTTCAATCTGGAGAAATTGCGTCTGGCCCACAAGAAGGAGATGGTATGGTAGAGGGCGCTGGCGATGGTATGGCTGATATGATACCTGCCTCTATGGAAGGAGATCAAGATGTATTGCTTAGTGATGGTGAGTTTGTTGTGCCTGCTGATGTTGTTAGCGGTCTTGGAAACGGATCATCAGATGCAGGCTCTAATAAATTAGAAGATATGATGGATAGGGTTAGAGAATTAAGAACAGGCGGCAAAGCACAGCCACCAGCAATACCTGATGAGATGATGTTGCCTGCATGATATGCACCGCAGTACCTCGTCAGGCGACAGATATAGTTTGGGGCGATGTTAGCAATATGCTAAACAAAGCTATAGAAACAAGTAATGGTAAGTATCATATAGATGATATTTATAGACACATAAATGAAGGCTATTATAATTTATGGTTAATTATAGATAATATGAAAGATGAGAAAGTGATAGCTGCAATTACAACTAGATTAATAGAGTATCCAAATAGAAGAGCATTGGCTATGGATTGGATAGGTGGAACAAGAATGAATGAGTGGTTACCTATTGCTATGAAAAGATTATCAAATTTTGCAAAAGATTGTGAGTGCAGTCATTTAGAAGGCTATGGCAGAAAAGCATGGATAAAAGTTTTAAAAAAATATAATTGGAAACCTGAGTATATAGCATACAGAATGGAGATAGATAATGGGTAAAGGTGGTGGATCAAGGCCTCAACAGCCAACAGAACAAAATATTACGCAAACATCTTTGCCTGATTATTATGAGCCATATGCTACTAGATTAATTCAAAGAGCAGAGTCGGAGTCAAAGCGTGACTATACTCCTTATGAAGGTCAAAGATTAGCTGCAGAAAATCAAGACACAGCAGCATCAAGAGATTTAGCAAGAAGAGTTGCAGGCTCTCCTATTGCTGGTTTTGATACAGCAACATCAGGCACCACAGCCGCAATGAACAGAGCATTACAGGGAACGCAATATCAGTCACAGGATTTTGATTCTGCGCAAGCTCAAAAGTATATGTCTCCTTATTTACAAAATGTATTAGATGTTCAAAAACAACAGGCCATGTTAGATTTTAATAGAGGTCAGGCTGGTAGAGATGCTAAGGCAGTTCAAGCAGGCGCATTTGGCGGATCAAGAGGTGCTGTTCAACAAGCATTAGCCGGTGAAGCATTGCAAAGACAACTAGGTGATATACAAGCAAAAGGTCAACAGAAGGCTTTTGAAGATGCGCAACGACAGTTTGGTGCTGATAGAGAATCTAGAATGGCGGCAGAAAAACTTGGTTTAGGCGCTGCTGATGCCCTTACACAACAAGGTATGCAATTAGCTGCCTTGGGAGAGAAGGCTAGGGCAGGTGATATTGAGTCTGCGCAATTATTAGAAAAGATAGCAAAAGACAGGCAGGCTAGAGATCAGGCTGGACTTGATTTAGATTATGAAGATTTTGTTAGACAAAGAGATTACCCAAGAGAGCAGTTGCAGTTTTACTCTTCATTATTAAGAGGTATACCTGTGCAGCCATCTACTGAAACAACTAAATTTCAACAGTATAATCCTGTAAAAGACTTGTTGGGAACGGGAATAGCTGGTTTAGGATTATATAAAGGGATAACAGGCTAATGATGAATTTATTACAAGTTCAAGATGACTTAAAAAACTTTTCTCAGGATCAGCTTGTTAAAGAAATGCAACAGCCTAGTGGCTCTACACCACAATTTCTTGTTTTGTCTGAGTTAAATAGAAGAAAAAGAGTTAAGGGTGATTTTGAAGCTAGGCAGGCAAAACAACAGCCTACAGTAGCTGAAGAGGCTGTAGCATCAGCGGGCGTTCCACAAGAAGGTATGATGGGAATGTCAGAGGCTATGGCTCCTGCAAGTATGGAGTCTGGTGGTATTGGCTCTATGATGCCTAAGACTATGAAAAATGGTGGAGAAGTAGATAGGTATTCTAATGGTGGATTGATAGAAGGAATAGCGGAAAACGTAAATCAAAACGCATCAATGTTGCAACAAGTTAATGAAAATCAAACTCAAACAAATAAATTTATTCAAGAGCAGCAACAACAACAACAAAAGGTTCCACCTTTTATGGGGCAGGTTAGACCTGCTATACCTATGCCTATGCCTATGCCTATTAGACCATTTCAACCTCCTAGATATTTTTCAGGGCCTGCTCGTATATCTGATATGAGAGGTCGTTTTGATGTAAGTAATGGAATGGATCAACTTAATTTTAATCCTGCAGGCAGAATTCCTCCATCATTTGGTGGCAAGGGAATGCCTAGAGCTATACCATATGCAGAAGGTGGCGTTATAAGGGCGCAAGATGGACTGCCTAATTTTAGAGGTTTTGGTAAACTTGGCTCAGACACGAGAGGAGATTCTTTTAGAAGACCTAATGACCCAACAATAACAGATGATTTTGAGCAAACTGGTAATGTAGATGTAGGCGGATTATTTGGATTTGGGCAACCAGCACCAAGAAGTTTAATGGAAATTGCCCAAACTGGACCTCAAACTATGGAAGAGTTAGAGATTTTAGAAAAATCAGAAATAGATGCAGAAAAAACCTCGCCTTTGGTTATTGAGCCTGAGCCAAAAGCACCAGATAAAAAGCCTGAGCAGAAGTTAAATTTAACTTCTAAGGATGATGATGTTCTTAGTATAGAGCAAGAATTAAAAAATAGACAACAAAGCATAGAGGATGATAGAGAATTTGCTAAATACATGGCAATAGCCCAAGCCGGTCTTTCTATTTTAGGTTCTGATAAGCCTACATTAGCAGGAGCAATAGGAGAAGGTGGCACAGCAGGATTAACAGCATTTACTGAGGCTAACAAGAGATATAATGAAGGATTAACTGACATACTGAATGCGCGCAGCAAGTTAGAACAAGCTAGAATATCTGCTGGATCTAAAGGCAAACTGACTAGATCAGGAGCATTGACCGCTATATCTTCTTATAACAATGCTATCACTGCTATTAGAAAAGAAATAGCTGATATATATCAAAAAAATTATGGAGACCCTACAGATCCTTCTGTAATACAACAAATAAATGATTTAAAAAATCAAATAGTTGGACTTGAAACAGAAAAATCACAGTTGTATGATACAGCACAAATAAGGCCTAGAGCATCAATTAATGTAGGAAAGTTGCCTGAAGTTACAAAAAAGAGTGCATAAATGGGAATTTACTCAGCAATAAGCCCAACATCGGGTAAATTATATGATTTTGAAATAGTTGGAGATGCCCCAACCTCTGCAGAAGCAGATAAAATTGCAAATTATCTTATCAATGATGGTGTTACAACAGTAGACACACCTTTAATAGGACCGGAAGACAAAGATGTAGGTTTTAGCGAAGGTATAGGTAGGGGTGTAGATTTACTTCAACAAGGTTATGGATCGGCTTTAGAGGGTGTTGGTAAGTCTTTAGGACTAGAAAGCCTTAAAGATTACGGTGCAAACATTGCAGAAAATAATAGAAAAGAATTAGAAGATTCTGCTGGTGACTCAAGACAATTAGCAGACATACAAGATGTAGGTAGTTTTATAGACTATATGCAAGTCAATTTAGGTCAACAACTACCTCAATTAGGCAGCACTTTAGCAGGCGGTTACTTGGGAGCTAAAGCAGGTGCGGCAGCAGGTTCTGTTGTTCCTGTAGTAGGAACAGGTATAGGTGCGGCTATTGGAGGGATTGCAGGTTCTATTGCTGCCAATATTCCATTTTTTTATGGAATGAATAGAGAGGCGCAAAAAGAAGAGATAGCAAAGGGTAACAAAATACAGGTTAGTGAAGGCGCTGCTTTTCTTGCTTCATTGCCTCAAGCTAGTATGGATGCTGTTGCTGATAGGTTTTTAGTTGGAAAATTTATGCCTAAGTTACTTTCTGGTGGCGGCTTATTTACTAGAGCGGCCAAAGGTGCCGCTGCTGGTGTTACAGCTGAGGTGCCTACTGAAATAGGTCAGGAAATATTAGAAAGAATACAGGCAGGTCAAGATCCTTTTAGTGAAGAAGCCTTAGATCAATATGTAGAAGTTGGTGTAGCTGCCGGATTATTAGGTGGTACTGTTAAAAGTACTGGGCAGGTTGTATTTGGTAAAAGAGAAAAAAGCAAAACACAAGAACTTAATGATGATATCACATTACAAAACGCAGAAGCTATACAAAGACAAAAGAATTATCAGGCATTCAAAGATAAAGATAAGCCAGTAATTGCAGGATTATTGCCCCCTCCAGATGCTAAGGTTACAACTAATCAAGAGCAAGAGCAGCAAGCAAAAGCTATTGAAGATCAAAGGGTTATACCAAAAGATGATCCTAAAAGTAAAGAAACTGCAGATCTTTTAAAGGCAGCGGCTGAAACTAGATCATCTTTTTCTACTATTCCATTATCAGAATTACCATCAAATGAAGCTATAAAAATAGCACAAAGAAGAAACTTTCTTGGACAAGATCCTAGCTCAGATGTAACTGTTGCTGAATTAGAGCAAATCGTAGGCAAAGAATCTGCTGACAGAGAGAGAGCAAAGCAAAAGCCAATACTTACAGAACAGCAACAAAAGCCTATACAAGATGTGGAAACTTTGGTTGATGAAGATGTATTTGCAGAAAAACAAGAAGATTTGCGTCTTGGTTTAGAAGAATTAATATCTACTAATGATATAAGTAAAAAATCAATTAAAAAAGTAATAAGCAATGTATTGTCTGATGTAGACTACAAAGTTACAGATAAAGATGTAGACACTACGATAAACTCTTTATTGAAAGAAGGCGTTATTCAGTATGATGGTAAGCAAAAGTATTCTGCTCGTTCTGATATTACACAATTTACAGATTTACAACAAAAAGCAGATGCCGTTAATCAAAGAGCTTTAGATTTAATTGGTGAGCAAAAAAGATTAGAAGAATTAAAACAAACTAGTGACTTTTCAGATACACTTGATGATCAAATAGAGTTGATCGCTAAAGAATATTATGAATTGCAGAAAGAATCTAATGGCATAGAAAGAACTGCAAATAATGTTTTTGGCAAAGAGCAAACACAGTTTGTAGCAAATAAAATAACCCCATCTTTTACCGCTAAAAGAACAGCAGACGTTGCCTCTAACTCACCGTATACAGAAGAGTATAAGTTAAAATTAACTTCTGTGCTTAACGCTTTAAATACTCAACTTAAAAATATGGGTCTTGGAGATGTAAATCTATTAGGCAAGTCTATAATAACAGATGATACAGGTGCAGAAAACGCATCTATAGAAGGATATTTTACCGAAACAAAAGAAGGTAAAAAAATCATAGCTTTAGCTATGGATATATATGATCCAAAATTAACAGACCAACAGTTAACAGAAAAATTAGCCGGGGTTATGAATCACGAAGTTATACATGCTTTAAAGAATTTAGGTTTATTTACTGATAAAGAGTATGGGATATTAGTAAATGCAGCTAACAAACGTAAGTATGTTGCTATTGTAAATGGTAAGCCCGTAAATAGAAAGTACACTTATCTTGAGCGTGCTGTTCGTATGAATGCTTTTCCTGATATAAAAGATCTTGCTAAAAGGCGAGAGGCACAAGCAGAAGAGGCAATCGCAGAAATGTTCCGTGACTATTCAAATGGAAAGTTTAAAGTTGTTGGCGCTCCTAAATCTATATTTGGCAAAATAATAAAATTTATTAAGTCTATATTTACATCACATTTTGATACAGGATTTGAAAAAGCAGATGAAATATTTGCTAACATAAGAACAACTGACACAGAAAAACAAATTGGATTAAGGCAAAGAGTTCCTCAAAGTGCAAAAAGTGATAGGAAATACTCTACAGCTGGTGTGGTTGCTGGTTATATAATGCCGGACTTAGGTAATATAGAGAGAATAAAACAATCATTTAAAAATGTAACAACAAGAATAGATGCTTTAACCAAAGCATCTGAAAAACTATATCAAGGAAAAATAGATTACGCACAATACGATAAGTTAGTTAATGATGTAAAGCCTATAGTTCCTTATGAAACTGTTCCTGCTCCTGCAACAGTTAATGAAATGAGGGAGGCTTTAGCTGGAGAAAAGAAAAAAGCAATTATAAACAAATTACAAGAAATACCTGAAGGAACAAGAATAAAATTAAGACTAGATATTCCAGCTTACACAACAAAAGGTACATGGGTTCCAACTATTCATAACATGGCAGGAAAAGCTATATCACATGAATCTACTGCTATAATAACAAATGCAGACTTTACAATGTCTGAAGCAGATCAAAATAAAGGATTAGATATAGCTAGAAGAAAGCCATTTGGAGTTGAATTTAGAGAAACAGGAGACATTACTAAAGCTAAAAGGATGACAAAAACTCCTTACGCTACAATTTCTGGTGATTTAGTTCAAACTACTCCTGATAACTCTTTTGCAGAAGCTCAAGCCGCTATGAATGACCCTACATTTATACAAGTTGGCTTTGACCCTGAAAGACATTCATATTTCTATGACAGAATGACCACGCAGCCTGTTGTTTCTGCGGACCGCGTTATACAAGTCGGCCCGTTAGTTATGGCTAGAAATCCTGTATTTGAAGAGAAATCTAATTTTAAGTACTCTAAGATATCTAGTACACCAGAAGGATTTGAAAACAGATTAATAGGTTTTATTAAAGATAATCCTGATGGTTTTACAATAGATCCTGATACATTTATCATTCCTAATAAAGGCAAAGCGGTTGCCCCAGTTAAGGCGGCTGAGATTGTAACAAGACCTGAGTTAATAACTCCTAGCTTAATAAGAGATTTTGCTAGGAATGTTCAGATAATGACTAAAATAGTCGGTAATGCTAGTTTAGATAATAAAGTTTACGCTGGTGGTTGGTTAAAAGATGGATTGTTTTATTTAGATGCAACTATGGTTATTGAAGATCCAAGAGACGCATTATATACTGCAGAGGCAGGTAATCAGTTAGCAATTTTTGATTTAGGAGAGTTTTATGAAACAGAAACCAAAGAAGGAATCCGAAGACTCAAACAAGATCGTTCTTACAGTGGCGACCGCAGAGCAAGAATTGGATCAAATATACGACAATATAGTCAAGAATTTATTGAGGCAAGGCGTCAAGATCCATCCGGACAAAGAATAAAATATTCTAAAATAACAGTTAGTAGAAAAAGTGTAGACTTTGGTAATCCCGTAACAACTATATCTAATGGGATTACAGATATACATATAAGTAAAAATGAGATAGACAACTATTTTTATAGAACTAGTTCTGATGGTTTATCAACTTTAAATCCAGATGGAACTGAAAATGACTCAGGATTCCCATCTTTACCTTATGCTTTTACTAGAAAAGAAGGCATTGAGCAGGCAACTGAAGAGCTTGAGTCTGAGATTGCAAGAGAAGATCTTAGAAAGGCTATTGAAGGAGAAGATAAAAAGTATTCCAGAATAAGTCAAAACCCTATAGAACTGGCTAGTGAAAGGCGTGGCCCAGATGGCAAGCCTCTTATAGAATTCACCACTGCTAAAGAATATACAAAGAATATGATTGATCCTTTTACGCCAGTAGGAGAAGGTCAAGAAGCAAATACAGGTGTCTTTAACGTACAGCCTGAGTATCAAACTGATCCTGATAAAGCCACAGTTGCTAGAAAAAATAAAGTAAGGGTTGCTTTTGCTCCTATAAATCATGCTAAAGCTAAAGGATTTGATGTTTATGCAGGTAATGTTCCTATCTTTGATATATTCTCTGATGATCCTGCAATAGCAGAAAAAGCACAAGAAGATGTAGCTATTATGATGGCTGCTGAGGGATTTGCCGCACACAATCAAGATCAAAGCGCTTTAGGTTGGTATGACAGAACATTAAAAGCAGCTAAAGCATTGCTGCAAGATCCTGATGTTGGTCTTTATAAAGATATATCTAAGAATATAGATAATAGATTAGCGTTTGATTGGGCATTAAGCGTTACATCTAATGGTATAGGGGCTGTGCCTAACTTTGGATATGCAGGTAAAATATACGATTCTTGGGTTAATTCAAGTGAAGTTGTTGAAGACAGAAGATTTCCAATACAAGGTTGGGGAGATTCAGCTACATCAATGGAAAATGCATTTGCTTTTTATAATGCTTTAAAAAATCAAGGTCAAAATTCTAAGCAGATATATGAGTTGATGAATATGAAGACAACTCCTGCAAAATTAAGACAAGATCCAAGAATAAAAGACTTGTTGATGGAGATACCTGAAGATTTAGCAAAGAAAAGATCTACAGTTAAAAATCCAGTTGGTACAGAAATACCTTACTCAGTGCCTGCAGCTGAATTATCTACTACCGAGGTAACAGGATCGTATGTTATTGGAGCTAAAATAGGAGAGGGATTTTTTCAAAATCTTAGTGGCAACTATGATGCTTTGACTATGGATATGTGGTTTATGAGAATGTTTAACAGACTTATTGGCAGACCATTTCAACCACCAGTTGATGAAACTACATTAGACGCAAACTTTGATAGAGTTTTAAATAATTTACAAGGATTAAGCACTAGAAAAGGTAATGCTAAAACTCTTTATGAAGACCCCTTAACTGAATTTGATATAAATGAAATTGAATATGCCATGAAAACTATGGGTATAGACAATGTAACAAGAGGCAATGTATTAGAATTTTCTAGAGTTTTACATAAAGAATTTAAAAGAAAATTTGGAAGAGCCTCTAGAAGAAAAGAGCCTAGACCACCTAAATCAGAACTACAATTAGCCGCTGAAAGACTTGTTGCAAATCATGAGAATCAATTACAAGAAGATCCCACAACTGGTGGTGAAAGAATTATTATAAGAAAAGTAACTAACAGAGCTAGAGAAATATTAAAAGAAGGTTCTGGTGGTAAGATAGACCTAACTACGGCTGACTTTCAAGCACAGCAATGGTTTGCAGAAAAAAGGTTATGGTTTGCATCTGGTGTAAGAAAAGGTCAAGGAGATGACAATGATTATCTAGATGGAGCTATACAATTATTAAGAGAAAGAGGAGTAGACAATGAAAGAATCGCGGAAGCAATCACTAGGATCGCCCCAGCAGAGCGAGGCAGACTCTTTAGTATCTCAGGTTCCCTTAGACCAGATGGACAACTTCGCAAAGGCGATGATAGAGATTCTGCAGGAGAGCAAGGAACAAACGAAAC
>Ga0209232_1002014_pt1 | contig 10478 bp, 7 predicted proteins | sample ETNvirenome_2_60_FD_184066 | JGI IMG/M metagenome (GOLD analysis project Ga0209232, IMG submission 184066) | Marine viral communities from the Pacific Ocean - ETNP_2_60 (SPAdes) (version 2) | ecosystem: Environmental > Aquatic > Marine > Oceanic | place: Pacific Ocean | collected 2013-06-22
AGGATTAAAGTTTAAAACAATGAACCCGAGCTCAGGCAAAGGTTTGAAGATTAAAAGTATTAAAAGAAAATAATTAACATTTAAAATATAAAGATATGGCAGGAGCAGTATTAGCAACGCCGGGATTTGATTTACAGCCTAGTGCACAACAAGTCCCGACATCGACAAATTACATTACCGATTTTAACTTTTTAAATCAGTATCTACCTGATACTTATGAAAAAGAGTTTGAAAGATATGGTAATAGAACTATCTCATCATTTTTGAGATTAGTTGGTGCAGAAATGCCTTCAATGTCTGACCAAATAAAATGGGCAGAGCAAGGAAGGTTGCACACAAAGTATACACAATGTGGTTCAACAGCAGCAGCAGCGGCAACAACAGGTATATTCCAAGTGAATGACCCGGCAGCACCCGCAGGTCTAGTTGCTCCAAGTGGAACAACAGCAACTAACCCGTTTACAGCAACCGCGGCTATCGCTGTTAGAGTAGGACAAACAGTAATGCTTGTTCAAAATAATGGTACAGGTAGTAATAAAGCGATTGTAACGAATGTAGATGTGGCTAATAACCGATTTACGGTAGCATTTTATGATAACGGTGGTTATGCAGGTGCCGGTGGTGGTGCTTTCGTAGACACTGATGTAACAGTATTTATTTACGGTTCAGAGTTTGCAAAAGGAACTGAAGGTATGAATGGTTCACTTGAAGCAGACGATTACATATTTGCAAATAACCCTATCATTATAAAAGATAGATATAATGTAAGTGGTTCAGATATGGCACAAATCGGATGGATTGAAGTAACTACCGAAGATGGTGCAGCAGGTTACTTGTGGTACTTAAAATCAGAGCACGAAACAAGACTTAGATTTGATGATTACTTAGAAACAGCAATGGTTGAAGCAATGCCCGCTACTACAGCAGCAGGGGGTTCAGGTGCAGCAACAGCAGGTTTTATGGGGTCTGAAGGTGTTTTCTACGCAGTAGAGAATAGAGGAAATGTTTGGGGTGGTGGAAATCCAACTACTCTAGCAGATTTCGATGCTATGATTGGTAGATTAGACAACCAAGGCGCTATAGAAGAGAATGTAATTTTTGTTGACAGAAACTTCGGTTTTGATATCGATGATATGTTAGCAGCACAAAACTCTTATGGTGCGGGTGGTACATCTTACGGATTGTTTGACAATGACGAAGAGATGGCTTTAAATTTAGGTTTCTCAGGTTTCCGTAGAGGATATGACTTCTACAAGTCTGATTGGAAATACTTAAATGACCCAACAATGAGAGGTGGATTACCGGTAGGAGCAAATTCAGGACGTATTAACGGACTTCTTGTACCTGCGGGTTCTACATCTGTATATGACCAAATTCTTGGTAAAAACGCTAAGAGACCTTTCTTACACGTTAGATATCGTGCTTCAGAAACTGAAGATAGACGATACAAGTCGTGGATTACAGGTTCAGCGGGAGGAGCAAGAACTTCAAGCTTAGATGCTATGGAGGTACACTTCTTATCTGAGAGAGCTTGTTGCGTTTTAGGCGCAAACAACTTCTTCTTATTCCAAGAGTAGTAGTTAGATTAGAAATGGGAGTGTCTTTAAAGACACTCTCTTTTCTTTTTTTTATAAATTATATTAAATTAAATTAAGATGAAAAAGACAAAACAAAAATTCGTAGATAAAACCTACAAACTAAAAAGAGAAGCGGCTCCCCTTTCTTTTATATTACCAACAAGACATACTAAAAGATTTCCTTTATTACACTTTGATGAACAAACAGGTGTTAATAGAGAGTTAAGATATGCTAGAAACCAAAAGAGTGTATTTGTAGATGAGCAAGATGGAAACGTATTAGTTGAACCTGTAATATTTGAAGATGGTTTTTTAATGGTAAGAAAAAACAATCAAATGTTACAACAATTTTTACAGTACCACCCTTTAAATGGACTTAAATTTGAGGAAGTTGATAAAGAAAAAGATGCTTCTGAAGAATTAGAGTTATTAAATTTAGAGGTAGATGCTTTAGCTGAGGCTCAAGATTTAGATATATCTAAAGCTGAAAGTCTTGTTAAAGTAATATATGGTAGAGACACTTCTAAGATGACAAGTGCAGAAATAAAAAGAGATATATTAGTATATGCAAGACAAGAACCTGAAGAGTTTTTGAATTTATTAGATGACACTATGGTTGATATCCAAAGTAAAGTTCAAACATTTTTTGATGAAGGTTTATTAGTTGAAAAGAAAAAAGGAGCAATCCATTTTGATACAGCTAAAAATAAAAAGAGAATGGTTGTAGTACCTAATGGTGAAGATAAACTTTTTATTGTAGCATCTTTCCTTCAAAGTGATGAAGGTATAGAAGCTTTAAAAATGCTTGAGAAAATATCTGAAATAGACGTGGAATAAATTCGTATCTTTGTAACGAGAATAATCTCACAAAATCATTTAATTTTTTTACAAATGAATAAATATGCAGAAATAACCACAACAGGTGGTGCAGGATTGTTTTCGGTAAAAGATATTGTATCGTGCTATTTAGATAGTAGTAGTGATATAGTAATGGATTACGCGAACGGTTCTCAAAGTAAAATTGATGGCTCAGCAGGTTTAGTACAGGCTGATGTAGACATTGTGTTTGGTGTTATCAAACAGGCTCAACAAGAAAATTGGAGAAAAGTAAAAGTTGTTATACCGTCTTTGAGCCAAACGGTAACAGCATTAGTATTCACCTTTTAAAACTTAGAAATTATGAATAAATATTTAGTATTTGAAGATGGTAAGTTTAACTTTGGAGGTGATGTAGTATATGTAGGTTTAAATGCAGGGAAGATTACCCTTAATTATGCCGATAAAAAAATTGACCTTACAGGAGCAGGAAGTTTTGTAGCAGCAGATAAAGTTGCTATTGAAGATGCTCTAGTAGCTGTATGGGGACAATCATATACCAATGCAACCATAGACGTAACTCTATCGCAAGCAATTAACACAGTTGCGTAATAATTGTGTTATTGAAAAATTGAAGAGAGGGCAAAAAAACTTGCCCTCTTTTTTTTTCTTATCTTTGTAGTTATGATAAATGAAGTAAGAAATGCGGTACTTGCATTTTTAAATAAAAACAACTATGGTTATATAACACCTCAAGATTTTAACTTGTATGCAAAGCAAGCACAGTTAGATATTTTTGAGGATTTGTTTTATCAATATAACTATCAGATAAATAAAGAAAATGTACGTCAATCAGGTACAGGATATGCTGATATAAAAAAAGGATTAGAAGAGGATATAGATATCTTCACACAAGATGTAATACTATATAACTCACCTATTAATCTTTATACTACTCAAAATACAAGTAATATATTTGCATTACCAAGTGATTATTATTTTATTAATAAAGTTTACTACCGACCTAGATATGTTATCTATAATGCTATAAATACAGGACCTGTAGCACCTTATAGATTACTTATGGGAGCTAATGAAGATACTACCAACGTATCAACAGGTGATTTTGTGGTTAACATAAGTTCATTACAAGCAGGAAATCCTACAGATTTTGCTCAAGTAACAGCTATATTTGGTAATAAAGAAGTAGGGGTAAGTAGAGATATATTTACTACATCACCTGTGGGGTATTCTATATATAGTAATATAGATGTGGTAGAAATAGAAAAAGTTCATCAAAACAGAATAATGAGATTACTAAGTTCTAATCTAACAGCTCCTAGCCGGGAGTTTCCTGCGTATACAGTAGATGGAAGTAACATAATGGTATATCCACTAGAAGTTACCACTCCTAGTTTTTATGCAAATGGTCTTGGTCCAAATAACACTAATACTAATTTTGTTATGTGCCAATACATAAGATATCCTAAAGACCCTAAATGGACATATTTAAATATAACAGGGGGGGAGCCTGTGTTTGACCAATCACAACCTGATTATCAAAATTTTGAATTACCTACTGATTCTTTTCAGGATTTAATATTTAGAATTTTACAATACTCAGGAGTTGAAGTAAGAGATATAAATGTAGCTAATTATGCTACCACACAAATAACCAATACTAACCAAGAAGAAGCATAGTTATGACACAGTATAGTAACGTAAATAACAAATATATTTCTCAGTACACGTATTACGAGAATAATGGTAATGTGCCTACAAACCTTAATTGGGGGTCGTATCAATACGTTAGCTTAAAGGAAGTTGTTAATAATTTTATGTTAATGTACAACGGTAATCATTCTTTGGTTAATAATGAAGAAAGGTATAAAATACTTTTTCACGCAAAGAGAGGTATTCAAGAATTAAACTATGATGCTTTTAAAGAAATAAAAGTATTAGAGATGAAAATAGATGGTAATTTAAGATTTATACTTCCATCAGATTATGTTAATTGGGTTAGAATATCTTTATATAAAGATGGTTTTTTGAGACCGTTAACAGAAAACGTACAAGTAGGAAGCGCTTTGGCTTATTTAAAAGATAATGATAATAATATTTTGTTTGATGACCAAGGGAAAGCTTTAAGTCCTGAGTATTCAAATTTAGATATAGATAGAATAAAGGGTTCTAAAAGAAGTATTTATTTAAATAATGATAGTTTGTTTAATAATCAAGAGGGATATTATTGGGAAGGAAATTGGTTTTTTGATTATAATATAGGAGCTAGATTTGGATTGAATACAGAAACTGCCAATGCAAATCCTACTTTTACTATAGATAAAAAAAACGGGGTTATAAACTTTAACTCAGGAATGGCAAATGAACTTTGTGTTTTAGAGTATGTATCAGATGGTATGGAAAATGGAGATAATTCCTCGATTATGGTAAATAAATTATTTGAAGATTATATATATGCTTATATTAAGTTTGCGATTTTAAATAGTAAACAAGGTACGCAAGAATATCTTGTTTCAAGAACTAGAAAAGAAAAAGCAGCATTACTTAGAAATGCTAAAATTAGAATTAGTAATATACACCCCGGTAGACTTCTTATGAATTTAAGGGGACGCGATAAATGGATAAAATAAGATGGCAGAATCAACTAGAATAATAAGAAGTTTTGTCAAGGGAAGAATGAATAAAGCTATAGATGAGCGACTTCTTCCTGAAGGAGAATATGTAGATGGGCAAAATGTACGTTTAGGTTCTACCGAAGATACCGAAATAGGCTCTGTAGAAAACGCAAAAGGTAATGAGCAATTAACCACCCTTACCTATATTGATGCGGCTAACACACCTTTAAGCACCTCTACTAAGTGTATTGGAGCTTATGAAGATTCTTCAAATAATACACTATATTGGTTTGTGCACGACCCCGCTTTTATTTTAAGTGGAGTAACGTATACGCTTGATATGATAGTATCATATAACTCTGTTAATGCTACTTTAACTTATCACGTGGTTAGTATTGGTACAGGGGGTCCTAATACATTAAATTTTAATCCTAGGTATTTAATAACAGGAGTAAATTTAGTGGATAATATGTTATTTTGGACAGATGACTTTAATCCTCCAAGGAAAATTAATGTTACAAGAAGTTATGCTTACCCTACACAACCGGGTAACGTAGACCAAATAACAGCCGAAGAATTACTTGTAATAAAAAAACCACCCACAGAATCTCCCGAGGTTGTAACATCCTCCACTACAGGTCAGGAAAATTTTATGGAAGGAAGATTTATTTGTTTCGCATATAGATACAAGTATGAGGATGGAGAATATTCAGCTACTTCTCAATTTAGTGCACCTGCATTTGTTCCTAATAACTTTCAATTTAGTCCTGATAGTTTTTTAAATGGAGGTATGGTAAACATTAATAATGCGGCTACTATTAGTTTTAATTCCGGAAATGAATTAGTTAAAGAAGTAGATTTATTATTTAAAGAAGCTGACAATAGTACGATTAAAAAAATTGAAGGGTTAAACAAAGTTGAAGTAGGTTATTTAGATAATACAGTTTATACCTATTTCTTTGACAACAGTAAAATATATACTGTTTTAGTTGAGTCGGAAATATTAAGATTATATGACAATGTTCCTAAGTTAGCTAAAGCTCAGACAATAATGGGTAATAGATTAATATATGGTAACTATACAGAAAATTATGACTTATTAGATAGTGATGGAGATAAAGTAGATGTTTCTTATGTTACTTCACTTGTAAGTACACCTATAGATGAAACTGAATTAGATTTTAGTTTGGCAAATTTTACTTATACGGTTAACGGTACAAACACGGTAAATGATGCGGAGATTACTATAAGTACAGCAGGGTTAACATTAGCTGCTCAATCGGTGTTAGTAATAGGGATAAGATTAGTTCACGATTCATTTACTACCACTAGTCCTGTTGTTACCTCGGGGTCTAGCATTGACGATGTGTATGTAACCTTAGCTTTTACATTACCACAAGATTACACCAATGGTTTTGGGTTAGCCTCTAGTGTCGAATTTGCCGCAGCAATAGGTTCTGCTACTTTTATTAATCCTCTTGCGGTTACGTGTACGTCTACCCCTACCTTGAGTGATAGGTTTAATTGTGCGGTAGCCACTTCTATTGTTGCAGCTTGTCCCTTATGTGCGCCCGCAAACCCTACTATGTATAGATATCAAAGTGGTGTTACAGTTTTAAATCAAGGCATACAAATATCAGCAGTCGCTACATCGCCTGATGAATTTAAAATAATTTTCCCTGCTATTAGGTATATAGATAATGGTGTAGACCCTAGACCGGCAATACCTTATTTAAACACACCTACTATGGGAGATATTTATAGTTATTATAGACCAACTCAAGTAGAGCCTACTTTTAGGTCTTTAAATATTCCTAGAAGTTTACATAGTAATAGAGGATATGAATTAGGTATTGTTTATATGGATGAATTTAATCGTTCTACTCAAGCAATAGTTAGTGAGAGTAATACTATACACGTTCCTTGTGAAAACTCGGCTGACCAAAACAGAATAAAGGTTACAATACCAACTACACAAAGAGCTCCGGGGTGGGCGTATAGATATAAGTTTGTGGCTAAACCGGATATGTTAGGTTTTAATACTATTTTTAGTAATATAGTATATACATCTCAAACTACTAATTACAGTTATGTTTTACTTGAAGGAGAGAATGCAGCTAAAGTTACGGAAGGAGATTCATTAATATTAAAGAGTGATATAGATGGACCTATTTCAAGCTGTGTAACTATAACAGTCTTAGAAAAGGAAGCTCAACAAAGAAACTTTTTAAGTATAGATGGGGGTACTGACCCTGATACAATAAGTGGTTTAGTTCCATTTGCGGGGGTTTATATGAAGATAAATAACAATGGGTTTAATGCAGTTATGCCGGCAGATTCTTTTATATTACCGGGACAAGTTTCAGAAACACAAAGTAGCGGAGGAGATTGTGTACATTTAAATTATAACTTTTCAGCATACGATGGAGCTAACTATACCCCTTATAATATACCTGCGGGTTCTCGTATTAGAGTAAGATTAAGATGGAAAAGAAGAGGTTCAGGTGATGGAAATAAATCGTGTGAAAGAAGAATAGGGAAGATTGATAGATTTTTTACAGCTACCCAAGATTATAGTAATGCTAAAGATTGGTGGGACGGTGAAAATATAGCAGCTTCAATATGTAATCCTGACCCTGATATAGCTTTTGATTATTATGAAATAGGGGGTACAGGGTGTCCTATGGTAAATTCTTACAATCCCGCTTTGTTAGTGGGAGCTAATCTCTCGGCAGCAACCACGAATTTTGTAAATAACAATTGTAACTTGTGTACTAATTATTTACAATGGTGGGATGGGGGTGCTGCATTTGGTTTAAGACTTTTTGTTTCAGGTACGCAAGCTTGTGCTAGTGCTAAACTAAGTAAAAAAAGAAGGTCTACTGTGGATGCTACATTTGAAATTTATCAAGCAGATAATGTATTGGTTTTTGAAACAGAACCGGGAGATGCCTTACCTGATTTATGGTACGAAGGAGAAGCTTCTTATCCTATTGATAGAGCTACCGGTAATCATTTAGGTAATACTACAAGATATGCAGGTAACACTGACCAAAATATAGCAGGAGGGATAGCAGGAATTATTTATTCTCAATTCTTTAATTGTTACGCTTTTGGTAATGGTGTAGAAAGTTATAGAATAAAAGACTCTATGAAAGGTAAGACTTTTTCATTAGGTAATAGAGCTTATTCTACACAGGCACAAGATGCGGGAGAGGCAGACAGATTTTCAGACTTAACATATAGTGGAGTTATTAATGATGAAAGTAATGTTAATAAGCTAAATGAATTTAATTTAGGGTTATTAAATTTTAAACCATTAGAAGATTCTTATGGAGAGATAATGAAATTGGATGGTAGAAAAACAGATATATTAGTTTTACAAGAAGATAAAATATCTTATGTTTTAACAGGAAAAGATTTATTAACAGATGCAGGAGGAGGAGGTGCATTAACTTCTACGCCTACAGTTTTAGGTCAACAAGTAGCAAGGGTAGAAGAATATGGTATTAGTAGAAACCCTGAAAGTTATACGCAATATGGAGTAGATAAGTTTTTTACTGATGAAAAAAGAGGAGCTGTGTTACAATTAAAAGGCTCTGCTATGCAAAATGAACAGCTTACTGTTATATCAGAGCAAGGGATGCGTTCTTATTTCAGAGACCAATTTATAAACCCTACTTATGTGGGTAAACAAAAGCTTGGAGCATTTGACCCTTATATGAATGAATATGTATTAAGTATTAATGATATAGCAATACCTGCTCCTGAAATTTGTTTACAATGCGGTCTTCAATATACAGTAGATACGAAATTTAATAATCCTTTTAGTTATTGTATGGATGTAGGAGAGGCAATCGGTCCTATCACTATTTCTTGGCAAATGGTTAATGCAGGTTCTTGGGCAGGTACGATAACTTATAACTCAACAGTAACTCCTATACCGGGAGCTCCTATAAGTACATCGGGAAGTTATACTTTTACAGGAAAGACCTCAGCTTTTCCAACTACATTACAAATAGATGGTGCTTCTAGTGGCGTACCAACACCAAGTTTTGATTTAACCGTAGGATGTCCCACTCCAAATCCTTTAACATTAGTATTAGTTTGTTTAACAGATGATTCAGATGCTACTAAAACTATACATAATCAAACTAATTGGTCTCAATTTGGGGGGTCCACAGCTTTAGTTCCTACCGACGCATCATCCCCTGTTACCTTCGTGTCAGGTACAGACAATCCTCTTGTTTCACAGTATCAAACATTTAGTGGGCAACAAGGTCAAGCAGGTATACCTACAGATGGGTCTACTGTTACGCTGTATTCTCGGGTTATAGGAGCGGATAATTTTGTGTTTATCAATACTCAAGATAAATTTTTTCAACTAAGAACTGCTACATTATATAATAACACACCGGCAGATATAAACAGTTTAATGGCAGCTATTTCAGCAGCCGGCGCATCTTCAGGACCTTTAGCTATTGATTCGTCATTAGCTCCTGCTCAATATTCAGCCACTTTTACAATGCCTGCGGGAGCAGCGAATGATTACTTATATTTGGTATATGATTATAGAAATGTGGTAGACACGTGGTTGTGTTACGTTTCAACGCCCGCAGGTTCTACCGCTGATAAACACGCTGCGTGCTGTGAGTGTGTAGATTGTGACACTCAATGTACGGAATACGCGATAGTATGGAACTCAGGACCTGCAAGTATTATTGAGTGGGTAAATTGCGGAGGGACTACAGTGCAACTAATGTTAGCGGAGGGAGCAAAAATAACAATATGTGCTTATCAAGGAACTTCATTTACAGTTCTTAATGCAAGCACAGTAGTTTCAAGTACAGTAACAGATTGTGGATGTTAAAAAAATAAAATTATGGCATATAATAGTTATACATTAAACGGACCTGATTTATTATCGGCAACTACGGTTTTCGGACCTTCTCCGGCAACTACAGTAGCTCCAAGTGGTTATTATTCGGATGGAACTACTGTAAGGCAACAAGTGGCGGGGGTTTTACAACCGGCAGAAGCCTGTCCAAATTGTTTTGGGGGATGTGATGCTCCTGTAACAGAGAATAACGGTAATGTAGGTATATATAGAACATCGGTAGATGTGGGTACAGCATCAACAGGAGCTATTTACATATCATTTTTTGTATATGGAGTTCCGGATGGTATATTAGTAAATTATGGTGGAAATGTTTATAATAAACTTAGTTCAGAAAATTGGGGTTATATGAATACAGGAGTGCCACTTACTGAACCTATTTTTGTAGGCACAACCTCAGCGTGGTGTGACGACCCTCCGGGTTCAGGTGTACCTATATCACCTTGTGTCTATCCGTGCCCCTCATTATCTGCTTTGCCTATATATAATTATAATCCTCCTGCATTTGTAGATTCGGGAACAACAGGTGCGGTTTCATTTGCTAACAATCAA
>Ga0209232_1002015_pt1 | contig 10469 bp, 12 predicted proteins | sample ETNvirenome_2_60_FD_184066 | JGI IMG/M metagenome (GOLD analysis project Ga0209232, IMG submission 184066) | Marine viral communities from the Pacific Ocean - ETNP_2_60 (SPAdes) (version 2) | ecosystem: Environmental > Aquatic > Marine > Oceanic | place: Pacific Ocean | collected 2013-06-22
GGAGAATAAACAGCACCTGTTTCAAGGAACTGTGCACCTCTATATCCCATTAATATAGTATTCTCAGTCATATAAGGATTCTTATAAACTTGGAATCTATTATTAATAGCACCTACTTTTTGTACACCCATTGCAAATTGCATTTTGTCACCATCTGTATCAGCAGCATATCCTGGAATTGATTCTAGGATTGTTGCAACAGTTGGAGAACAAACAAGGAAGTTAGCTCCACCTCTTAAAGTTAATTGGTGAATTTTATTACTAACTTTTTGTACTTTAGTTCCTAAAGTTTGGAACCAAGTACCTTGGTTATATGCTTGACCTGTTAAGTTTGGATCATCAATAATAGTATTTGTAGCACCATCAAAGATTTTACCAACTCTTGCTGACCATCTTTCAGTTGTTTGAGCATTTTGGATTAACATATCTAAAATTTCTAAATCAATTTCTTGCGAAACATATTCAGATAACATAGAAGTTAATTCAGCCTCAGCATCAATTGAATGATAAGCATTCAAGTCTTGAGCAAATTCTGGTGACCAAATAGCTTTTAGCTTTCTAGTCTTAGCAACGATTGCCTCAGATCTTAATTCAAGATTAATTTCTGGAATATCTAGAATTGATGAATCAGTTAAGTCACCATTTGTAGTTGACTCAAAATCACCTCTAGAAATATCAGTTGGTGCTTTATGATAAGCAACTTCTGATTCTAGCATTACGATTGCTGGTTCAGTTACTGAATAAGACTCAACTAGGAATAATACTGATTCTTCAGAAAGATCACCAGTTGGAGTAGCTACTCTAGTAAACTCAGGTACAACATTAACAATACCAGAACCTGATATATTAAATGCTCTTGCACCTTTAAGATCTGCATTAGATGTACCAGCTGTACCACCAGTATCTAATTCGCTAGCTTTAACACCAACAATTTGGTAGTGTTTTGAGTTAGCTGTTGCTGACGCAGAAAATTCAGCGTTAAAGTTTGTAAATTTGTCAAACTGTGCTCCAGTTAAAACTGTTTTACCTTCAGTAAACACATTAGTGAATGGATCATATGAACCAGTGTTCATATCACCTGCTTCTAATACTTTGTTTACATCGTTTACAGAATATCCAAACCTACCTGATCCGTAAAGACCTTCAGTTGCAGCAGTACCTCTATCAGCATCAGTTACACCAAAAACAGAATCTGTTTGTGATGTTCTTCCTGCTCCTGTTAAGAAGTCATTACCAGCTGCGCCATTAAATCCTTGCGTACCTTGTTTTGTACCATATTTAAAGTCTAAGTAAAATACTAGACCTGATGGTAAGTTCATTGGTTGAACAGAAACGAAATCTTTTGCAGCTATCTCAGCAAAAATTCTTCTAACTAATGGAAGAGCTACCCCTGCCCATTCTTCTGAATTTGATGAAGTACCTGTAGCGGATGCTTCCGTCACCAATTGCTTAGCTTGGTTCTCTAATAGAACGGCCATGCCTTTTCTTTCAACCTCATTGTTCATGCCTTCCAAAAGACCTGTCTTTGACCACTTCTTTTCTAATTGAAGTGAGACAGCATTTTGATTAGCTGAAGCATCATGAGGTAATAGTGAATTTACATTCATTTTTAATCTCCTTTGATTACAGATTAGCTAACTTCTTCCATCTTGCAGATAAATCAGATCCTTCAGAAATTACTTTCTTACTTGGTCTTGTTGATCTACTTGATTTTGAAGCATAGCTTTCTTTGATTGTTCTTTTTGTCTTTCCACCAAAACCAAATGATTCAGATAATGTAGCAAATACTAACTTAACTTCTCTCAATGATTGAGCTCTGTCAAAGTTTTCAATTACTTTCATTTTCTGACCTTCATTTAATGAATGGTTTCTAAACAATTTGTTTGAGAATAATAGTTTTGCGTTTAAAAGATTAACTTCGTTGATTTTAGATTTCAAGAATTTAATAACATTATAAGCTTCTTCTAAATCTTTTTCAGCTTCTGTTTCTGTTACTTCTTTCTCTTCTTCTTCGTCTACTTTGTCCTCTCCCTCTTCTTCTCTCAATGCGTTGATGATCTCGTCTAAAGATACTTCTTCTTCTTCATCCATCTTGTCTTCCTCAGTTTCTGTAAGGTCGCCCTCACCTGGGTCATCAGTTGATGAAGCTTCAAGATCTACTTTATTATCGCCAGCACCAACTTCAGATGAATCTAAATCTTCTTCTACAGACATTTCATCTTCTAATTCTTTGATGATTGCCTCAAGTTCAAGATCTTCTTCTTCTTCCATTGCTTCTTCTTCTTCAGCTACAGGCTCTTCTTCCATATCTTCTTCCATAGCAGGCTCTTCAGTTTCTTCAACTTCGCCTTCCATATCTTCAGACATTTCATCATCACCATGTTCGCCTTCTGAAACATCAGATCCAGCAGCAGCATCCATACCGTCGCCATTTTTTTCGACAGCATCTTCAGCTTCTTCCATTTCTTCTTCTTCAGCTAATTTAGCAGATAACATTGATTGAATTCTAGGGGTGAACGCTTCTTCTAATGCAATTTTTGCGTTAGCAAGTGCAGTTTCTCGTACGGCTTTAGCGTCTGCAATTGCTTCTTTTAACAAATTTGAATTTGCCATAGTTGTTCTCCTCTTATTTAATTTGGAAATAAGGCTATTAAGAGCCTCAATTGAATGCCGAATGCATTCGTATTGTTTAATTAGTTGAGTGACCGTATATTAAGATACGGTATCGTTTCATTAATATATATACGTGTGCTCTAGAAATTTATCCGTATAATGTAAAAAAAGTGCCTATTGGCACTTTCTTTTTAATATCTATTTAGGTCTTCTACCCATTGAAAATATTTTGCTCGTTTCATCATCTCTCTCTTTTTTGCAGATTTAGGAACGAAATATCTCCTTTCTCTAAGTTCTTGTAGCTTACCAGATTGTTTAAGTTCTTTTTTAAACGACCTTAAAGCAAAGTTAATATCTCCACGTGGATGTTGTTTTGTTTTGATAACCCTAATGCCTAATGCTCCGGGCAAAATTGACTTCTGTCTTTTCATTTTTTTGTTCATATAACTATTTTAATGTTTATAACTATAATAATATAAAGAATATTTTTCAATAATCAAAATATTATTACATATCTTTTCCTGGATAAGGAACTGAATCTCCGGCTCTTTTATCATCTATACCTGCAGTATAAGAATCTTCTTCTATTCTATCTTCTAATGCTTCGCCTATCTTGTAATATCTATTTAATACAGTACCCATATCTTCATATGCAGATTCTAACCTTTGTTGTAATCCACTCATTTCTCCAGAAGTCTTTTCAAATACTTTCATAGCCTCATTCATTTGTTTCATATGTCTAGATACCGTTACATTATCAAACCAATGTTCTGATTCATCGATGGTCATCTTTTCAGCCTGTTCTACCACGCTTTTAAGGGTTGTAGTGACCTCTTGTAGTCTTGCATTGGAATATACCATCTCTCCTAACTTATGAAAATTAGATACTACTTCTAAAAACGACTTTTTTTGTTCTTTAGTCATTTTTTCATCTTTTTCTTCTCCAAGATATTTCTCGTTAAGAATATGTTTCATTAGTTGTTTTTCATATTTCATTGTATATTCTCCTTATGCATCAAATGATTTTTGTCTTTTTGATCTGTCTAACATTTTTTGAAGACCTTCTAATTGTTTTTCTGCTCCAGCTATATATCTTCTAGCTTGATTTGCAGCTTGTTCTGCCGCATCTGAAACTAAACCATATACTTCTTCATCTTCTGCTAATCCATCTAATGTTCTTATTAGTTCTTCTTCTACTGCTGTTATAGCTTCTTGCGCTGCTTCTACTTGACCAATATAATAATCATAATCAAATCCTTCTCCATTAGCCTCTTTTAATGAATGAGCTCTAGTTGTATCTTTTAATGTTGGTAATGGCTGTCCAGGTTTTCTTTCCCAAGCAAATCCTTCTAATAATTTTTTTAATTTCATTATTGATTCCCTTTAGCAAGTCCATCCATTTTCTTTTCCGGAACTCCATTTTTTTCTATTGCTTTATATTTGCTATTTGCAGCTTCATGTCCTAAATTACCTTCTCCTTCAAATGCATTAGTATCGACTTTTTTTCCGGTTCCGATTTGACCTTTTTTATTAAATGGTCCAAATTGTGATTGCATATCTTCTAGTGCCATAATTAAAACTCCGTTATTATATCAGTTATTATTCTTTCAACTCCAGCAAATTTATTTGCTTTAATTGTTCCTTTTGATTCATTTACTGGAGAAAGGAATGCTCCATGTGTTGATGGATTAGAAACAAAATCAAAAGCTATCAATTCAAAGTCTGGTTGTACTTCTAAAGTTTGTTCTCCTTCTCCCATTACTTCTTTGACAGAACCCATACCTCTTGAACTAATACCTAATCTAATTCCTGATTTGAAAAGTTCTTTTAATATATTTCCTGCAGGAGTTCCTAACACTTCAACCTTACCAACTAAATCATCACCCTTCCAACTCATATCTAATACATTATGAGATACATTATTCAAATTCACAACTGATGAATCTGGATGATCTAATTCTCCTAATGCTCTTCTTTCATGAATAAATTCGTTAGCATATTTTTTTGCTTCTCTCATTAAGGTTTCTTTTGGATAAACTCTGCCATTTTGGTTTTTGGCTTCAGCTCTTTGAAGTACTCCGGATACAATAAGTTTTCCATTATTTTGTGTTAATGATTCATTTATTGCCTGAGGCGACACTTCAAATACTGTATAATCTACTAATAGTTGCTTATCCATTTTTTATCCCTTATTATATAGTCCTGAATTTAAGAATGCAACATGTTGTTCATATCGCTTTCTTTCATCAGCATATTTTCTTTTTTGCTCTGCTAGAGTTAAAGTTTTATTTTCTTTAGCTTTTATAAATTGTTGCCAGGTTCTATTCAATATCATTGTGACAACTCTTTTAATCTATTTGCAATCCTTGTCATTCTTTCGTTAATTTTTGCAAATCTTGTTCCTGTTGCTTTCCAAAAATGATTTGATTGAACTCCCATTTCTGTTTTTAGTCGTAAATTATTATTTACAATTTTTTCCATTAGCCCTAACATTTTGTTAACTTCCATGATACCTCTGTTAACCTTTTGTTGTGGTGTTGATGTTGGATCTTTTTTGAACTCTCTATATGATGTTTCATTTAGGCCGGCCATTTGATTCATCATTTTTTTGTATGTGCTTTCCATTTTTATATAATGTTTATTAGATTTAGACATTTTTTTCATACCTAATTTTTCAGCACTTCCTTTTTCATCTTCTTCTTTACCAAATGCATATGGTGTTTTAGGTGGACCTTCTCCGCCATCTAAATTTCCTGTTACATTCATTTCTTCTAATTCTTCTTCCTCATCTACATTTTTAGCAACATTGCCTAATTTATTATGAAGATAAGAATCTGTATCATCAACATCGCCATCATTGTCAACATCTTTATCATCAAGATCTTTAAATTTCATTTTAGCTTCTTTGTCATCGATGTTATCAAGACCTTCTTCTAAATATTTTTTGAATGCTTTAATATAATCCATTTTTTATCTCCTATTTACTTCCTTTAAATAAAAATACTGCACCATGGCCTAAAGAACCTGATACTTGAGATACACCTATTTCATAAAAAGTTTTTTCAGAAAAAGATTCTAATGGTATTGTCGATCCGCCTATAACAGTTATATTTCCTTCATGAGTACTACCTGATCTTATAAATGCTGAATATCCTAAATTTGATCCTGTTAAATCTAGTTGTCCACCAGTAAAAGTTATGGCAGAATGATATTTCCCATATGTGTATAGTCCATCATTAAATGTGTTAATTTGTGATCCGGATGGTGGTTGATAATATTGCCCTCTAGCCATTATTTAGTCCCTACATTTTTAAGTTCATTTACAAGCTCATAATACCTAAGCATTGTTAACACATCTTTATCTTCTATTAAATGCTTTTTACCTAATGTTAATAATAAATTACTTACTTCATTAAGTTTGATTCTAATAATCTTGCTTGGCACAGATGATTTTAATGTTTTAATTTCATTACGTAAAGATTTAACCTCTGTTAAAATATATTTACGTAATTTAACTGAATTTGTAACATTATTAATATATTCTTTAAGCATTCCTTTTTGCGGAGCACTTAATTTAGAATATTTTTCATTAAATTTATCTACAACTAATTTACTTGCTAATACACGTACATCTTTATGTTCCGAAGTAAGCGAAGGGGCGCTCTCTGCTTTTTTTGGAGTTGATTGTACATGTTCTACTAATGCAAATTTACATGTCACATATTCTTTGGGGTCATCTGCTTCTGCAAATTCAAACAATTTATATGTTGATGCATGTAGTTTATAATTTTTAATTCTTGATTTAAAGAAATCTTCTACTAGATAAGTATTTTTAAGATCTTTAATCAAATTATATTTATCACGTCTCAATTGAGACTCACTTATTTGTTTTCTTGCTCTTAACACTGCTTCTACAAATTTTTCAGCTTTAGTTTCGCTAGTAAATTTTTCTTCAGCAAGCGTACGATATAACTTAAGTTCTTTTGTTAATTCTGACTTTGCATGATAATGTTTTTTAAGGACACGAAGTGCTTTCGAATCATTATTATTCATTGTGTCAGAAGCAACCTGTCGTACGAGCAATTCAAATATTAATCCGGTGTTTTTAACTTTTGAATGTTTTATTCGTTTCATGAAATTGCGCCCTGTATATTCATAATTTTTTAATAAATATGCTAGTGTTTATGAAATCAATATTGAATTATTCCTCAATCAATTGACTTTCATCTAACATTGTTCCTTGATCATCATCTTTCTTCTCATTTATCATTGTCTGTTGAATAACTTTTGTTGATTTATTTAAAGTTTTCATTGAATCAATCAAGTGATTTATTTCTATATTTTCTGTGCTTAGTGGTGAGCCTCCTTTAAATTTATGTTGTAGTGGAGATTGATCACTACTAAATGTTTGTCCTATTGATTTAGCTGCTAATGGATCTCGTCCAAATTGTGAATCATGGGACTTACCTGTTGTTGGTCCAGCTGGTCTTCCTGGTCCTGCAACATGTTCTTGTTCTTGGCCTGGCAACAAGCCTCCTTTATTAGCAACATGCATTGAAGCAATATCATGAGGTGTTCCAAATGATTGATTTGTCTTCTTTGGATCATTTCCTTCTGATTTAATTTGTTCTCTTCTAAATGCCATTTTAAGATCTTCAACTACTTGTTCTTGTTCTGCAGTCCATTCATCTTGACTTAATCCAAATATATTTTCATATATCCATCTTTCTGAGAACATATTTGAATCTCTCATGTTTGTTGCTAATCCAATTTTTTCGTTTAAAGTTTCAACTTTTTGTTTTTCATATACTAATGATGGATTTGTTAATGATAATTCAAAATTAACTAAATCGGCATCTTTATATCCTTGACTATATAAATGAACAACTGCTATTTTTGTAAGTTCTGAAACAAATATTTTTTGTATTCTTTCAATTGTTCTTGCAAATCTTACATCTTCTGCTGCTAACGTTGCTTTACCTTCTACTCCTTCATCATATCCTAAAAATGCTTTAGGTATTTTTAATGCGGCAAATAATTTATTTTTTAAGTAATCTATATCTTCTATTTGACCATCACTAGATAATCCAGGTAATGATTCTATTGATGTTCCTGATTCTCCTCCTCTTACTGGTAAAAAGAAATCTTCAATCATATTTTGCATATTGAACTTAAGATTATAATCTCCTGTCTTTTCATCAATATAAGGAACCTTTTTCATTTTATTGATTATCGTTTGAATATGATTATCAACTTCTGCCGGTGGTATATTTCCTACATCTATCTTAAATATTCTTCGTTCAGGCGCTCTCATTATTCTATGTATTAACATTGCATCTTCCATTAATGTTAATTGTTTGAATATTTTTCTTGCAGGTTCGATCATTGATTTACCATATGGCAAAAAGTTTGTATCTGATAACAATCTAAAATGAGCTATTTCAAATGGCTGAAACTCTTGCATTTCTCCACTTTGACTACCATATGCATAATTATGAGATCCTCCTCCATGTGTCATTTCTAAAACAAATTTATGAGCATATGGATTTTCTGGATCAAATCCTTCATCACGTCTTAACTCGTACGGAGAAATTGGAGTTACATTTACAATTCCTATTTCTTCTTCTATATCTAAATGTAAATAAAAATCTCCATATTTACATGCATTTCTTATCCATGGCCATAAATTATAATCTACATTCAATACATCATAAAATAAATTTCTTAATATTTTTCTTATTTCATCATTTGATGATGTAATTGTAAGTGTATCGCCGTCTGCATCTTTTACAGTAGATTCATCGGAATAAATATCTAATGCAGATGATAAGATTGGGTCCATATCCATTGCTTCATAGTCAGTGAATAATTCTGTTTTTGCTGTATGAAATGATTGATTCTGATTGTATGTACCGTATCCAGGCATTCCTCTATGAACTCCGGAGAACCGATCGACATAACGCTTGTTAGTCATATTACCGGTGGACTGTAATCTATTTGTGTCAACAGCTTTAAGTCTATTTTTTGCAATTCTTCTAACAACTACATTAGTTGCAAATAATCTGCCTAATCGTGCCCTTAATGATTTATCTGCCATAATTTCCCAATTTTATATAAATATCTTATTTGTCTAAAAGCCAGGTTAAATCTTCATTGTCCTTGTCACCTGATTTCCATTGCCATTCTTTTGGCATATCATTTGTTGAAGTATATAGTCCTTTTGATTTACCAAAATGGCCTAATGCCTTTCTAGAAAGATCTACTCCTTGTTGATGTAATCGTAATGCAGTATCTCGAACCCATAATGCAATTCCAAATGCCATTACTAAATCATCATTATATCCTCTCTGTGCTTCTGCTCTTGAACCATTCCATATAAAGACATATAATTCATCTACCAATCGTTTTGACTTTACAACTGGTGATTTTTCTCTAAAATATGTTTCTAATTTTGAAATTATCAAAGGCCTTGTTTTTGATGTTGTTGAGAATCCAGGAACTTTTTGTCCTTTATTTTTCAAATCATACCCCTTTCTCAAATGCACATCTTCATCTACATATGCATCTTGTTTATAACTATAATATAAATTTTCATATCCTTTATCAATTGCAACTTGTAAAACTGCCCAACCTATATTAGCATTCTCAATTACTAGCAAGGCATTATTCCATTCTGTTGCAACAGCAATTAACATATTGCCGTATTCAGTAGTACCAATTTTACCTTTATATTCTGCTACTTGTTGCATTGTTTTTATATCCAATACATGAAATGCAGAATAATCTCCGCCATCACCTCTCGCAACATCCGCTACTACTACATATGATGATGAATAATTTGGATATTCCCAAATCCAATAATTAGAATCAAACCCTCTTTTTTCTTTTGGATCTTCAACATATGTTTGTTCATACCATTGAATAATAGGTCCGTCAACTACAGTATGACCAGAACTGATAAAGTCACAATCGCATTCTTGTGCTGCAGACTTTTCTCCTAACAGTTCTGTTTGCATTATTCTCCATGCCTCATCTCTCTCTGGATGTACTGTCCAATGAAGTTTTATAGGATTAAATCTTCCGCCTGCTTCAGCATCACACCATGTTTTATGAAATAAGTTACCTGTACCGTTTGGTGTTGATAACATAATTGCTCCACCACCAGTTGCTAATGTTTGTTGCGCTGCAGTCCATATTTCATCAATTCTATCTATAAATGCAGCCTCATCTAATACTAATAATGATAAGGCTTCAGATCTACCTGCATCACCTTTAGATGATATGGCTTTAATTTGTGACCCATTTTTGAATCTTAATGATAATTTGTTATCTTCTAATGTTTTTCCTTTTAACCATTTAGGTAAATTATCATGCATTACTCTTACTTTAGTAACAAGATTTTTTGCTACATCTTGCTTGGTTGCAATTACTAATACATTATAATCTGATTTGAATAACATACACCATAATGAATATCCGGCTGTTAAAGTAGAAATACCTAACTGTCTAGATTTAAGTATTACATTATATCTATTATCTTTTAGTTGGTCTAATGTGTCTTCTTGAAAAGGATAGAGATTGAAATACATCTTACCTTTAGTAGGATGTTGAATAATACAATATTTACGCATGAAGTGTATCGGATCTTGTGAACACCGTTTATATTCATCACGTATTATTTCTTTTATGCTTTTCTTTACCGCCATATTATACCTTAATATAAGAAATTATTTGCAGAAAAACAAATAAAAGAACAATTATTTTTTATTGCGTTTTTCGAATGAACGACCACCAAAATAAGCACCAATAACTGTAATAAGTACTAGTTGTAAAAGATCTGTCCACTTTTCTTCTAC
>Ga0209232_1002017_pt1 | contig 10455 bp, 5 predicted proteins | sample ETNvirenome_2_60_FD_184066 | JGI IMG/M metagenome (GOLD analysis project Ga0209232, IMG submission 184066) | Marine viral communities from the Pacific Ocean - ETNP_2_60 (SPAdes) (version 2) | ecosystem: Environmental > Aquatic > Marine > Oceanic | place: Pacific Ocean | collected 2013-06-22
GCGAGTAAATATGGCAAGGGCAAAGAGACCGAAAAGAAGAACAAAAATAAGAGCAAAAAGAAGAACAAAGAAGATCTGATCTTCAACAAGAAAACACAAATAAAATACTTAGTGATTTTGATAGAGAATATGCTAATCAAGCTAGTAGAACATGGACTAAGTCTAAAAACGATGTAATTGAAGAAGGTAAAAATTTTACTTTAGATCAAAAAATTAAATGGCTTAACGATAATACTACTAAAACATATAGAAAAGAATTAGATTTTGATGGACCAGAAGTATTAACTCGTGATGAAAAAATAGCAAGAGCAGAAGAAATAGAAGGAGAAGGATTTATTGGACCATCTGCAATAGTAGAACTTCCAAAAGGACCTGAATTTTCTATATTCGATGTAGCTACTGAGCAACCTGAAAGAGCACATATAAGCACATTAGGAGATGATTATACTACTAAAATGAATAATTATTATTCTGACTTAAAACAGTTAATGAATAATCCTATTTTAAACGATGATGGTGAAATAGATGTTTCAGCTACTCAAGAAGCTCTAGATAATTTAGTAAATGATATACCAAGTCCACTTACAGCTAAAGAAGAAGATATAGATTTTGATTTAGGTTATGATCAATTAAGTCCAGAAGAACAAAGAAGATATAAAGTATTGCTTAATGAAATGGAAGGTAATCCAAATTTTGCTGAAGTTCAATATGACGGACTTGGAAGACCTATACCTCAGCTAGTTCAAGGTGTTGATAGAAAGGAAATGAGCGATAATGAAAAAAGAGCTATAATTTTTAACAAAATAATACAAGAAAGAGCAGAAAAGCTAGATTTATATAATAAAGGCGAATTAGAATTATCAACCGAAGAATTAAATAAAATATCTACTATTGATCCTGATTTTAAAGATTATGTACAAAGATTTGTACCTGACAACGAAACTATAGCAGCTGAAGCAGATCCTAATCTAACTAGTAGTCAAAACATAGTTAATGTTATAAACAGCACTACTCAAAAAGCCGTACAAAACGATCCTAGATTTCAATTTATACAAAGATCTGTAGTACAAAATGTTGATAAACTTGCAGCCGCAAAAGTAGAAGAATTAAGAATTAAATATGGTTTAGACAAAGAAGTTACTCAAGAAGGTTTAGAAGCTGTTGAAAAAGATTTTACTGATTGGTATAATAATTCTATTTCTGAAGCAATGAAAAATAATTCAGAAGTTACTAAATTATTTCAAAATTATGGTATAGCTGTTGGTACTCAATTTGGAGAAATAAATCAATCATATCAAAGATATATAACACCTTCATTAAGAAGAATAGATAATACTATAAAAAAATATCAATTTGATGATAGTTGGAAAGGTGAGTGGAAAGAATGGTCAGCTAAAATTAGAGAAACTGCTATAAAATTACCTGATGAAGCAGGTACATGGGGTAATGAAATTCAAATTGCAGTAAGAGATTTTTTTAGATCATCAGCTGAAGCTAGAGAAAATGCTATAAATAAAGCTATAGAAGATTTAGATAATCCAGATATTAGTTTTGAAGGTGAATCAGGTGATTTAACTGTTAATGAAGCTATAGATTTGTTAGGTGGAGGTCACGAGTTAGCAATGTGGAAAATACAAACAGGTTCTACTGGTAATGAAACGGTAAACGAAGCTCTTTCAACAGAGCAAAAAAAACAGACAGAATTAGAAGAGGATATTGCTATAGATATAGAACAGATGTTAGATGCTTATGAAGCAACTGCTAAATATAGAACATATGATTCTGGTAAAGGAATATTTACTTTAGAAGGTTTTTTAGATAGAGTTGGTGGTTTAGTAGAACAAGCACCTCACATGGTACCAACTCAAATAGGTCAATTACTAGTTGGAGCTAGTACTGTTGCTACAATAGGTTCTGGTGGTACAGCTAGCCCAGTAACTGCAACTACAGCAGCTATTGGTACTGGACTTATAACATTAGGTAGTATGGTTCAAGGCGCGATGGAATATGGTGGAACATACATGGATGGTGTCAGAAGAAAACTTACTGCAGAACTAGGTAGAGAGCCTACAGCAGAGGAATATTTAAAAGCTTTAAAAAGTGGTGGTTATACTGATCAAACTGCTTCATTAGCAGCTGGTGCCGCGACAGTTGGTGTTGAATTTTTATCTGATTATTTAACTACTAAACTTACAGGTGGTATTGGAGGTTATATTGCTGGAAGTAGACCAGGTAGAGCTATACTTGGTAATACATTTACTAGATATTTAGCAAGTGTTGGTGTAAGTGGATTTGGTGGTATGAAGATTAATGCTGCTCAAGAATATTTAACAGAAGGTTTTCAAGAGTATCTAGGTCAAGTAGCGGATAATTATATTGATAAATATATACATGAAGAAGAATTTACAACAGTAGATAATATATTTACTAGCAATATTAGAATGGATGAGATTCAAGAAGCCGCTAAAATGGGTTATAAGCAAGGTGAATTATTTGGTGGTGTTGCATTATTAGGAACAAGTGTTGGTTTAAGTCAAATACAACAAACTTATGAACAACAAGCAGAAAATATTGCTTATAAAATAGATATGAGACCTGGTTCTAAAACTTCTAAAGCTGCTAGAGTTGCCTTTGATAAGTTAAAATCTAAAATAAAAGAAGATGATAGTCTAAGTGAATCTCAAAAAAGAGCTAAAATAGATGAAATATCAAGAATAAGGGAAGCTGCCATGTTAGTACCTAGTAATGTTACAGGTGCTCAAAAAGCTAAACTTATGAATTTAATAATCGAACAGCGTAGATTAAAAAATGAAATAAAAGCTGAAGACAATGCTGATTTAAGCGTTAATAAAATTAAAAGAAAAGGCGAAGTTGATAAACAAATAAGAGATATAATTGAAAATGCTGATGCTAATTCAGATCTTTTTGCCAATAGCGTACTTGGTCCTTTACAAAAAGGATTAGAAAAAGCTAGTGGTGTTAAATTTGTTGTTGATCCAGATCAAGAAGTTTCTCCATTTGCAGAAACTGAACAAGACAGAGACTCTTATCAAAAAATAAATGATTTAATTAATGATCAAGATTTAGATTTAAACAATAGATTAGATCAAAAAAGAATATTAAAATTAGCTGGTGGTACTATTCAATCTGCTTTTGATAGACTTTTTAAACCCGGAGGTTTATTAACTAGAGAACAGTTTAAAACTCGTTTAGAAAACGAATACATACAAGCTTTAACAGAGTATAACGCTGAGCAAGATGTTAATAATCAAGGTATTGGTCAACAAACTAGTAATTTATTTAATTTAAGAGCTAATGCAGTTGCTTCTGAAAATATTAGACAACAAGGTGATACAATTAGTATGTCTGATGAAAAAGCGCCACAAATAGGTGATACTACACAACAACAAGATTTTGACGCTGAAACTCAAGAGGTGCGAGGTAAACGTGATAAAAAATATTTAGGTTCAAATGAAAAGGTAAACGAAGCTGTTGGACCAGAAGCTAAAAATGAAATTAAAAATCAAACTAGTCAAGAAATATTAAACCAAGCAAACAAAGGCTCTACAATTAGTCAAGTAAAAAGCGCTATCAATAACATGTTTGGTGATGCTAAAGCTAGAGGCGGTAGAGGTTTATGGAAAACATTAGGTAACAAAATTGGTACTATGACTAAAGGATATAAAAACTTTGTTGACAATGTTGTTGACGCTGAGTTTATATCACAATTACCAGCTGCATATATTAAACAATCAGGTTTAGGTAAAATATTAGGTATAGAAAAAATAGGTAAATCAGACAAGGTTGTTGAAAAAGATGGTAAAAGAACTTATAGTAGACCAGATACGTTTTTATTACCAGGTGAAATAACAGCTGAAATGGTTCAAAAGGTTAAAGATTACTTTAAAAAAGATAATCCAAGCAGAATACGTTTATTGCAAAAAATGTCTCAAGAGTTTGCAATGGAATCACTGCAAGAATTAAAAGGTGATCAAGACTTTATGCAAAAATTACAGACTGCATTAGGTGATAAACAAACAGCTGAAGAGTTTATGAATGACTTAGAAGCTCAAATGGATCAAAGAACATTAGAAGATTCTACTCTTGATGTAACAACTCCAGTAAAAAATGCAAATGAAGCTAGTAGTGAAGCTTTTAACGATATAGTTACAGAAGAAAATTTAAATGATTTTAAAGATAAAGATGTTTTAGATAAAGCAATAGAATATTTTGATAGTTTAGAAGATGATTACAAAAATACATTAGGTACTAATCCTATACAATTATTCACTGGTGCTATTAAAGCAGCTTTAAAATTAACTAGAGCAGCAATAAAAGCTGGCGCAACATTAAAACAAGCAGCTGCACAATTTGCTAGATCATTTAGACACGCGTTAAAATATCCAGCTAAACTATATAGTAAATTAGGTAGATCAGCTAGATTAGAAATGAAACAGTTAGTTGCTGGTAAAAACGTAAAGTTATTTAATCCTGGTAGAAAAGGAACTCTTAATGCTGAGCAAAGACAGCAAAGAAGAATAGGTACTATTGTTTCTCATTTTCTTTTAGGTCCAGAGTTTACTAATAGTAGTGTTTTAACTGGTAGTGAAAATTCATTATACAATACTATAGACGAAGTTAATAATGATATAGATGGTGAAATAGATGCTGCTTTAGCTGCGGAACTACAAAAACAAGGTGTTCCATTAACACAATTAGATAATGGTAATTTTAAATATGATAAAAGCCAAGCAACTAGTATAGATCAAAACAATACATTACAAGATTCTAGAGCTGAGCAAAACGGTGTTAATGCTTATAAAAACTGGAGTCCAGCAAAAATATTACAAAAAATAAAAGATCCAGCTTGGAGAGAGCAACAAAGAAACAAATTAAAACTATTAAAAAAAATAGCTAAAGTAATTGAAGCAGATATAAAAGCTAATCCGCAGAACATAGCTTACTGGGCTTCTTGGTTAAATAGTCAAAGCACACAGAGTAGCCACCCTGTCAGAGTTTTAGCTCCTATTACATTTTTTAATACATCAAAAGGACCTGCATCTTTATTTAGAGCAGAACACTCTTTACCTTCTAATCAAGTTTCAACTATGATAATGGACATGGCTATTAGAGGTGAAGTAGATAATGAATTTAAAATTATAGAGCAAGATTATTTTCAAGGCAAATTATTAGTTGCAGATGATAATAAATTAAAAACAAATCAAGAAGGTAGACTATTACAGAGAGATATGCCTAATATATATTTCACTGGACCAGCACTTACATTAAATCCTAAAACATGGTTAAGATATTTAGACGCTGTAATTAATGACAATAAAGGCGGTATAAATATGAATGAACTAGTTACATATAATAATGATGGAACAATAACTAGTTTAGCAGAAAAATTTGGTTTACCTTTAAATAAAAACGAATATACTTACGGTAATAATAGAACTAATTTTGGATTAATTAAATTTCAAAATGAACTACTATATAAAGTTGCTGCAGGTGATATGAGTTTAAGACAAGCAAAAGCTTTATTAAAAGTTGGTGTAGATTCTGGTGTTAAAGTAGCTGAGCAACAAATGGTTGATCAAAACACTAAAACATTTGGCGCTATATTTAGAGATTTAGTAACTCCGTTTTCACAAAAGAAAACAATGTTAAATTCTTTTGCGGCTAGAATAAAAGCTTTAAAGTTTAATAAAAAGCGAAGAGGTTTAAGTGCTTTTGATATGGACGATACTTTAGCTTTAACTAAAGAAAAAGTTAAATACACTTTACCAAATGGTAAAAAAGGAACGTTAACTGCAGGTGAATTTGCTGTACAATATGAAGGTTTATTAGCTGAAGGCGCAGAGTTTGATTACAGTGCTTTTGATAATGTAAGTTTACAAACAGAAAAAGGTCCATTAGCAGGTAAAGCATTAGCACGTCAAGCTAAATACGGTGCAAAAGATATATTTGTAGTAACAGCTAGACCAAACGCTTCTCAACAAGCTATTAAAACATTTTTAGATAGTATAGGTTTAAACATACCTCTTGAAAATATTATTACTTTAGAAGATGGATCACCACAAGCTAAAGCTGATTGGTTATTAAGTAAAGCAGAAGAAGGTTATAATGATTTTTATTTTGCTGATGACTCTGCTTTAAACGTACAAACAGTTCAAGATATATTAAGTCAAATAGATGTTAAATCAAGAGTTCAACAAGCTATAACTGATAAAGCTACTAGAATAGATCAGGAAATGAATGAGTTAATTGAAGATGCTTCTGGTATTTTAGCTGATCAAGAAGTTACAGATGTTGAAGCAGCTCTTGAAGGTAGAAGAAAAGACAAAGGATTTTTTAAAAGATTATTAAGACAGTTTACTATAACAGCATCGGCTGATGATTTTTTAGGATTAGGTTATAAGCTTTTTGGTTTTGGTGAAAAAGGTACTAGACAACAAAAATGGTTTATAGAAACTTTTATAAAACCTTATAATAAAGCAGAGCAAACATTAATATCTGCTAAAATGAATGTTGCTAAAGATTTTGCAGCGTTAAAAGCTAAATTTCCAACTCTTAAAAGTTCTAGATTTAGTCTTAAAAGTCCGTTATTACAAGATGTAGGTTATAAATCATTTAATAAATCACAAGCTGTAAGAGTATATTTATGGAATAAACAAGGTATGGAAATACCAGGCATGTCTAGAACAGATATTGATGGTTTGGTTGCCGCTGTAGAGTCAGATCCAGAGTTAAATGTGTTTGCTGATGAGTTACAGTTAATACAAAAAGGCGAACAATATCCAGGTCCAACTGCTGCTTGGTTAGCTGGAGATATAAAGTCTGATATAATAAGTGGTTTAGATAAAACATTTAGAGCAGATTTATTAACTGAATGGAAAGAAAATGTAAATATTGCTTTCTCTGAGAAAAACATGAATAAGTTAGAAGCTGCTTTTGGTTCTAAATATGTAGAAGCACTTCGTGATTCATTAAAACGTATGGAGTCTGGAACAAATAGACCTACGTACACAGGAAGTGGATCACGTCAAGTTAATGAAATGATGGACTGGTTAAATGGCTCAGTTGCTGTAGCCATGTTCTTAAATGTAAGATCTGGTACATTACAAATGTTATCTAATGTAAACTTTATAAATTGGGGTGATAATAATATATATGCAGCTGCTAAAGCGTTTTTAAGTAAAGATTACGTGCCAACAGTTTTAAAGCTAATGAACTCTGATTATTTAGTAAACAGACGTGATGGATTAAAAATAAATGTAAACGAAGCGGAACTTGCTGCTGCTAATCAAAAAGATGGTTTTAAAGGTATGTTAAATTTTCTTTTAGATAAAGGTTTTATATTGACAAGAATATTTGACAGCTTAGCTATTGCTACTGGTGGTGCTACTTTTTATATAAATAGAACTAAGTCTTTATTAAAACAAACTAATCCTGAAACAAACAAGTTATATACTCAACAAGAAGCTGAAGCAAAAGCTTTTGATGATTTCTATGCTATAGCAGAAGAGACACAACAATCTAGTAATCCTAGTAAAATATCTTCTCAGCAAGCTAGTATGTTTGGTCGTGTTATATTATCTTTCCAAAATGTTACCATGCAGTATAATAGGAAAGCTAAAAAAATGCTACTTGATCTAGTCAATAGAAGAAAACGACCTGGTATGACACAGCGTGAAAGTGATTTAAGTAACTTATCTGGTGTTATATATTATGTAGGTATGCAGAATCTGATATTTAATTCATTACAACAAGCTTTATTTGCTTTAGCGTTTGATGATGAAGAAGAAAAAGAGAGAAACAAAACAGCTGATACTATAAACGGTATGGTTGATTCTCTATTATTTGGTCTTGGTTTTGGTGGAGCAATAATATCTACTGTTAAAAATGTAGCTAGAGAACTATTAGCTCAAAGTGAAAGAAAATCACCTGAATATCAAGAAGCTGTATTTGCTTTATTTGATATATCACCAGTTATAGATACAAAAATACGTAACATAAGAAACGGTCTTAAAACTTTTAGTTGGGATATGAAAGAAATAAAGAACAGAGGTTGGAGTTTAGATAACCCAGCTTACATAGCAGTATCTTCAATTGTATCTGGATTTACAAACATACCTATTGATAGATTATTTAGAAAAATAAATAATATTAGACAAGCTACAGATGAAAATGTTAGAACGTTTGAAAGAATAGCTTTATTATTAGGTTGGTCTGGTTGGAACTTTGGTTTACCTTATTGGGGTAGAGAAAGTACAATAGAGCAAGAAGCTGCAAATGAAGAAAAATTAAAAGAAGATTTTAAAGCTGGTGTTAAAAAAGCGAAAGCTGATGGCTTTACTAAAAGAGTACCATTTACAGGTAAAAACTCTTGGAGTGAAGGTATACCAAAAGGACTGAAAGAAGGTGTAGATTATGTAGCTATAAAGAGATATGACGGAATTATACAATACTATAAAAAACCATAATTATGAAAGATAAAATTATAAAACTAATAGATAAAATTCAACAAGCTTGGAATAGCTTATTATATAAATTAATGTTTAAAAAATATAAATAAAATGAAACAAATTATTTTAATCTTATTATTATCTTTTTCTGTAACGGTCAACGCTCAGCAAAAGATTAAAAAGTGTACTGTTGTTAAAACAGAAAAAATTGGACCCCACAAAATAAAAGTAATTAAAAAGAATAACTGTGTTAATCCACCTGTTATTACTATAAAAACTTACTTAAAAAAAGAGTGGGATAAAAAACAAAGAAAACGTAAAAAAAGAAAAAATGACTAATGAAAAAATTAATCCTTGTCCTCTTTGCGGCGGTATTTGCGGTATCTGCTAACGCTCAAGAAAAGAAAAACTTATTTAAAAGTATATACGAAGACATATTTAAATATAGTACTATTTATGTAGCTGGTGATATACAAAACCCAAAAGAAGAACCAAAAGATTATTTTGTAAGAACTAATCCTAGTGGAAATATATACGAACCACCTGTTGTAGTCGATGGTACAGACTATTATGACTTTGACTATCGTTATGGTTTTGGTATTCGTAAGATCGCTAGGTTCGATTATGAAATAAAAGGCAAAAACTATTATGATGGGACTGAATCTAACGTAGGTTTAGCAGCTTCTAACTCACCGATTAAAGGTTTTGAATATGTATTTCATACTGAAAAAGAAAGATCCAGAGATGAAGTATTTAAAAATCACCGTTATTTTCTAAAACATAGTGGTAAATACCACATGGTGAAGGTTGAAAGTAGAAAACAAGGTAAAGTAAACTTTAATTATAAGTCAGCTGAGGTTAGGGGTAAAATACCTATGGGTGATAAATTTTCATTTAATGCTGGTGTTATATATCGTACACATGATAGAGCTTATGGCTATAATCCAATTGAGATATGGTTAAATGAAACAGATGAAAATGGTTGGCCTGTAAACTATTGGTACCAGTTAGGTTATAACTATGGTTATACTGATCAATGGGTTACTATCGACATAGATGGTGAAGAGGTTTACGATTATTACTGGTATGATCCACAAGGAAATGAAGTAGCTTATACTGATTTACAGTTCCGTGACACTATATTTGAATCACTTATTAATCGTTATAATAACGAGCAGTGGGATTTATTAGATCCGTTTGGTGTTGTGTCACCTGTTGTCGGTTTTGACTTCTATCATTATAAAAATAATTTCTGGCTTCATGCTTATGGTTCTTATTTATTACCATATCATAAGTACGTAAAAGGCGATGAAGATTTTAGTTATTTAAATAGAAACAATTGGGGATTAGGCGGATTACGTCAAGACTCAGATCTAGAACAATGGGAAGACTATCAAGCTGGTGTAGTATTTGGCTGGAAGCTTAACAAATCAATTGGTGTATTCTTTGAAGGTGAATATACTAAGTTCTGGGATAGTAAAATTTATAACGGTTCAGTTGGTCTGAACATAACACTTAGATAAAATGGCAAAGAAGATAGGTGAAGAAACACAAGTAACGCTTGATCTTAAAACAATAGGCATGATAGTAGGTTTTGTAATTATGATAGCTGGTATGTGGTTTACACTACAAGCAGATATTGCTCAAGCTAAAGAATTACCTGTGCCGGTTATTGATAGAGTTGAATATGATTTAAAAGACGAGTTAATACGTCAAACTATCATGGACACACAAGAAGATGTTGAAGAGATAAAAGAAACTATTGAAAAGATAGACGAGAGATTATACGAAATACAAAAGAATAACTAATGAAATATATATTTTTATTGTTAATACCTTTTTTATCATTTAGTCAGCAAGATGTTCCTAATGAATATTGGATAGACGATAATGATTTTGAAAGTGCTATTAATACAAATGAAGCTTTTGGTGATGATGAAACAAAACCCGTAGTTGTAGAGTTTTGGGCAAAGTTTAATGAAGCAAA
>Ga0209232_1002018_pt1 | contig 10454 bp, 18 predicted proteins | sample ETNvirenome_2_60_FD_184066 | JGI IMG/M metagenome (GOLD analysis project Ga0209232, IMG submission 184066) | Marine viral communities from the Pacific Ocean - ETNP_2_60 (SPAdes) (version 2) | ecosystem: Environmental > Aquatic > Marine > Oceanic | place: Pacific Ocean | collected 2013-06-22
CTACAGGAACTGCTTATAGTATAAGAGACTTTTTAGATATAGCATTTAAATGGGTTGGTATAGATAGTTGGGAAAAACATATCAAACAAGACCCAAGATTTATGAGACCAGCTGAAGTAGATGTGTTGAGAGGTGACTCTTCAAAAGCACGTGATTTATTAGATTGGAAACCTAAAACTTCGTTTGATGTTTTAGTACAAAAAATGGTTGACAATGATGTTAGGAGATTACAAAATGGAACATAAGATAACAACCACAATATCTACAAATAATAATTTAGACTACTTAAAGTTAGCTATTAAGTCAATACGACAAAATGCCTATTATAAAGATATGCCTATAATAGTACACGCTGAAAATTGTAATGATGGTACATATAATTGGTTAGATTCTAACTACAGAAACTATGATTTAGAATATTACGTAGACCAAAACGATGACCCAAAAGGTATTGGTGGAGGTATGAATTTTTGTGTTGATAAAGTCAAGACAGAATTTGTAAACATTATCCATTCTGATATGTGGATAGCACCTAATCAAGATTTAGAGTTGTTAAAATTGTATGATGACTTAGAACCAGGTAAAAAATTGATAGCATCATCATTCAGAATACAACCGAAAATATTTCAAAATGACCCTGACTACAGACCCGGAACGGTATTTGTAGATGTCGAAGAGTTTGGAGCATATGCTGAAAACTTTGATGCAAGTTCATTTGATGAATGGGCTGAAGAATTTTCTAAAATGAATGATTCTTTAGAAGTTAGAAAAGCAGGAGGAGCAGGATTCTTCTGTAAAGTAGAAGACTATAAATGGATAGGTGGTAATGATGATTTATTTAGACCCGCATCTTGGGAAGATAAAGATTTGTTTATTCGTATGCAATTAGAAGGATACGAGTTTAGAATGATACCACAATCAGTTTTATGGCATTTCTCTGCTCGAGGTAGTCACTTCAGAGATGAAGCAAAAGATAAATTCTTTATGAAATCAAAAAGACAACAAGAAGCAGAACAAGTTAACATACAGAAATTTGTAAATAAGTGGGGTAAATTACCTGAAGAAGACGATGCAACTTTCGTCAAGCCAATAGAAGGAACAAGTGTTCCTACAAGAATCGAATGGGAGACATATGAAAAATAGAAAGATATTAATAATAGGTGGTACAGGTGCATTAGGTAAAACACTTGTTAAACGATATTATGATAATAATGATGTGATTGTTTTGTCACGAGATGAACATAAACATCATAGTCTAAAACAAGTATATCCTGATATTAAGAATATGATTGGTGACATAAAAGATAAAGATTCTATTAAAAATTGTTTGATAAGATTCAATCCCGGAGTTGTAATAAATGCGGCCGCACTCAAACACGTTCCTATATGTGAAGATGACCCTTTCGAAAGTGTAAAGACAAACATAATAGGACATCAAAATGTTATAGAAGCTGTAACTGAAGTTGGTAAAGTAAAAGATTTAATATTTGTATCAACAGACAAAGCGTGTAATCCTATAAACGTGTATGGTATGTGTAAGTCAATATCAGAGAGACTTTATATTGAGTATTCTAAACAACAAACAGATACGAAAGTTATGGTAGTTAGATATGGTAACGTTTTAGAATCTACAGGTTCAGTTATTCCTTTCTTTAAAAAACTATTAGATGATGGTGTTGACAATTTGCCGATTACTGATGTACGTATGACAAGATTTGTACTGACTTTAGATGATGCTGTTGATTTAATTAATTGGACTTATTATCATAACGAATCACACGGAAAGATTGCAGTTCCTAAAGTTAAATCTGTAAAAGTTACAGACATAGCAAAGTCACTTATTCATATGTGGGATAAAACAGGTAAGGTTGGATTGATACCGATTGGAATCAGACCTGGTGAGAAATTACACGAAGAGATGGTATCAGCTGAAGAATGGAGACGAACAGAAGAACTTGATGATTTCTTTTTAATTACAGATGACTATATAAATAAAGAAATGAAAACTTATAATTCTAAAGATTCATTAATAGATTCAGAGGATGTATATAATTTTTTAAAAGACAATGAGGTTACAAAATGAAAATAGGTATTACAGGTGCCGATGGTTTTATAGGATATCACACTTACACTTATATGGCATATGCCACAGACTTACAGCCAATAAAATTAAAACGTGATTTTGTAAATGATGAGAGATTGAAAGATTGTGATTGGGTTATACACTTGGCAGGTATGAACAGAGGTGATGATGATGAAATATATAACACTAACATTCAATTAACATCTGATTTATTAGCTAATATTTCAGAAAAAACAAGAGTTATATTTTCTTCATCTACACAAACAGGTTCTGTATATGCAGATTCTAAAAAAGTTTGTGAAACTATGTTATCTGAAAGTATTGGTAATCATAAGACAATAAAGTTACCAAATGTATTTGGTCCTTTTGGAAAACCTAATTATAATTCTTTTGTAGCTACATTCTGCCATAAATTATGTAATGGTGAAGAGCCACAAATAATACAAGATAATAATGTAGAGTTGATATTTGTAACTGATGTTGTTAAGGAATTTATATCTATAATAAATGATGAGCATATTCCAATATTACCTACAACAAAAATAAGTGTCGAAGAAGTATTAAATATGTTAACTTATTACAGAACTCAATATGGTTTAGGTGGCAAAATACCTAAATTAGATACTGATTTCAAAAAACATTTATTCAATACTTTTAGGTCTTATATGAATCACGAAGATAGATTGTTTCCTACTATAACACATTCTGACCAACGAGGTGAGTTAGCAGAACTTGTTAATGTTGATATGAGTGAAGGGTTAGTATTTACATCATCTACTAATCCGGGTTTCACTCGTGGTGAACATTTTCATACAAGAAAGTTTGAGAGATTTTGTGTTGTTGATGGTGATGCTGTAATACGATTGAGAAAGATAGGTTCGACAATAGATGATATTATTGAATACGAAGTATCAGGTGATGATATAAAATTTATTGATATGCCAATATTCTACACTCACCATATTGAGAATGTAGGGAGGAATCATATGAGAGCTATATTTTGGGTAAGTGAAAAATTAGATAAAGATAATCCTGATACTTATTTCGCAGAGGTTAAAAATGTCTAATTTAAAAACTATTGATATACATCCTGAGTTTGGTTATGAAATGGCTTGTTCTATTCCATATGCTTATTATTTACATAAAAAAGGTGAATTAGAAAAATGTATTGTCCCGAAAGGAATGAAACCTTTTTATTATTTTTGTGATGATGTAGAAGAAAGGTACACCGAAAGAAGTGTAAACAATCAAATAAATGGTGTACAGAATTTACCTAATAAATGGATACATCATAATACACAACCACATTTTGGGAAAAAATATAGTGAACTTACTGAAGAAGACCAAATCAAAGCAAATGGATGGTTAGATTATTCAGAGTGGACAGCTCCACCATTGAAAGAACATTATTACGATGTAGACTTAGACTTACCTGATAACTTTATAGTTGTACAAAATAGTTATAATTTAGAACACGGAGAGAAACCTGTTCAATATTTTGATATCAAATGTTTGTATGAAATATTTAATTATCTTACAGAAAAAGGATATTCAATAATATATAAACGACCAAAGAATACAGAGTTTCCAACAGACCAAAATGAATGGCAAGGACAAGACATATCATCTGAAGTAGATGGCTTTGGAAAAATGACAGATTTTCAATTATGTGAACATTATTCTAACGTTTACAAATTTGACGATATAATTATTAATATAGGCAAAAGTTATAATGAATCTCAACTTAAAATATTCAGCAGAGCAGAAGGGTTTATTACACGTGGAGGCGGTTCGAGTATACTATGTAGTTACTTCGGAAAGCCTGTGATTATTTACGTTTGTTGTTCAGGAGATGTAAGACCGGGATACTTTGATGAAAATTCATATTTTAATCAATTATCAGATGCGACTATTTATCCTGTGGTAGATTTAAGAGCTGATATTTTAAAGAGAGGTCATCAAGACTACAGCAAAGTGTTACAGCATATGAAAGAAATATTTTAAGGAGTTATGAAATCGTGAAAGTAGGAGTAGTTGGACAAGGGTTCGTAGGAACTGCAGTTTATGAAGGTCTTAAAAATCATCACACATTATATTGTTATGACAAAGACGACAAAGTAAATGTAAAGAGACTTGGTGTTGCTAATTTAGAACTATTAGCAGAGTATTCTGAAATTATTTTTGTATGTGTTCCTACGCCTATGGAAGACGATGGTAAATGTTATACAGGTTATGTAGAAGAAGTTATAAAAGACCTCGATGAATATACCAACAATAAGATAGTAGTTATAAAATCAACAATACCGCCGGGAACTACATCACGTTTAAATTATAGATACAAAAACAATACAATAGTATTTAGTCCTGAATTTCTTACTGAAGCAAATTCAATAGAAGATTTCAAAAATCAGACAAGAATCATATTAGGTGGTGATAGAAAAGGAACTAATAAACTAAGAGTTATGTTCAGTAAAGCATTTCCTACAGCACATATAATCAAAACAGATTCTACATATGCTGAGATGATAAAGTATCTTACTAACAATTTTCTAACCGTCAAAGTAGCATTTGCAAATGAAATGTATAAAGTATGTGAAAGACTACAAATAGATTATGACAAAATAGTTGAGTATGCTACACTTGATGAGAGATTAGGTTCTTCACATTGGGGAGTTCCAGGTCCTGATGGTGATTTAGGATTTGGTGGACATTGTTTCCCTAAAGATTTATCAGCTATGATAGCACTTACAGAAGAGTTACAAGTTCCTAATCACGTATTAAGAGGTGCTAAAGATACTAACAATGAACTGAGACACGATAGAGATTGGGAAGATATGGAAGGACGTGCAGTTATTAACACAAAAGAAAAATATACTGAACTTTATCCTTGGCATAAAAAATTAGACGAGGTGAGACCATAATGAATTTAATAAGTTTTATTCTACCAAGTAGAAATAATCTACAATATTTAAAACAAGCATATCGAAGTATCAGAGAAAACTCTGAACATCCACACGAGATTTGTATAGCATCAGATGCAAGTACAGATGGAACGGTTGAGTGGGTACAAGAGATAATGAAAAAAGATGAGAATGTAAAACTTCACATCAACGAAGGTCCTGAAAGACTTGGACACACTATTTTATATGATACATTAGTTTATGAATATGCTACACACGATAGGGTAATGATATTTCACGCAGATATGTATTTGTGTCCATATGCAGATGAAGAGATAGATAAATTATTAGAGCCGGGTAAAGTTGTATCACTAACTCGAATTGAACCTCCTCTTCATCCTGATGGACCTGAGAAAATATTGAAAGACTTTGGCATAGAACCTTATGAGTTTAATGAATTAGAATTATTACAATTTATTGACGAACTTAAAGAAGACGACACAAAATATACTGATGGCATCTTTGCTCCTTGGTGTATAATGAAAGATGACTTCACAAGAATACACGGACACGACCCTTTGTTTGCTCCTCAATCAAAAGAAGATTCAGATATATTCAACAGATTTATGTTAGCAGGATATGAGTTTATACAGACTTGGCAAGGCTATGTATATCATATGACTTGTAGAGGCTCACGATTCAAAGACGGAGCAAAACGTAATCCTGATGGTCAAGTCTTTATGAAGAACAGAGAATCAACTGAGTGGTTAAAACAGAATCTAAGAAGTACAAGAAACTTTATCAGAAAATGGGGTTCAATGGTTAATCATACAAGATTGTTAAAACCTATTGTACCTCCTAAATATGATATTGGTTTTATTGTACATAATTGTACAGGACCTTTGTTGTATGAATTAGAACCTTATTGTAATCACATATACTTAAAAGATGATTCTTTATTTAAAGATTATCTTGAGAAAGAACAACCTGATACTAACTATGACTTAGGTTCAAAGTTGGCTACATTTGAAGTCAAACCATTCAATGATGTATTAATAGAGTTTGATGCGAGTATGTTAAATAATGATAACTTTCAACAGATATTTCTACAATTACCTAATATCTTACAGGAAAGTGGTGAGCCTGACTCTAATTTTATATTAGATGTTTTCAAAATAAAAACAAAAACACTTGACAATCAGGTGGATACGTTAGTAAATTCAGTATGTAAATGATGAGTATAAATAAACAAATCACAGGTTCTTTCTATTTAAAACTCCCAACATTCAGAGATAACGATGAGTGGTTAGAAATGGGTGAAATGTCTTTTGGAAACTTCTATTCATATGGTGGGTTACAATCATTGAATAATTTCTTGAAGATGGCTGAAAAGAAACCTGATGCTATGAAAAAGATTCAAATAAAAGACGATAAAAATAACAGCTACACAGCAGAAGAATTTGTCTTGTTGTTAGCAGGAGTGCAGGTAATAGATAATGGCTAATATAGATTGGCAACAATATGAAGATGAATTAATGGAAGACTCATTCAGAGAAAATATTGTAAGAAAACATAAAACTAAGAAAAAACAAAAGGAGAAAAAGAATGTTAAATCAAAAGATTTTGGTATTCGTAAAAAGAATAATTAGTCTTCCGATACTATTCTTAATAGGATGTGGTGATGTGTATGAAGCTGAACTACAAGTACAACCATATTGTAATATGCCTGACATCGACAACGATGGAGTATATGAACTTCAGTTAAGAGATACGTGGCAAACAACACATCCAATAGATTTTTTAGTACAAGTAGATGGAGAACCTGTAGAGTATGCTGATATAGATTTCAAGTCTAATTTATATTGGGCCTTAGATGATACTATAGGATATTTTGAACATCAATGGTTAACAGACGATATGGAATACAATACATATAGTACAAGTTATGTTATTGGTGGTAATCTACACGATTTAGTGCCTACAACTAATTATAGTAGTATGACAAGTTCAGATGGTACAACAAGAAATATGATAGCTCCTGTCAAGTCAATGATTGGAGATACTTTGATTTTAGTATATGATGTGTACGTTGGTACATATGATGTAGATGGGTTAATAGATACAATAAAAATAAGTTTGGAGTAATACGATGGCAAGAAAGAGTCCTTTTGGAAGTAGTGGTAAAGAGACAAAGAAACGTAAAAAGACACGACAAGGTAATGGTCGTGGAACAAAGTTTAGTACACGAGTAAGTTCAAAAAGATTTAAGAAAAAGAAATACAGAGGTCAAGGGAGAGCATAATGCCTTATTTAGAAATGTTTGAAATACAAGAAAACGAAGTCTATACTCAAGTAGAGATTACAGAAGAACAGGCTAAAGAATATAAAGAATATCAAGAAGGCGGAGATTATCCTGAATGGGTTGATGAGATAGATTGGGATGAAGGAGATAAAACTCATAGAACGGGAAACGATAGTGTAGTTTCAGTTGATGTAATAGGAGAGTAAAAATGAAGTGGGTATTGATTAATAAAACAGATGAAGTCGTTGATACTTGTGAGATAGCAAGTGGAGTCGGCGTGACAGGTGCGAAGACTTACTTTAGAAAAAGAAAACAAATAGATGAAGAATCATTTGATAAACTTTGGAAAGTGATGAGTCAAGAACAATATCACAGACATATGGAATTAGCAAACAGACAAGGCAAACAATACGAATGGTGGAAAGACGAGCCTCAAGGACCTGATGACGAGTTTGATTATTAATTAGGGTGAACGTTTAACGTTCGGGTACTATGCTGTCACTAAGCAATTAGAGTGACTAAACGACTCACCCTATAATTTTAACATAAAGGAAAAACAAGATGGAATATTATGAAGTAGATGTAGTCTTTGAAGAAGAAGTTTCAACAAAGGGTGGCATCAAAATGAGAAAAGTAAGAAGAAAGTATTTAGTAGAAGCACAGAGTGTAACAGCATCAGAAGCATTAGTTTATGAGTTTCTTTCAGAGAGTCCTTACAGCTATGAAGTAGTTTCTTCTAAAAAATCAAAAATTATTGATGTAGTTTCTTCTTAGGTATATATTTATCATTAAGACATTGAAACTAAAGTAAGGGGAAAAATGAACGCCGCAGACAGAAAAGAGTTTGACTTGATACATCAAAAGATAGACACAATCAAGGAAGACATAATTCAAATGAACAAAGACATCAACAACGCGCATCAGCGTAACGATGAAAATCTCAAGTTCATCAAAGAAAGTTTATTCAATCCACACGAAGGTTTATGGGCAGAAACAAAATTAAATACACAATTTAGAGAAGATACAAAGAAATGGAGAACAATGATTACATCAGCGTTAGTAGCAGTTTTTGGCAAGTGGGTCTACGACATACTTGGTTGACGAAGCAACAGCGTAGAACAACGAAAAAAATTCTTACAAAAGGGTTATGTGTGTCCTTATACACAATAATGTTTTCATTGAATCCACTACACTCAAAACAATCTCAAGTTGATTTAATCCTCTCATCCGATATTCCATTATCAAAACAAGAGTTAGTACAAATCAAGAACAAGATTTCACAAGAGAGAATCGTGGCTCCATGTTGGATACATATAGGCGATAAAATGTATTTAATAGAAAAAAAAGAAGTGGAGACACAAAGTGACAAAGAAACTCAAAGAAGCACTAATCCCAAAGTTAAACATCAAACTTGACGAAAAAGACATAGAGATAACACTCTTAGAACTCAAGAGAAGAGTTGGACCTCCTAAATTATCTTTTAGTAGACGAGGTATCATAAAATGAATAATATAATAATAGATACATTAGTTAATAAACAAGAAAGATATGCAGACTTAAAAAGAATGAGTGAACAAGAGGAAGCTCTCGTAAGAAGTCAAACAATGTTAATCATAGATAGGAACGTAGGGAAACATCATATACATAAAAGAGTAATCAAACGTTTCAAGAGATGTATGAAATGAGTGAAAGACAAAAAGAAAACTTTGAATATATGGCTATAGGAGCTTCAATAGGAATAGGCATCGGCTATATGATAGCTATGTATATCGTGTATATATAATATGAATGAATGGAATAAAGTAGAAAAGAAGAAGAAGACATTCTCTAAGCAAGACGAGTACTATGAGTATTTTAAGTTATTTATACTGATATGTATAGGACTTGCATATATGTATGCTCTGTGGTTCTAAATAGAGGCTGTATGGTTGGATAGGGCTAAAGCCCTACTGACGATTGCCAAGACCTTTATGATATGCGTATTCTTGATATATTAAAAATGTATTAATATTTCTGCTTGACATTATATGTATATATAACTAAGAAGAAAGTTATACTATAACATATGAAAAATACTAATACGTCTTCCTCCCTCGAAAGTCAAGAAATTTCTGAGCCTTTTGATAGTCAAAAACCATCAAGCCCCGACTATCACTATATAAAAGTCCCTACATATAAAGGTCTCCAACTCTCCAAAGGCCGCATTGAGTGGGCAATCCATAACACCGAATCTATGACACAGGCGGCGAGGCTGCTGGGTATAGCCTATAACACATTCAAGAAATATGCCGAACAATATCAGTTATTTAAGCCGGCACCACACTCAGGTCCTATGAAACAACCACTACACTTTGATTGGAATCAGAGGGCTAATGACATATTAGAAGGCAAACATCCTAATTATCCTATACAGAAGTTACAATGGCTTATGTTAAAAGAGGGTAAGTTAGTAGATGTATGCTATGAATGTAATCATCAGAAGAAGAGAGTCCGTGATAATAAGTCTCCATTACTGATAGACTTCTTGGATAAGGACCATCATAACCATTCTATAGACAATATGCGTATGTTATGTTATAATTGTTACTTCTTATTAGACCGACCAATGATACCAATGTCTAAGAAATACCAGGAACAGAAGAGAATGGCCGACTCTATGAACCACTTTGCCGACAAATTTGATGAGATATTAGAGGAAAAAACGGAACAAATAGACGAGAAAATACAGGAGGTAGAGGAGGTTACCTCCAATAAGCCCTCGGTCGAAGAGTTTAATTGGGGCGATATATCAATACCAAAGAAGTTTTAACTTCCCGCCAAACCTTAAATTTACCGATTTTTCCTGGTATAGGACAACCTTTTTATTAACTTTTTTTTACCTAGGTTCACGAGAATCTCCACAATAAGCAAATAATGGAAGAAAACGGTTGACAGGTTAGCGCCTACAATCCAAGAAATCTTGGTTTTTTTAAAGAAAACGGTTGACCTGTATTGGTATTTCTCGGTATATTTATATGTTGATTGAGATGATTACTGATTGATTTCAGATTGGGCGTTCAAAGAAAGATAGCTTCTTAGTCTTTGCGTCGCACGATTACCGGGTGAAGGTTGACTACGAGAGTTCAAGTCTCTCGCACTTGCAAAGAATCATCAATCTAAAAGAGTGAGG
>Ga0209232_1002019_pt1 | contig 10452 bp, 24 predicted proteins | sample ETNvirenome_2_60_FD_184066 | JGI IMG/M metagenome (GOLD analysis project Ga0209232, IMG submission 184066) | Marine viral communities from the Pacific Ocean - ETNP_2_60 (SPAdes) (version 2) | ecosystem: Environmental > Aquatic > Marine > Oceanic | place: Pacific Ocean | collected 2013-06-22
ATAATGAGTAAGGTAATAGATGTAGATGTACAAAAATTACACGATAATATAAACACACAAGATGCAGAAACTATTTCAGAGATAGTAAATGAAGCATTAGGTAAACTAGGTGTAGCTAATGATAACTTAATAAGTTGGAGTTGGAATATAGAAGTATTAGCAGAAATAAAGGAGATAAAATAATGACGTGGGTTAAATTATTATTAGTTATAGGAACAATAGAAAGCGGTCTTGACCCTAACGCAATAGGAGATAATGGCAAGGCTTATGGACAATATCAGTTATGGGAAATATATATTGATGATGTCAACAGAACACAAGGTACAAACTTCACACATCAAGATGCGTTTGATGTAGAGAAAGCGGAGCAGATAGTTATGCTTTACACGATATACTGGTGTGAAAGAAGAAACCTGCCAATGACAGCCGAAAATATTTTACGTTTTCATAATGGCGGTAGCAACTGGATTCATAAACCACATAAGACAGATGCATACATCAAAAAGTGTGAGAAACTATTAGACAAGTTAAACTTAAACATTCATAGTATTGTTGAATAGAAAGAAAAAAAATGATAACAGATAAGGAAAAAAAAGAATCGTTAAATTATTGGATCAGTAAGATGAAAAGATCATTGAAAGATCGCTCATCATTAGACGCTGATAGAATTAAATTAATTAATAAATTAGAAAGGAAAAAATAAAATGTTTGATGAAGTAGGTTCAGAAGAATGGTACGATCAATGCAGACAAGAAGCACTATATTATAGTGGATACAGAGCGATTGAAAAATCTGCGGATGAATGTTTTTATTTGTCGCAGAACAGAAGCACTATATCCAACATCTATGAAAGAAATTATTAACAGGAGAAAAAAATGAGTATTGAATTAGTAAAAGTAGCAAAAGATTTCTACGATATAAAGTATCAAGGTTATCTTACAAAAGAAAAGTTAGGCAAACTTCATACCTTAATTGATGTGATGTTTATGGAAGAATCAAAAGAGTTTAACAACTATGTTGAATCAGTAAAGGATGAGACAGATGGGTAGAGCTAATCAGGATTCTTGGTTTAGAAAACTAAAACGAAAACATAAAGATCATTGGGAGCAAGTGTTTGCTTCAATTGACAATGAAGCTTTAAGAATTAAAGTTGCTTGTTTAGTTTTTTGGGATTGTTATTGGCAAGGGGATAATGATGACTGGTCAATACATAAAAGATTAATGTCTCAATACACACCTAGTGTTGAGTTAAATCATACACAAGATGAGTTAGCAAGTGCTTTACATTGGCTTGGTTATCCAATAGAGTTGGCTAAAGAAAGAGTAAAGTGTCCAAAGTGCTGCACTTTTGATTGTTGTAATAAAGAGAAGGAGAAAGATGAAAGAAGAAGATAATGCTTATAAGGTTGGTTTTCTTAAAGGATCAATTAAAGTTATGAGTGTTGCGTTAAGTTTACATTGTCGCAGAAATAATATTTTTTTACCGACAGATGTTGCTGACGCAATAGAAAAAATTAGTGAAGACACATTAGAGTTATGTGAGAAAGGAGAAATATGATTGGGTTAGTTCTTATATTCATAGGAATATTTGGTTTGTTTGCAACGTTCTTTTATTTGTTAGGGGGTGGAAGATGATATTTGAAAAGGGAGAGTTTGGGATATTCCCAGCAAAGTTGATTAAAGGTTTGTCGCCTAACTTACAAGTGGTGTTGAGTTGGTTAATCTTTCACACCAATAGTAAGACTGGTGTATCATTTCCTAGTCACGAAACTTTATGCAGAGAATGTGGAATCAAATCAAGAAGCACTATCATACAAGCATTGAATGATTTGGAGCTTCTCGGTTACATTCGTAAACGCAAGAGATTCAAGGAAAGTGGTGGCTATACATCTAATGAATATGAGGTGTTCGTTAAACAACGTAGGGGTAGTTCAGATAATGAACAAGGGTATGTTCAAAATGTAGACACTAACCAAAAGAATAATAACCAAAAGAATATTAACATAGAGTTGTTCAATATTTGTTGGTCGTTATATGAGCATAAAGGTAATAAGCAAACAGCCTTGAGGTACTGGGAAAAACTTAATGATGATGATAGAAAAACTATACATCAAAATATTCCTACTTACATCAAAAGCAGAGAGAAACAATATCGTAAAGATTTTCAAGGTTGGATAAACCCAACGAATCGAATGTGGGAAGATGAGATTATTGTGAAAGAAAAGGAAAGGATTAAGATATGAGAGTTCTGCCTAATGACATAGAGTCAGAAAGAGGTTTGATCGGATCAATACTAATCGATCCAGATTTGTTTGCTAAACTAACAGTCAAAGCTTCTGATTTTTATGATCCAATAAACAGTAAATTGTTTGGTCATTTAAAAGATATGTATGCTGACAATATGAGTATCGATAACATAACTATTCGTAACTACATAATATTGAAAGGAGATATGCCTTCATTGAATAATGGGAAGTTTCTTAATGAGTTGATTGAAGAAGCAATCATCCCTAACCACGCATTGTTTTATGAAGAAATAATCTTGGATAAATCAAAGTTACGAAATGAGATTGAAACACTTAAAGTTGGTATGGACTCTGCTTACAATGGGGTAAGCGGAGCAGATGAAGTTATTAGTAAATTAAGCTTATCTCATTTGGATAACAATAAAGATGAGCCTATCGAAGTTTTGGGTAACAAGTTTATTGATGATTGTATTGAAGGTAAAGTAGGTAGCTTTGATTGGTGGTGTCCAGAGTGGACAAGTCAACTAGGAAAAATGAGTAGTGAGTTGATGTTGTTACACGCACCAAGATCAACTGGTAAAACAGCTTTAATGCTGCAATGGATTCTTGAGTCACACAAGAAAGAACAACGAACACCATTAGCTAGTATTGAAATGTTAAAGAAAGAATTACTTCCTAGATTGATTGCAACACAAGGTCAAGTCAACACTTATACAATGAGAGTTAGAGGTCGAACAACAGAAGATGAAGTAAACAGATCAAGACAAGCAGTAAATGAAATAAAAGCATTGGAGTTATGTGTTAGAGATAAAGGTATGAGCATTGATGACATCAGAGCGTGGGCTATATCAGAAGCAAGGGTTGGAGTTGATGCTATTTTTATCGATAATCTTTTATCTATTAATGATGGAGGAGTTCAGTTCCAATCGAAAACAATTATGTATGATTTCTTTATTAGGAGGTTAAGAGATTTAAGAGATGATTTAAAAGTACCAATTATTATATTGGCTCATCCTAATGCTGATAATCAAATCGCTTGGAGTCGAGACGTTGAAAACTTTGCTGACACAATTTTGTTTTTAATTAATGCAACTGGAGAAGGGATTGATGTTAATGGAAAAACAATATATCAAGATCATTCATTGAGTGGACAACATATCATTGCAAAGTTCCAAAAACAAAGACAAGGACTTTCGCCTGTTGCAAGCCTTTGTTTTACAAAAGAAACACAAACTTTTGAACACGTTAGGTGGGAGTGAAAAATAGGGGGGGTTGACAACTGTGTTATAATGTTTTTCGAAAGGTTGGAAAAAGTTTCTAACCATAACTTAAAAGGAAATAAAAAATGAAAGATAATATAGAACCTAATTGCGAATCTTTTATATTCAACAGAACTATTGTTGATTTAGAAGGCTGGCAACGAGATGAAGATACGATTAGCATTGAATTATCGTGGGGTTATCCTTGTGTAAATTACGATAGCAAAGAAGAACAAGATGCGAGAGAAGAAGCACAAGCTGAAATGTTAAAAATTAAAAACCTACCCAAACAAATAATAGATGGTATTTATGAGGAGGAGATTTGTGAAGATTGTACCATTTACCATTTCGAATTACCATATTTTGCTGGTCACATTGATGTAGGAAATAATTTTTCGGAAGACGTAAAAAAACTAATAAAAGATTATAAGCATCTTCTTGATGAAAGAAGCATTGCTAATTTACTTATAAGAAAAGAACTTATATGTATGTATTAAATTAAAAAAGGGGAGCTTGACCCCCTTTAATAAATAAAGTATAAATGATTAAACGAAAGGATTAAAAAATGATACTTAAATTAGCAGGAGTTACATTCGCAACAGATAGAAACCCAGAGTTAAAACAACTACAACCTAGTGGTGTCGTTAGCTTTGAATCAGAGCCTGATAATGACCACGATCCAAATGCGGTTAAGGTTATGTACAAAGGCAACCATATTGGATACGTTCCTAAATCAGAGATAGCACAGAAAGCTGCACTTGAATATGGCACAGCAAAAATTATCGATTACGCATATTGGGATTCAGATATCAAGTGGAATGAAAATCACATTGGTCAGTTTCAAGCTATGACATTTGAGATTGGAGAAGTTGAGATTGATAAAGGAAGAATTATTGGTGGCAGATATCTACGTTGCACACAGTTCTTAAAATACTTTGATCCATATGGAAGTAGCGAAGGATTAATTCGTTGGGCATTTAGTCAAGGCGATACATTCGAAGCATACGAAGAAGCATTAAATCAAGCCGCAGAGAATGGCACGATAATGCACGAAGCTATCGAGAATCAATTTGTTGGTAAAGATGTTGGTGCTGAATACTTACCTAGTGGATGGGATAATTTTTTAGATAAGTACGAACCAGAATTTGTTTGGGGAGAAGAAAGGTTTTATGATAATGACCTTATGGTTACCGGACAACCAGACTTTGCAGGATATATTACATACAAAGGTAAGTCAGTTCCTTGTTTATTGGATTGGAAGTCTAGTCGTAAACCAAGCAAGAAACACGAAATGCAAATTAGTATCTATGCAATGAACAGTAAAGTTTATGATGAAGATATTGAAGGTGCTATGGTTGTAGCATTCGGTGCTGATAACAAACAAGGATTTGCTACCAAGTGGGTAACAAGAGAACAAATAGAAAGTAACTATCAAGCGTGCTTACATATCAAGAAAGCTATGGAATGCGTTGGTTGTTACATAAGTAATTACTATTGACATTTATGTGGTAATTTATAATTATTAATTAAACATTAAGGAGAAACAAATGGGACTAACAAATACAATAAGTAACAGTAAAATAGTAACAATAGTTCGTGGCAAGTTCACGATAAGATTACCTGAAGGATCAGATGATCCAAAAGCAATAGAACGCACACTTGAGAAAGGTGCTAACGCAGGTAAAGTAGTTAAAGAACTACAATACACAGGTATAGAAGGTGTAGTTAAGAAAGCATACGTTGATGAATCTGAATTCGGTGCTAACTACATAACAGAGTTGGTTGATGATGAAGGATCAAGTTTTAAATTACAGATTCCTTTGGACTCACAATTCTTTGGTCAGTACGCAAAGCGTATGCCTAACATCAATAAGACTGATCCTTTATTTTTAGGGTTAGGTTATGATAGAGAAAGAGAACGTCACTTCCTATATGCTAAACAGTTAGGACAAAACGTACCTATGAAGTTCACTAAAGATGAACCTAATGGTATGCCTGCACCTACCCAAAAAGAAGTTAAGGGTAAGAAGGTTTGGGACTGGGAAGAACAAGAAAATTTTCTATATGAAAGAGCAATGGATTTTGCAAACTTTGATATAGTGTGTGAAGAAACAGATGATGTTCCTTTCTAATGCCAAAGCTACCACACAATCGAACTTGGTATATTAAGAAGTTAGTAGCCAAAGCAAAGTTGTGTGTTAAAGAGCGTGATAATTACACTTGTCAATATTCGGGTAAAGAATGTTCAGGCTCTGATTGTCACGCTTCTCACGTTTTAAATGTAGGAACACATAAAAATATGGAACTCGATCCCACCAATATGAAAGTTTTATCTAGCTACTATCATCTACATTGGTGGCACAAAGATGTACTTCACGCAACAGAATGGTTTAAAGAAAAGTTTCCTGATAGATATCACTATCTTATGGAAGCAGCAAAAAAGAAATGGAAAATACCTACATCCATACTTGCTGAACTTCACGAGAATACAAAAACTGATGGATCAGACTATGGAGAAAAGTATTATGACACTATAAGGGGGTTAATAAATGGATGAGGAAAACATAGCATTTGTATTAGGAATAGTTTTATTTAGTTTATTATTTATGATGGCAATGGAGTTAATAACGTGATCTTACCTAAAGACGATAACGAAAGAAAAAAGATAAACATCTATTCGGGTGTTATTAAATATTTTCCAAGAGCATTATGTGCAGTTGCATTACGTTCAGCCGCAGGTAGTAAACAGTTACACCCAGATGAACCAATGCATTGGGATAGAAACAAATCAAAGAATGAATTAGATAGTATGATGCGACATATCTTAGATGAAGATTGGGATGCGGTTGCTTGGAGAGCATTAGCTAACCTTGAAAAGAAATTAGAGGATGAAGGATAGAGAGAATAAAGTAGGCTTTCGTTTTGGGGAGATGTATCCTATGATACTTCCTTTACGAAAAGCTACTGATGAATATTCTCCATATGATTTTGAATGCGATAGGTATATAATAGAAGTTAAGTGTAGAGATAAATGCTATGATGATTGGTTGATTGAAAAGATTAAAGTAGATACTAATATTAAGATAGCCAAGAAAACTAATCGTCACTTCTTATATATTACTGAATATAAAGGTAAAGGTTTTGTTTGGAACATAACCAAGTTATTAAAAAATAAATATAACTTCAAGTGGGAAAAAAAGAACTTGCCTGAAACCACAGAGTTTAGTAAGAAGAAATGGATATTAAAAGAAGTAGGATATTTACATCAAGATGATTCAACAAGAGTGAGGTTCTTTAATGATTAAAATAACAATAGAAACAGATGATAGAATAGTAGGTTATAAAGATAAAAACGCATTTGATGTTATGGATTGTTTACAAATAATACAACAATGTGTTGGTGATATGTTTGAGTTAAGTGATAAAACAGAATTAATCTTAACAGAGAAACAAACATTTGAACCTACTAAAGATCGTGTTATAGCAGAAGGAATGTAATTTTTTTTCTTGACAATGTTTTATATCTTCTGTATAGAAAGCATAAATTCGTTCAACCTATATGGTCGGAAGTAACAGAAAGTCTGCGAAGGAACGCCTTTACAGGAGAATGAAATGGAAGTAATCCTTAACTATAGAGGTACTACTTACATCAAGGAAGTTGACGTACCACAAGTTGATGTTGAAGTAGTTGAATAAGGGGGGAGCATTGCTCCCTTTTTATTTTGGTTGAATACTATATTGTCCGAACTTATCTTTATCAAAATCAGTTTCTAATTTATTACTTGCTTCTTGTAGCAGTTCGTTGCGATTAAATCCTTTGTGTTCTAGTGTGATTGATTTACCTGATTCGATGTGGACAATATTAAACATAGACATAATTCCTTTAGAAGTTAAATTAAAAAAAAATTGTGACTTGGAAGTTTTGCTGTTGAGTCACGCAACAGGAAAGGATGGCAAAAAAATTAAACCATCGAGTTTACTTCCTAACTCTAATTGGAGTTCTAATGAACGAGGTCTACTATATTATACCCAAAAAACTAGTCAACAAAAAAGTTTACTTTACTTGTGATGATCCGAAATAAAATCCTACAAGTGCTAACATTGTCTGTCTTACTTCAGGTAATAACACATACCCTTGTAATTCAGTCCAACCATTACCACCTTTAAATAAATCTCCAACAACAAATCCTAATAAACCACCATCTCCGCCATCTGCTTGTACAGTTATAGGCTCATTAAAGAAAGCCATAATGAATGGTGCAAAGATAACAGCAAATAATGTACATAACGCTATGGTACGTCTAACAACTGCACCTGCTGCTCCTCCTCTTTTAGCTGCTTTGTCTGCACTATCATCTGCCGCACCTTGTTTCTTTAACATAGATTCTAGTTGTGCTGATTGTGATTGTGCTTGTGCTGCAATTAGTTTCATAACAAATCCACTAACACTACCACCAAGCATAGCTAATATTTCTACTGGCATATCAATAACCTTTCATCATAGTCATTTTTTTGCCTGACTTTTTAGCTTCTTTTTTAGCTGCTGCCATACCTTTTTTAGTATACTTGAATTTCTTTTTACCTACTTTTGGCATAATTATCTCCTATTTCCTCTTGATTTTGATTTTGGTTTTGTAAATTTACGTTTTGATTTTTGATATTCTATTACATCAGATATACCTTCTTTTCCTTTGCGGGAAATATGCTCTGCTATTCCTCCACCTAACGCTATTGACGTGAATGGTTTAGATTTAGCTTTAGGTTTAACATCAGATTTAGGTTTAACATCAGATTTAAGTTTAGGTTTTACATTAGACCTAGATTTAGGTTTCACATTAGGTTTAAGTTGAACATTAGATTTAGGTTTAGGTTTTACATTAGACCTAGATTTAGGTTGAACATTAGATTTAGGTTTTTTAATCATTGATTCGCCAACTTTTTTACCTATCGCTTTACCAATTTCTTTACCTATCTTTTGATTAACTTTCATAGCACCTTTTAGTGCTGTGCCTACTGGATTAACCATAAGATTTAACTGTACACCTATTGCTTTTTTTAATTTTGGATCAATATCTTTTATTAAACTTTTTATTTCTGTTACTGGATTTTCTGGCATAATATTCCTCTTTTACCATTTTACTTTATCTGCCCACCAAGCTGCTGACATTTTTCCTCTTGCAATGTTTTTAGCGTGACGAGCTTTAAATGATTTACGTTTAGCTTTCATACGAGCTGACTCACCTGCTTTAGGTTTACCTGCTGTACCTGACAATGTGCCAACTCGTTTACCTTGTTGACCAAATCGAATTGTTTTTACTTTATCCCCTTCTTTTGCTACAACAATATGAGATTTAGTAGGATGACTAGGTGTACGTTTTGGTTTATTAAAACCACTAACACCAGCTTTCTTTAATCTAGTTGTATACTTACCCATTATCTAAACCTTGCTGTTTTCTTTGCTATATTCTTTGGTTGTTTCACAAATTGTTTTCCTTTTCGAGTTCCCTCTCTTTTTGCTCTTGTTGTTGCTGCATATTCTGCACTAGATAAAGATTTAATTGCAGCTTCAGGTAAATATCTTTCTCCTGTTTTAGATGACTTCTTACCAGATTTAGTTCTCCACTTTTGTTTAGTCCATTTTCGTAAAGATTGTTGTGATTTAGACAAAGCCATTATCTATATCCTCCACCTTTAGCTTTATATTGTTTAGCTAACATCTGTGCTTTACGAGCAGACCATTGACCTGCACCGCCACCTTTAGTACCAGCTTTGATGCGATTAAATAATGCTTTACGCATTGTAGGTTTAGTATAATTACCTGCTTCATTTACTCTTGATTTTGCCATTACTTAAATATCCTCCATCCTAATGCTGCTAATGCTGCTAATAATAATCCAATAAATAATGTGCGACCTATGATTAAAGACATATCGTCTACTACTCGAAGTATCTTACCAAGAACAGGAAGATGTTTGCTCGATATATATTTTTGAGCAGTCTCTAACCATTCTTTTTCTTTTGCTGTTAGCTGTCCATCTTGTTTCGGCATAATCCAAACCTTCTTATTAATAATAAACCAAATGCACCTATGGCTAGTAATCCTGCTGTTGCAGGTTCTGGTATAATACTTAATGGTTTATTGCTTGTTATTGTAAAGTCTACTGTACCTACAACGTATGGATCATAACTAGATATAACTGCTACTAATTGATTATTAACAATTACATCATCAAGAAAGAAATATAATCCTTCAGGAGAATTTTCATTACCATCATCATCCTCATCAAATAATACTAACTGTACATTAGCACCACTAAAGCCATTAAAGCTTGGTTGTTGTATTGTATATAAATAAAGGTAAGGATCATTGTAATCATAGTGAGGATTACTTGAACCTAAATCAGCGTTATAGTTATTAAAGGTAAGAGTGGCTTGACCTTCTGTATGTATATGAAATATATCATAATAGAATGGTTCTTGATCAACATATACTGCTTCACCTTCTGTTAAGGTAGCTTGTAAATCATAAATATAATCTGCTTTCGTAACATTAGCTAAACTTAATAATAATATAAATGCTACTAACATCCACCATAATTCTATATACCTGTATATTCTCATTTCTTCTTAGCCCATTTAATAAATTTAAATATTTTCCAATGACGTGGCATAAACATACTTAATGTACATATTAAACCACCTAACCCTATAAGTAATCCTATTGCATTAGCTTTAATTGCTTGCCATATAACTTCTAAATAAATCACGATTCGCTATTATCCTTTTCTTCATCTTTTTCATTACCTGCTGCTTTTTGTATTTCTTTCTCTATTGCTTTTTGTTCATCCGACTTATTCTTTTCAGCATCTAATGCTTTCTTATATTCTCCTACAGGTTTACCTAATACCTTTTGTGCTACAGGTAGTTTTTCGCCTTGAAACTTTGAA